>Ga0208905_1001200_pt1 | contig 13142 bp, 12 predicted proteins | sample AntAceMetag02UKS_FD_184776 | JGI IMG/M metagenome (GOLD analysis project Ga0208905, IMG submission 184776) | Saline lake microbial communities from Ace Lake, Antarctica - Antarctic Ace Lake Metagenome 02UKS (SPAdes) (version 2) | ecosystem: Environmental > Aquatic > Non-marine Saline and... | reverse complement strand
TTTGCGGGCCTCTTGTCCTTAATTTTTCCCAGCCGTTTTCCCACCCAGTCTTTCAGTCTGTCGCCGATAGAAGGCTTTTTGAACGTGAGCTTTGTTTGCGCCGTCTTATCGGAACTCATGGACGTGACTTTGGCGGTATAGACACCGGCCGGAATGGGCGGTTGGGTAATAATAACAAACTGTTTATATTCTCCATCAGCTGTGTACGTGCCGCTGACGTTCCCCTTCAGAATTCCGGTGATCTTCGCGAGTTTTCCTATCGGGGCGGTAAATTTGCCGTCGGCATCGACTTTTCCGTCAGCTACAACCACCTCGGTTTCATCAGGGCCAAACACCGTTACGAATACGGAATCTTCAGGTGCGAATCCAACTCCCCCAAAAACAATTTTTTCTTTCAACAATGCAGCAGTACCGAGACTGACGGATTCGGGGTTCACAATCAACTGGGAACCCGAAATGTCAGAATTAAAGGTTTGTGGCCCAGTCGAACAACCGGCAAGCACAAACCCCCCCGTCACCCCCAAAAGTCCCACCAGAAACAAAAACCCCAAGAACCTGCTTTTATGAGTACTCAACATGTACGATCCCTCCCTGTATTAGAATTTTTTTGCAGCATGATGATGTACGATATGGTGCTTTTATCGATATGTGGATCTCTATCTCCCCGCAGTATATTTTTTTGTGCAATATTTTTCAAGAGGAAATCATCGCTTTCGGGCTCAAACCGTCTTTTTTTGACCATTTTAAGGCCGATCAGGCCTCCCGCAGACTGTCAGTATACACACAAAATCGATATCCCCTGCAGAAACGCCCTGCGCCAACCCGACCGGACGCCACCGGGGAAGTGCTTTTATTCTTAAAAAAAGGTTGACTTGTCTATAAACACGTATATAAAATGTATATAGTCCTTCCCGTATAAAAAGACAAACAAGGATCTGTCATGTCGATAAAATACGCAATTCTTGGACTCCTCAATTATTCGAATATGCACGGGTACCAGATCAAAACGCATATCGAACGGAATTTCGGCCATATGTGGTCGATTAATTTCGGACAGGTGTATCCCAGTCTGAAAAACCTGGAAAAAGAGGATCTCATCCATATGGTTGAAGTCGCGCCGTCGGAAAATGGCGGTCCCCGTAAAAAACTGTATTCGATAACAGAAAAGGGAACAGACGAATTTTCACGGTGGCTCGCCGAATTTCCCGAGAAGCCTATACTCATCAGGGATCTATTCCTGCTCAAGTTCGCATTCTTCGGATTCGGGGGTGATGAGCGGGCCATAGAGATTATAGACCGGCAGATAGAACTTTATGAGGCTCAACTAAAGCAACGGCAGGTAAATCGCAAAAGATGGGAACAGCAGAACCTGTATGTCCGACTCATGATCGATCTCGGCATAACCCAGATAGAGATGTATCTGGAATGGCTCCGCCATGCCCGCAGCGAAATTGAAAAACAACTCACAGGGAGTAGTTCCGTAAAAAGTACAGCATTTTTATGATTACCAGCTTCAGAAGGGGGGGATCATGGAGTTTAGCGGCCTTACTCTTGTCACCGGCGCGGCCGGGTTTATGGGGAGTCACCTTGTTGAATTTCTTGTCCGAAAGGGCATCCGCGTAAGGGCTTCCGCCCGTCCCCGAAAGGACACGTCATTTTTCGACCGTCTGGGCGTCGAATATGTCGCTGCCGATCTTACAAAGCCGGAAACACTGCCCCGGCTCTTTGAAGACGGCGTCGATCGGGTCTTCCACCTCGGGGCAATCTGTAATTTTTCCACACCCTATGAATCCCTCCGCCCCACCAATGTTGACGGCGTCAAACAGATCACCGACCTCGCGCTGAAAAACGGCGTCAAGCGCTATATCCACGTCGGTTCCAGCAGCGTGTACGGCTATTATCGAGGGATGCCGTTTCAGGAAGACAGTCCCCGCGACCCGCAGGATTCCTACGGGAGGAGCAAACGCGACGGCGAGGATGTCGTCTGGGGCCGCATCAAGGAAGGTCTTCCGGCGACTATCACGCGGCCGTGCACCGTATACGGGCCGCGCTGCAATGACGGCGCGGGCAAGGCCTTTTCACGCCCCTCCAGCATCAGCGCGATCCCGGGAAGCGGCACCCAGCTTCTTTCCAACGTCCGGGCGGAAGATGTGGCCGCCGCTGTCTACCACCTCTCGTTCATCGATGCCACCATCGGGCAAGCCTTCAATCTTGCCGAAGACACCCATCCGACGCTGGAGGAAGCGCTTGTGATCGCCTCTAAGACCTTCAGCACCAAGCCGCCGAAGCTGCACCTGCCTCTCTGGCTGGTGAAGACCGTTGCGCGGGTGGACGGCTCGGTATCGGCGCGCAAGGGGCAGATACCGGACCTGGAGCTGGACGCGGTACGGTATCTTTATGATGACTATGTGGTCGATAACAGCAAACTGAGTGCGACGGGATACCGGATGATCTATCCGGATTTCAAAGAATCCATGAAGCAGATGGGAGAGTGGTATCACGCGGAGGCAGAGAAAAACAGATCCGCATAAATAAATGGGAGGTGCAGGTATGGGACAGGTTGTAGTCATTACCGGATGTGGGGATGGAATGGGGCGTCACGTTGCCAAAATGCTTGCAGCTACGGGCCATTCCGTGGCGGGCTTTGACGTCGATTCCAAGGGGATAGCCTCTCTTGTGGAGGAGCTGAAGGAAATCGGCGGTGATCATCTGCTCGAAACGATCGATATCACCGACCGACCAGCGATCAAGACATTCTGTGATCGGGTCCTGGCCCGGTACGGGCATGTCGACACGGTGCTTTCGAATGTGGGGATCGGGTTCTTCAGTCCCTTTGAGGAGGTAAATCTCGAGAAGGCGCTCCAGTGCCTCGAGATCAATGTCATAGGGGCGGCCGCGATCTTTCAGGCCTTTATCCCCTCGATGCGGGAACAGGGGTCCGGTAAGCTCATCGCCATGTCGTCGCTGGTGGGGCGCATTCCCTTCCCCTTTGAATCGATATATTCCGCGAGCAAGTTTGCCGTTACGGGGATGATGCTCTCGCTGAAGTATGAGGTGGAACCGTTCGGCATACAGGTGGCCCTGATCGAACCGGCGCAGGTTTCCACAAGCTTTGCGGCCAAGATCCACGTACTGCCGCCCGAAGGTTCCGTCTACCGGGATCGGGCCCGGCGGTTTATCGAGCGGGACGACGATCTCATCAAAACGGCGCCCACGCCACCCTTCGCGGCCAAGAAGATCATGAAGATAATAGAAGCGAAAAAGCCGCCGTTGTTCAACCAGATCGATTTCATGAGCACCTTTTTCCTGTGGATCAACCAAGTCCTCCCGCGGTCGATACGGGACGCGATTCTGGTTAACCACATGAATATTAAAGTATAGGCATGAAAAAGGATTCAAGGGGCCAAGGATTCAAGTGAAAACATTTAAAAGTCCATCACCGGAACCCTCGGTCCCTGGAACCCTCGAACCCTATTTTCATATTAAAGTCTGACATACGGGAGGTATGCCATGAACACCCAACAGGCACTCCGTCAACCCCCGACGCGATCCCGCGTCGACAGGCTCCGCTGGAAGATCATCGAGGCGCCCCAGGAAGTCTGCGTAGAGCGCGCCCGGTATCTCACCGAGGCGATGAGGTCCCACTGGGACAAGCCTCCGTTCACGCGGATTAGCCTCGCCTTCGAGCATATCCTTAAAAACATAAGCGTTATCATCCGCGACGACGAGATCATTGTCGGGTGCCGCACATCCAAGCTCAAGGGGGCTCCCCTCTTTCCGGAAAACAAATCGTTGTGGATTGAGGGAGACCTTGAAAATTTCGATACACGGGCACTGCAGAGGGCACTGATCACACAGGAAGAAAAGGATGAACTTACCGCAAACATCCTTCCCTACTGGAAAGGGAAGACGGTGGAAGAACGTATGCAGAAGTTCATGCCGGAAGACATCCTGGACGACATGGACAAATACATCTTCACCATGATGCTCGAGATCACCTACGGGATCGGCCATTTTACCATGAACCACGAGCGGGTACTTGCCCACGGACTTCTCGGCGTCATTGACAATGCCAGCCAAACGCTGGCGGGTCTCTCCCCGGAAGAGAAGGATGGTGAGAAAGGCCTTTTCTACGACGCGGTGATTCGATCCTGCAACACCGTTATCTCCTTCGCGAGGCGCTACAGCGAGCTCGCGCATGCAATGGCCGGGGCCGAGACCGATCCTGAACGTGCGGCAGAGCTTAGAGAGATTGCCCGCGTATGCGGCCGTGTCCCCGAACACCCGGCCGAAACGCTCCACGAAGCGATGCAGAGCCTCTACTTTATACACCTGGTCGCCCAGATCGAATCGGGGGGAAACTCCATATCACTAGGCCGGGTCGACCAGATTCTCTACCCGTACTACCGGAAAGACATTGAAGCGAACCGAACCTCCCCGGAGAAGGCTCGGGAACTGGTGGCCATGCTTTTTGTCAAGGTAAACGAAATCTGGAACGTCCTCGAAGAGGCCTTCATCCCCGGCGGCGAAGGGACCGAGGGGAAGACGACGCAGAACGTCACCGTGGGGGGCGTAGGGACCGACGGGAAGGACGCGACGAACGACCTGAGCTATATCGCCCTGGACGCATACGCCGATGTGAGAACCGTGCAACCCGATTTCGGCGTCCGGTTCTCCCCCGATTGCCCCGCGGAGCTAATGCGCCGGGCCGTCGACTACGACCGCGATGGCGTCCTGATGCATCTTTTCAATGATGAAACTATTGTCCGGTCGCTGGTACGGGGAGGCCACACGCTTGAAGATGCCCGGGATTACGGCATAGTCGGCTGTCTTGAGCCGAATGCGCAGGGGAAAACCTTCGCGTCCACCTTCGCGGTGCAGTTCAACGGCATCAAATGCCTCGAATTTGCCCTCTCCAACGGGGTCGACAACATCTTCGGCTACCCGAGCGGGCTCGAAACGGGGGACCCCGCGGGGTTCAAGAGCTTCGATGATGTCTGGAACGCCTACGACCGGCAGATGCGCCATTTTATCAGCCAGATGGTCCGGGGAATGAATGTCTTGGACCGAGCGATCGCCGAAACCGTTCCTTCTCCCTTTGCGTCGGCAATGGTCGACGGCTGCATGGAGAAGGGCATGGACCTGACCAGGGGGGGCGCAGTCTACAATTCAACGGGCGTGCAGCTCATGGGATTTGCAAACGTGGTGGACAGTCTGTACGCGGTGAAAAAAACAGTCTTCGACGATAAACGGTTTACCATGGCCGACCTGACCGAATGGTTGTCCGAGGACTGGCAGGATGCCGAGGACAAGCGCGCGTATTTTCTGAACCGCGTTCCGAAATATGGGAACGATAATGACGATGTCGATGCGCTGGCCTCCCGGGTGATAGACCACTACTGCGATGTTCTATCGGAACACCGTAACTTCCGGGGAGGCGCATTCTGGCCGGGGATATTCTCCGTCGGGTTTCATATAACAATGGGCGCTTTTACCGGCGCGACGTCTGATGGTCGTTTCGCGGGAGACGTGCTCGGAAACGGCATCACGCCGACGACGGGAAACGCCGTATCGGGTCCGACCGCGATAATGAATTCCGTGGTGAAACTTCCTGTAGAGCGGGTGTTTAACGGCACCAATCTTAATATGCGCTTTCAGGGGAAACAGATCAGCACGGAGAACCTCACAACCCTTATCAATACCTATTTCAGGTGTGGCGGCACGCAGGTGCAGTTCAACATGGTGGATTCGGCAGTCCTCAGGGAGGCACAGCGGCATCCTGAGAAACACCGTGACCTGTTCGTTCGGGTCAGCGGCTATTCGGCGGCATTCACCGGTTTGAGCGAGATAGCCCAGGATGAGATCATAAGCAGGACCGAGTTCGAGCTGCGCCCATAAGCGGAGCCACCGCGGCGATCAGTCCGGGTTTTGCCGGAGACAGTATCATAATACGTAAAGGAGGATGGGAATGAGTCAATACTATAAGGACACCGAGGATCTTTACAAGATATACGGATACTTCCTGGACAGGGTATTACGGGACGAGAAGATCGGCACGAAGATGCGCAAGGCGGGCATCATTATAAAATTCATGTATACAGACCCGGACGCCGAGATCACCATCGACCTGAAGAATCCGCCTGCCAAGGAAGGATATTACGGCACCTTCTATCTGGGACCGTGCGACCTCAAGGCGGATGTCTGGTCCAAGCAGCCGGCCGATCACTCACACCGGTTTTGGCACGGCCTCGAAAATCCGATCGCCGGTATCACCAAGGGGATCATCAAGCAGGGCGGGAAGGTAACCGCCATGCTCAAGCTCTTACCGGTGATCAAGCCGGCGTTCCGACTCTTTCCGGTGGCCCTTAAGGAAATGGGTCTGGATGATCTGATTGTATCAAAGAAATAAACTGACCCGCCGCAAGTAGCGGGGCATTGAAGGTATTTCGTCATGCCGGACTTGATCCGGCATCCAGTACGTTCTTCTCCGGATACCGGCTTTCGCCGGTATGACAGATGAGCGACAAAGCGTCGTTGACGAAAAAACGAAGGGATACGGACATGAATGGCAACACTGGACGGATTGCCGACATCAACCTCACCACGAGGACAGTGGGTATTCTTGAACTGCCCGAGGAGACATACCGGCGCTTTATCGGCGGCAGCGGACTCGCGGCCAAGGTCTTCTGGGACCGGGCGGATTTCTCCGCTGATCCCCTCTCTCCCGAGGCACTTTTTATCCTTATGAACGGACCTCTGACGGGTATCAAGCTTTCCGGCGTGAGCCGCATGAGCGCTACCGCGCGGTCGCCCCTTACCGGAGGACTCGCCGAATCCTCCTGCGGCGGCTATTTCGCCCCCGCCCTGAGGCTGGCCGGGTACGACGGCCTGGTTATTTCGGGAAAGGCCGAAAACCCGTCATATCTGCTGATCGACAGGGAAACAATAACCATAGAGAACGCCGGGCCCCTCTGGGGCAAAGGCATCCTGGAGAGCACCGCCGATCTGCAGGAGACATACGGGAAGAAGTCGACATCTCTCGTGATCGGACCGGCCGGCGAGAAGAAGGTCCCCTTCGCCTGTGTCCTCAACGAGGCCCACCATGCCTTCGGGCGATGCGGCATGGGTGCCGTCATGGGCTCGAAATACCTGAAGGCTCTCGTGATGAAACCGGGAACGGGGGATCTTCCTCTTGCCGATCCGGAACGGATAAAATCGCTCATTAAGGAACTCACCCCGCGTATAAAGGATTACATTATCTCCCAGGTGCTCCATGACTTCGGTACTGCTGGAAACCTGGAAGGCCACATGTACGAAGGGGACGTGCCGATACGGAACTGGACCTCCAACTTTAACGAGGACATGGCCGACGCCCTCACGGGAAGCACCTTATCAGAACGGTTCCTGAAAAAAACCGCCACTTGCGCCTACTGCGCGGTGGCTTGTAAGAGAATCGTACAAATAGACGAAGGACCGTTCGCCATTTCAGAGGGGCCGGGGCCGGAATACGAAACCGTGGCGGCCTTCGGGAGCCTCCAGGGCTCATCGGACCTGGCCGCCGTCTGCAAGGCCGGCAGGATATGCAATGACCTCGGGATGGACACGATCAGCGCCGGAGCGACCATTGCCTGGGCAATGGAGGCCTACGAAAAAGGCCATCTTACCGATGAACAAACCGGCGGGATACCGCTGTTGTGGGGCGACATGGAGACGGTGGTGAACAGGATCCTCCCCATAATGGCATCACGGGAGGGCAAGCTGGGGGATTTGCTGTCCACGGGCAGCGCTGCTGCTGCGCGTACCATCGGCGGAGATTCTCTGGAGTACACCGCGCAGAGCAAGGGGTTGGAAGCGCCCATGCATGACCCGCGCGGCGGCCATGGCCACGCGCTGTCCTACGCGGTGAGCCCCCGCGGCGCCTGCCATGTGCAGACGGCGATGCACTTCATGGAAACAGGGGCGTGCAATTATCCCGAAATAGGGTTCGAGTTCGACCTTGAACCCCTCACCCACGAAAAGAAGGCGGAGACCATGGTGCTGGCTGCCGCCATCGGCGGCATAGAAAACAGCGCATGCCTGTGTCAGTTCGCCGACCGATCTTTAACCCTGCCGGAAATCGTTGAATTGATAAACGCGGCGGCCGGGTATGGATACGATATTGCCTCGATGATGGAGGCGGGATGGCGGGGCTTTCACCTGAAACGCTGCATCAACTATCGGTTTGGATTCAGCGCATCCGACGATGATCTCACTCCCCGGCTCAAAGAGCCTGCTCGTGACGGCGATGCCGCCGGAATCGAAATACTGTTCGATGATATGAAAAACAGGCTGTACGAGCTGATGGAATTCGATCCAGTCAAAGGCATAGCGTCCCGTAAAAAGCTTGAAGCCCTCGCCTTGGCGGAGGAGGCTGAACGTATTTGGCCGCGGACGTAAGAATGGTAAAGACCAGGATGAAAAAGGCTTGATATCCGATATTGACATCAAAACAGGGGGGCACACATGAATTCCAATCAGAAGATGTTCTATGGATAGTGGATCGTTGTCGGCTCTTTCTTCCTCAATTTCGCGGGTATCGGCATTATCATGAATTCCATGGGTGTGTTCATCAAGCCCGTTTCGGAATCCCTCGGCTTCACCCGGGGCGGCTTTACGCTCTATTTCACCGTTGCCGCCCTCGCCATGATGGTTATGGCCCCCGTCATGGGGAAACTCCTGGAGCGCTACAACATCCGTCTCATCATGACTGTCTGCACCACGATGATGGCCACGAGTTTCGCCCTCTTTTCACAGTGCCGAACGCTTCCGCAATTCTATATCCTCGCCCTCTTTCTGGGGATCGGGAGCGCGGGCTTGCATATCATTCCCGTATCCATGATGATCACCAACTGGTTCATTGACAAGCGGGGGCTGGCCATGGGGGTCGTCTTCGCCGCCACGGGTGTCGGCCGGGCTGATCTTCAACCCTCTGACAAACTGGATCATCATCAACTACAGCTGGCAGACCACCTACCTGGTATGTGGTATTGTCATCGGCATCCTCTCCATCCCGACCGCGCTCTTCATCGTGAGCGCCAAGCCGGCCGATAAAGGGCTCCTCCCGTACGGCGGCGAAGAGGCGGTTGCACAGCAGTCTCAGGACGAGCAGGGGGGGCTGACGGCGACACAGGCCTTCCGCGGTACTGCCTTCTGGCTGCTTGCCGCCATCATCCTTCTGATCGCCATCGCCAACATGGGGGTCCTCCACCACATTGTCCCCTATCTCACCGATATCGGATTCTCCTCCTCAACGGCAGCGGCGCTCATGTCCCTCCACATGACCATGCTTATCTTCGGCAAGGTTCTGGTGGGTGGTCTCGCCGACCGGCTGGGGCTTCTGAAGAGTTATCTTCTGTGCATGATTGGCCTCATGGTCTCGATCGCCCTCCTGTACGGCTCACAGCTGATGTGGGTGGCGATTGCCTTTTATAATGTCCTATTCGGCTTCTCCATCGCCGTCCGGACCGTCCTGCCGCCGCTCATGACCACCCGCGTTCTGGGTCAAAAGCACTTTGCCGTCATTTACGGTTTTCTGAACATCTTTACAACACTGGGGACGGCCGTGGGTGTGCCGCTTTCCGGTTTCATTTATGACTGGACGAAGAGCTATCACATGGCATTCGCGCTGTACATCGTCCTGTGTGTGATCGCGGCTGTCGCGCGTATCGCGGTCATGGCGAAGGTGAAAAAGGTGAACGGGGCCGTGGCATAGGCATGATCATGGACGGAGAAGGTTGTGGCCTCGCACGTCCATGGGTATGGTCTGTGTAGAAGTGGTTACGCGGAACTTGGCAGAAGACAAAGCTGTACGGAATTATCGTTCAGCACAGCTGCCCTGCCCCGCCTTTCTGCTGCAGAGACAGGCCAGGGTTTGAAAACCGTATTGACAATCCGCCCATAATATGTACAATATGCTGTACAGGAGGTGCCGAAATGGAAGCGATAACCTATACGGCAGCAAGGCAAAACCTTGCGAAAACAATGGAAAAAGTTTGCAGAGACCGGGCTCCGATGATTGTAACACGAAAATCCTCGGAATCTGTGGTTATCATGTCTCTCGAGGACTTTGAAGCCCTTGAAGAGACGGCTTACCTGCTGCGGTCACCGGAAAATACAAAACGGCTGATTGAATCCATTACTCAACTCGAAAATGGCAACGGGACTGAAAGGGAGCTCATGGAGTGAAGCTCATTTTCTCCGACCACGCCTGGGACAATTACCTCTATTGGCAAAAAACCGACAAAAAAATCCTTCGCCGCATCAACACCCTCATTAAGGAAACCCAACGCAATCCTTTCGAGGGTTTGGGCAAACCTGAACCGTTAAAACACGCTCTCTCCGGCTACTGGTCCAGGCGAATAACGGACGAGCACAGGTTTGTCTATAAAGTTACCGAAGACGCGATTCATATTGCTCAACTGAGATACCACTACTGATCCCTCCCTTACAACTGGACGAAGAGCTACCACATGGCCTTCGCGCTGTACATTGTCCTGGGTGTAATCGCGGCTGGTGCGGGTATCGCCGTTATGGCGCGGACGAGAAAGGTTAACGGGGCCGTGGCGCAAGCATAAATATGGCCACGGTTATTAAAAAAACAGGGGGCTAGCATTAGCTAGCCCCCTACATTAACTTGTTGAAAGTTTTAATACAGTATTTTCAACCTCCTCCTCGGAGAGGAATAAATGGACCAATGAGGTCGAATCATCACTTCCATAGGTAGTTTTTGTTATACATGCAAAGGGTTTATTCTTTGCGCGTTTATATATTACAGGCCAGTGTTTACTTAACCACCATGAGGCACCGCTAGTTCCCCACTCGCCGAGGCCTGCTACACACAGCCATGTTCGGTTTGGATTATTATCCGGATGTATTTTTAGGATTAAACCACAGTCTGTATTTCCTTGGATGTTAGCAATAGAACAACCTGAAGTCTTCGATTGAATCCCGGTACTTCCAAATTTTAGAAAAACATTAGATGAATTCTCAATCACATCGATCGATTTACAATTATTAAGACCTCCAACAGAAATAAACGAAACATCCATGTTTTGATCAAGGTCTATATCAGAGCGTACTTGAGGCAATGAAAGTAAACAATTACCTATAGTCACTACTGTCCCAAGGTTAATCGAATAAATTCAATTGGTTGCTGGGACAGTCCTCTTGTTTTGTGTGGGTTGTATTTGCAAGTGCCTGTAAAATAGGCGTTTTCTCGAAAAGAGTCACGCTCAAAACCTGTAGAATTGTGTAGAGACTTTGGTCCAGATTCAAGGTCTTCTTCACGATGGCCACGAGTACATAAACGGAGATGGCGATCCAGATCTGAGTCTTGACAGCGTTTTCGGTAGTACCATAAAAAGCCTTGATTCTGAGATGCTGCTTGATCCATTTGAAAAACAGTTCCACCTGCCAGCGGCAGCGATACAGATCGGCAATCGTTCTGGCTGGCAGCATAAAGTTGTTGGTCAGAAACACAAGTGTTTTTTTGTTCTTTGAATCGAAGTATCGGATACGGCGGAGTTTCTCCGGGTAATCTTTTTTCACATAATAGCCTTTGAGGATGACAATCTGATCGCATTGGACGCCGGTGGATTTGTCGACGGGCTGCGAGTAAAGGCGTTTTCTGCTGAAGTTTATTTTTGCCCGTGTGACGAAGAACGCCGACGCCTTGTGGATTTTGTAGAGACGGGAAAAATCCAGATAGCCCCGATCCATGACATAGATGGCCCCAGTCTCTATGATCAAATCGTCCAAGATATTGACATCGTGGACCTTGCCTGTGGTTATGATGATCACGGAAGGAATGTTGCCGCGTAGATCCAGAAGGGTATGGAGTTTTATCGCCCCCTTTCGCTTCCGGAATTTTGCCCAGGGAAAAAGCGCCAAGCAAAGATCGATGGTAGTCGAATCCAGGGCGTAAACCGCTTGATCCAGTTCGATACCGAAGGAATCTTCGGCGTAAAGTTTTCTGGCTTTTACGATGAGGATTTGAGCGAAATCGGCGTAAATCCTCCAATCCCTGTTCTGATTGGCATTGGCAAGAGTATTGCGGGAAACCTTCCCCCGTATGCCCAGGTGATAAAGTCTGGACTGAGTTGCCCTCAGACAGGCCTGAATATCTCTCAGGCTTTCTCTGTAGGTAAGCTGGGCGAAGGCCATGCAAAGATATTGATCCCAGCAGGAAAAACTGATCACTTTGCGATTGCCGTTGTATCGATCGACGCATTTTCGAAACTCGTATGTGGTGACAAAGTCCATCAACTGGGCAAAGATTGTTTTCCCGGAATTCATGTGCAGCCTCCTTTTTCATCGATACAGGAGACTCGCACATCCGAGAAGAAATTTTCAAATCGAAAAATGACATTTTACGCTATAAAGAATGAAATATCGTTATGTTAAGGTGTTATCAAAAATCAACGTTGGGACAGTAGTGACCTATAGTGTAAGATAAGTGACTGATCCCACGTGTTGAGGCATTTGAATTGATTGTTGAAAGGTGTGTTGTTGCGGAGACATTAGGTCGTGGTACTCTCAGCAGTGGCTTTGGAAATACAGTATCACTGCTTGGGGAATTATAAGAGGGGAAAACAATGAAGAATTCATCGGTATCGTTACCAAAAACCTGCTTGAATTTCCAACAACTGAACTTTTTCCTGATCCATTGAATGGAGTAAATAAGAGAGGCAACAAGCAAGCCACCAACAATATTCCATATTAAGTTATAGCGTTCTTGTTTCATTATTATCTCTCTAGCTCCAACACGAAAAGCTCGGCAGCAACAATCAGTCGTCCGCTGGAGCGGCTTGTTGGCCATCCGCTTTAAATCCCTCGTGGAACGTGACGGTGCCCTGCGGAGTATGACCATCGAAAGTGAGGGCGAAGAAGACCTCCTGTGGCACTCCCTCATGCACAAGTCCCGACGGGTTTTTGAACCCGAATTTCCTGTAGTAATCCGGATGCCCTACTAGACAGCACCCTTGAGCTTTCAGGTTTTTAAGTCGCGCAAACCCTTCCTGTATCAAAGCTTTGCCAATGCCCTTTCGCTGGTACTCCGGCAGCACTGAAACAGGCCCGAGTCCATACCAGTTTGGGGTGTCGTC
>Ga0208905_1001196_pt1 | contig 13163 bp, 16 predicted proteins | sample AntAceMetag02UKS_FD_184776 | JGI IMG/M metagenome (GOLD analysis project Ga0208905, IMG submission 184776) | Saline lake microbial communities from Ace Lake, Antarctica - Antarctic Ace Lake Metagenome 02UKS (SPAdes) (version 2) | ecosystem: Environmental > Aquatic > Non-marine Saline and... | reverse complement strand
CTCCCTGTTCACCAACACCGTCTTCAAAAGCCCCCTCGCTTCGCCCCACACCCCTGAAATTAAACCGGAGCGTTGAATAACCGTGTCCGTAAAAGGCAGAAACCATGGCCTCCACCACGTTGTTTCGCATGCTCCCGCCCATCTGGGAATGGGGATGGGTGACGACAACACATTTCTCTCCTTCTCCCGGGGCATACAGTCCCTCGATAGAAAGCTCTCCGCTTTTAAAAAAAACAGGTTCCTCATTCATGACAGTCACATCTCACCTAAGATTTGTTTAAATAGTAATACATCGCGTGGAAATCAAATTGAAGCTCCCCGCAACAAGTTGCGGGGAATCTCCGACTGTTAAGGAAATTTTTATTTTTTATTCGCTCGCTAATCCCGCTTATACGGGGTTGCGGGGAGCTTCAATGACCGCATCGTTTAATCCGGTTTCACCAGAATTTTGAGATAGGCATCGCCTTTTTTTTTCGCGTCAATCTTTTCACCCAGACCGGCCAGTTTGAGCGTGACACCGTCCTTGATTCCCGGAGGTATGGTCACACGAAACAGCCGCTTTCGAAAACCGAGCGGTATGTTCACAATTTTCCGTGTCCCCTTGAAGGCCTCAAGCCGCGTAATCGCCACATTCCCATACACGTCGTATCCGTCCGTTCCTCGAATCGGCTTGATCACCTGTAGCCTGGGTGTTTTCTTCTTGGTCGTGTAACGGCGCACCGTATCCGAGGCCCCTATTCGAGGAAAATAAGTAAACAGGCCGAGGAAGATAATTCCTGCGACAAATCCCCCCACATGGGCCCACCATGCAATCCCGCCCCCTCCTATCGTACCGCTCAGCGTGGCACTGAAGAACTGCATCGCAAACCAGATAGCAAGGAAGAAATAGGCGGGAATCTCGATAAAGTAGGGGATGATAATAATCGGAATCAGCGTCAGTACCCGTGCACGGGGGTACAGGACAAAATAGGCACCCATTACGCCGGCAATGGCGCCGCTCGCCCCGATGATCGGCACCTGGGAATGTACGTTAAAGAATATGTGGGCCAGGGCAGATGCCCAGCCGCATAAAAGATAGAATGCGAGGTAACGGATCGGCCCCAGTTTGTCTTCCACGTTGTTGCCGAAGATATAGAGAAACCACATGTTGCCGACGAGATGCCAGAACCCCCCGTGGAGAAACATGAAGGAAAAGAGGGAAACCACCTGTTGGCCGAAGGTAAAATACTGAGAAACGGTATCTACTGTGTAGCGTGCCGGGACGAGGCCGTAGGTCAGGACAAAATGTTGTAGTTCCCGTAGATTTCCCGGCTGCAGGAGAAAAACCGCCACATTGATCGCTATGAGCGTCACATTGACAATGGGATAGTTCCGAGAACGTATGGTATCACGAATCGGTATCATAGAGGGCGCACTTTACCATGAATTCGACTTTTTTACCTCTTTTTCCGCCGTTCTTTTCCCTCGTGCGTTGCCTCGCGGGCACCGGCGAAAGCAAGGAAATGACTTGTTACAACACAATCCCCGCTATTTTTCGAAGAGTTTCAGATACTCCCCGTAACCTTCCCTTTCGAGGTCTTCCTTCGATATAAAGCGAAGTGATGCCGAATTCATACAATAGCGAAGACCCGTTGGTTGGGGTCCGTCATCGAAAACGTGTCCGAGATGCGAATCGGCGTGTTTGCTCCTGACCTCGGTTCTTGTCGTGAATAAGCTTTTGTCCTCCTTCTCGACGATGTTGTCTTTTTCGAGAGGCTTTGTAAAGCTCGGCCAGCCCGTTCCCGATTTATACTTGTCGGTGGAACTAAAAAGGGGCTCTCCCGACACGATATCGACATAGATACCCTCTTTTTTCTTATCCCAGTAAAGATTGTCGAAGGGAGGCTCCGTGCCCTCTTTCTGGGTAACCCTGTACTGGATGGGCGTCAATTTCTTTTTCAACTCCTCATCGGAGAGCTTCCGGTATTCCCCTTTTGTTTTGCCCCCTATGACCGGCTCGGGCCTGCCGCCCCAGGTCTCTTTGAGGTAGGAATCTCTTCCCGAGTTAAACCGATAGAAACTATACCGGAGCGGATTTTTTGTGTGGTAATCCTGATGGTATTCCTCGGCCCGGTAAAAGACCGTTGCCTCCACGATTTCCGTCACGATTGGCTTGTCATGTACGCCGAGTTTCTGGAGATTTGCCTTCGATTCCTCGGCGATACGCCGCTGCTCATCGCTGTGGTAAAAGATGCCCGATCGGTACTGACTTCCCCTGTCTACAAACTGTCCTCTGTCGTCGGTGGGATCAATCTGCCGCCAGAATATATCGAGCAGTTCCTCATAGGAGATTCTCTTCGGATCGAAGGTAACCTCAATCGCCTCTGCATGTCCCGTTGTACCCGCCGACACCTCTTCATAAGTGGGATTATCTTTATGGCCTCCCGTATATCCCGAGACGACATCGATCACGCCATCTTTTCCTTCAAAGGCAGATTCCACACACCAGAAACAGCCCCCCGCAAAGGTGGCTTTTCCCAGGTGCTCTTTCGCGATGGCATCGTTCCTCCCAATCGGTCCTGCTATGAGACTGAAGATAACCGCTAGCCCCACGGTTGCGAGGACTGGTATGGCCGTTATTTCAGATATATTGAAATTCATTTTTTAAGTACCTCCTGATGCGTATTAAGATAATCACTCTGTCAAGGAAAACAAAGAAAGATGCCCACGGGGAAGGAGCATGGAAAAATCTTGACAATAGTTTGATATAAAACTATATTGCCTCCATGCATCCGGATAAGGATATCCCCATCACATTAATTTCAAAAATTCGGGAAAAGGCGAACAGGTTTCTCATCAGCGAGCTGAAAAACCATAATATGGCCGGCCTGGCGCCCTCCCATGGCGACATTCTATGGGCCCTCTTTAAACATGGTGCGCTTTCCATGAAGGGACTTGCCGAACTGATCGACAGAGACAAATCCACGGTAACCGTGCTGGTCAATAAATTGATCTTACTCGGCTATGTGCGGAAAGAGCCGGATTTCGCCGACAGCCGGGTAACCCTCATATCGCTCACCGACGAGGGCAGAGGCTTAAAAGATGACCTGATAGAGATCTCACAAAAGCTTATTTCGAAGGTCTACAAAACGCTTTCAGAAGATGAACGGGTCTCGCTCATCGGGTTGCTGAAAAAAGTCAATGATAACTGGTGATCTTTTTTAACCGGCACGTTTGACATCATACTGCCGATGCAGGAAATTTACTCAATAAGGAGGGGTTCCATGGCATTGTACGAGAAGCTGACGAAGAAAGAGCTGGTCGAATTTTTAAACAAGTGCTGGATGACTCATGACGGCACGTGGTTTTTGAGTTGTTACCTGGATCAGGGAATCGAAAAGGCAAACAAACTGAATAAATCGGCCATTGAGTGGCTCGCACCCATAGAGACACAGAGAATCAGAGAACTGATCGGGAGTGAAGCCGAAGAGATCGATACCTTCCAAAAACTGAAGCATTTCTTTGAGGAAGCCTCGTCCCTCATGATCCCCGATTTTATGAACGCATCCTTTACCACTCCCCGTCACAATGTCATGCACTGGGAGTTTAAAAAGAACGAATGTTTCGCCTACAAGGGAATAAAAAAACTGGGAGCAATAGAAGGCTATGAATGCGGGGTTATCTTCAGGGTCCAATGCTGGATGGACAGTCTGGGCATATCCTGTGAGGTCTCTCCCAAAATTGACCGGTGCCTGATGCTTATCGATGGGCAATGTTCGGGCGATTTTATCTTTAATTTCCCCGAATAAAATGCCGGGCGTTTGCAATATTGCCTTCCTTACACATTGTATACCCCCATTGACCGGCATCCCATGTTTCGTCTTGACTTGGTATCGTCCGAATGTTAGAAATTATCTTACTGCCATGATATATCTACACTTCCGGCGCAGGCGTAACTTCTCACATGTCATGGTCTGATTATTTATTACGACGGCAATAATATACGTCAAAACCGTCATTCCCGCGAAAGCGGGAATCCAGCATTGGCCTAGATGCCGGATCAAGTCCGGAATGACCAGGAGCGCACTCGCAAGCTCCGGCCTGTGGGCGAGGAGCTTCACATTTGATATGTTTATAGGCTGTAGTAATAAAAACAGCCTTTGGAGAATCAGGGAGGGATTCGATGAAAATAAATCTGCGATGTGCAGCATTGTTTACCTTTCTGGCATTCGCCCTGATGATGAGCGGCTGCCAGACGACCTACTATACGGTATGGGAAAAACTGGGCAAGGAAAAGCGTCACCTCCTCAGGGATAACGTAAAAAAGGCGAGCGAGGAGCAGAAGGAGGCCACGGAGCAGTTCACAGACGCGCTTACCCGCATGAAAGAGATGTATGGATTCGAGGGAGGCGAGCTAGAAGATGTCTATAAGAAGCTTAAGGCCGATTTTAACGAGAGCGAAAGCAGAGCCAACGCCGTCCACGACCGGGTGGCGATGGTGGAGCGTATTGCCAAGGATCTCTTCTCGGAATGGCAGGGCGAAATCAAGCAGATAACCAGCTCAAATCTAAGGGCGCAGAGCACCGAGACCCTTAAGGCATCAAAAGGGCAGTACGCCAGACTGCACAGGGCGATGAAAAAGGCGGAATCGAGGATGGACCCGGTGCTCGACCAGTTTCGTGACAACGTGCTTTTTCTGAAACACAATCTCAATGCAAAGGCCATCGGTACGCTCAAACGTGAGGCGGGAAAGATCGAGATCGAAGTCGAATCGCTTATCTCGGACATGCAGGTATCCATTGCAGAAGCTGAGACGTTTCTGAATAATTTTTGAAGATCCCCGCAACAAGTTGCGTAGATCAAATGAAGGGAACAGATAATAATCGCCTGCGGAAAAAATTTGCGTCTTTCAATATAACCACGGTTATTATACCGTCTTGAACTGTGAAACAACCGCCTCGATACTCGATTTCGCGTCTCCGAAAAGCATGCGCGTGTTTTCCTTGTAGAAAAGACTGTTATCAATGCCGGCGAACCCGGGAGCCATCGAGCGTTTCAGGACAATGACCGTTTTTGCCCTGTCAACCTCGATGATGGGCATACCGTAAATGGAACTGTTTGTATCCTCCCTCGCCGCGGGGTTTACGATATCATTCGCACCGACAACAAAACATACATCGATATTGGCAATGGAACGATTGATTTCCTCCATCTCGATCAGCTTCTCATAGGGAACGTCCGCCTCCGCAAGGAGCACGTTCATGTGTCCCGGCATTCGGCCCGCCACTGGATGAATAGCATAGCGGACTTCGGCTCCGTTTTCTTCAAGCAAATCGGCAAGTTCACGGACTGCATGCTGCGCCTGGGCAACGGCCATTCCGTAGCCGGGGACAACAACGGCGGAACAGGCGGCCTCAAGAATGTAGTAGGTATCCTCCGGCGATATGGCTTTCACCTCCCCTTCGAAACCGGCTTCAGCTTCCTTCGTCGCGGCGCCGAAGCCGCCGAAAAGCACATTGTAGAGGGATCGGTTCATTGCCTTGCACATTACGTTGGTGAGAATAATGCCGCTCGCGCCGACGAGAGCCCCGGAAACGATGAGTATATTATTCGAAATGGCGAGGCCGGCGGCACAAGCCGCGATTCCCGAGTAACTATTTAAAAGTGAGATGACCACCGGCATATCGGCACCGCCGATGGGTATCACAACCAATACGCCGAGCAGGAGTGAAAGGATTATAATTCCGATTAAAACGGGAGACCCTTCTGCAGGGTTCGCAATAAAGAAAGACCCCCCCATGAGGGCACAGACAAAAATCAATCCGTTAAGAATAGTCTGGCCCCGAAAGAGGACCGGTTTTCCCGCGATCAGTTCGGAAAGTTTGCCCCAGGCAATGATGCTGCCCGAAAAGGTAACCCCGCCGATAAGGACGGCAAGAAAGAGGGTCGTCATGATAAAGAGGTTGTACATTCCCAGGGCATGATAGGTTGCCCAGCCGACCAGGAGACTCGCAATACCCCCGAAACCGTTAAAAAGTGCAACCATCTGGGGCATCTGCGTCATCTGAACGAGGCGGGCGAAGAAACCACCGATGAGACCACCCACGATAATTCCGAGAGCGATCCATTTGTAATCGATGATGCCCCCGCTTGCAAGGGTAACGACGACGGCCAGAAACATTCCCACGGCGGAGATAAAGTTGCCTCTCCTTGCAGTTACAGGGGAGGTAAGCAGCTTAAGGCCGTAGATAAACATGATCGCCGAGGCGATATAGACCAGATTTATGAGAAGTGTTATTCGCACACCTTTTCCTCATCTTTTTTCGGTTTAAACATCTTCAGCATTCTGTCGGTTACCATGTAACCTCCCACGACGTTGACCGTGGCAAAAGTCACCGCCAGTGTCCCCAGAATGATGCTTAAAATCCCTCCCGTTGTCCCCGCGGCGATAATTGCGCCTACGAGCGTAATACCTGAAATCGCATTGCTTCCCGACATCAGAGGGGTATGGAGACGTGCCGGCACCTTGGAAATAACCTCAAATCCCACAAAGATTGAGAGGACCAATACCAGCCCCATGCAGATGAGGCACGCCGCCCTGCATTCCTCAGGATTCATGCCTTTCCTCCTCTATAATTTTCTTGACTGTCTCGCTGAATATTTCGTGTTTATGGGTCACAAGACACCCTTTTATAATTTCATCGTCAAGGCGCAGTGTAAGGGTTTTTTCTTCTTCGTCCCAGTACTCCAAGATAAAATTGACGAGCTTTTTCGAGTACATCTAACTCGCGTGAACGGCAACACGGCCGGCCACATTTTCATACCCTATGATACGGACACCATGAACAATGGTCTCTTCGCCCGGCGAAACTCCTTCTACATTTCCACCCCCCTCTGCGGCGAGATCGACCACCACAGACCCCTCTTTCATGGCAGCAATCATCTCTTCTGTAATGATAAGTGGCGCTTTTCTTCCGAACACCTGGGCCGTGGTAATCACGATATCGGCGCTGGCACAGTGCTCGGTCATTGCCTCGCGCTGTTTTTCCAACTGCTCTTTCGTAAGGGCCTTCGCGTAGCCGTCAGTTGTCTGGCCCGTTTCACCGAGGTCAACCTTAACAAATTTGGCGCCCAGAGATTTCACCTCTTCTTCAACAACGGTCCTCGTATCAAATGCCTCGACCCGCGCGCCGAGGCGGCGTGCCGTGGCAATTGCCTGAAGACCCGCCACTCCCGCACCGATCACAAATACCCGGGCAGGTGCAATCGTCCCCGATGGTGTCATCATCATGGGCACGATCTTTTCGAGACGTTCCGCAGCAAGAATGACGGCCACGTATCCCGCCAGACTGGCCTGGGAACTCAGAACATCCATCTTCTGCGCCCGCGTCGTTCGGGGTATCATCTCCATACTGACTGCGCTGACACCCCGTGATACAAAGGCTTCCAGAAGCTCCTTTTCGTTAAAGGGATCAAAATAGCTGATGTGAAGAGCCCCATCGGCAAGTCGCTCGATTTCCTCAAGGGGCGATTTCCGTATGCGGAGGATTATATCAGCCGAGGATAAAAGCGTCGTGCGCTCGGGAACAACATCAGCTCCCGCCGCTTCATAATCTGCATCATGATATCCGGCATGGGTGCACCCATGCCGGATTCGATTGCGATTTCCACACCTTTTTCTACGAGAATTTTTGCATCGGCGGGAATGAGAGGGACGCGGGTCTCCTTCACATCGTATTCTTTAGGAACGGCTATCTTCACGTCTCGCCTCCCGATATGTGAAGACAAAAAACCCGCTCTGTTTTGGAGAAACGGGTTCGCAACGATCACATCCACAGCGTTCCCCCCTTGAAAACTGGTTGTCTCAGTTCGTATAGCCTATATTGAATCTCCCCGCCGCAAGCAGCGGGGAATGCGCTCGCTACTCAGTTCAACCTTTTGTAATTAGATACATCTATTCGCGATTATGTCAAGAATTTTTTGGAGTTATAAAATATTCACTCCTGAAACATTCTTTCTCTATGCTTCCTGCTGAGATTACGCTTCAGGGACAGTGGGAAGCTCAAACATTGCGAGATTATCAAATACCGCCGAGTATTTCCCCGCTTCCATTCCCTGCACCAACTCCACTACTTTATCATTGATGGGTGTCGGGATTCCCAAATCCGTTCCCTTTTCACAGATCACGCCATTTATCGCGTTTATCTCCGTTTTCTGTCCCTTTTCTATATCCTGAAGCATGCTCGCCTTCAGGAGGGCATGGGGCCTGAACACAAGGTCAAACAGAGGGAGCTTGCTTTCCAATTCCTCTTTCGTTTTGAAGGCAAGGATGCCCACATCGACACCCTGCATGGGTTCCGTTGTTATCCCCAGTTTTCCTGCCACATTGAGGGCCTCGTTTCCGATATGGACAACGCAGGTAAGGGCTTTCTCGTTATCAAGGATATCTCCATAGGTACAGCCGAGAGACACGGACATACCACTCATGGTTGCATTCACAATGAGCTTCGTCCACCTGGTTCCCGTGAGGTTTTCCGTGATTAAAACGGGGCATACAGCCTCCAAAATCCCAGCCACCTTTTTGGTCCTCTCTTTCGCCGACCCGTCCAATTCCCCCAAATCAAAGGTCATCTTGGCCGTATCCGAGGTCAACTCCGAAACGCCGGGCCCAAGCCAGGTTGCACCCCAGCCTACCGCACAGCCCATGACCCGTTCTCTTCCCACATAATGCGTCACTTCCTCCTCAGGAATACCGTTCTGAAGCGTACAGACAATGCTATCCTCGTGAAGATGGGGGACAAGGGCGGTCAGGGCAGATTCATTACTGGTCTGCTTGACCAGATAAAAGACAATGTCGTAGGCCCCCTCCATTTGATCCGGCGTCATGGCCTTAACGGGTACGTTCAGGTCAATTTTTCCCGTAATGGTTGCCCCTCTTTCGTTCATGGCATCCACATGAGCCTTATTCGCATCAACCAGCGTCACATCATGCCCGCTCTTTGTCATCAAGGCTCCCACTATGGTTCCCATGGAACCCACACCCAGAATTGCAATTTTCATTATCCCCCCCCCCTTTTTTTTTATTAAAGTTTTATTTTTTCTGAAATATACACTCATCGAATGTTCAGTCAAGAATTTTCGGGCCCATAAAAGGTGCCTTGTAATCTTCCTCATTTTGGGCCATTATTGGATCACATTAATAAGGAGGGTCCGATTAGCCATGGAACTCATCGAGGGAATCTTCACGCGGAGAAGCGTGAGAGATTTTACCGACGAGCCCGTCAAGAGGGAAGACCTGACGGAAATCATGAAGGCAGGGACATGGGCACCCTCAGGTCTAAACAACCAGCCGTGGCGTTTCGCGCTCATACAGAACAAGAACGTACTCAAACAACTTGCAATGTTGACACGGGACCAGCATATTATAGAAAGTGCTGCCGCCTGCATCACGGTTTTCATCGATTATAATTCATCATATGACGATGTGAAGGATCATCTGGCAGTGGGGGCATGCATACAGAACATGCTGCTCGCCATACATGCGCTCGGCCTCGGCTCGGTATGGATGGGAGAGCTCCTGAAAAATTCCGACAAGGTACGCTCCCTTCTCGATATGCCCGAAGACATGGAACTCCTGGCCGTGATCGCCATAGGTCACCCGGCTCATCGCGATCAGGAATCACACCGGAAAGATCTTTCAGAGATCCTGCTTAAGGAAGTGTAACACACTATTATTGATAAAAAACCTATGTCTGGTAAACCAATTTCCCATATCTTCCAAATAGTTATTGACTCATAGCCGCTAATTCAGTAAAGAGAGGCCAACGTTTTATGGGGAGAAAAAAGTATGAAAACCCTTATCATAACGAGAAAGGATGTTGAAAAGGTACTCACGCCCGGCATTGCCAATGAGACGGTTGAAAAGGCATTCAGGGCCTATGCGCTCGGTGAAACGGAGATGCCGCCAAAATGTTATCTCACCTTTCAGCACGGAGATTTACGGTCCATGCCCGCCTCCATATGGGGGCAGGGGTTCAATGCCGCCGGCATCAAGAGCGTGAATGTTCACCCCGAAAATCATGCACTGAACCTCCCCACCGTCATGGCCATTGTCGCGCTGACCGATCCGGAAACGGGATTCCCCATCGCCATCCTGGACGGCACCTTCCTGACGGGAATGCGAACGGGGGCCTCAGGGGCAGTAGCCGCAAAATTTCTCTCCAAAACAGATTCGAAACGTGCTGGTTTTGTGGGATGCGGAACACAGGCAAGAACGCAGCTCGCATGCATCATGGAGGTAAGGAACCTGGAAGCTATCAAGGTGTGGAAGTTCTCTCCCGACGACAGGCTTGCCTCGAGATTCTGCAGCTGGGCACGAAGACGATACGGCTTAAAAACAGTGGTTTCTCAGAAAATTGACGACGTTACCACAGATGTGGACATCCTTACTTGTACCACGCCTTCTCGAAAACCTCTGGTACGCAAGGTCTCGCCGGGCACGCATATCAATGCCATCGGTGCCGATGCCGAAGGGAAGGAGGAGGTCAGCCCCGAAATCCTTACAAAGGCAAAACTGGTCATCGATGACTGGGCGCAGGCCTCCCACAGTGGCGAGATTAATGTACCCGTCAGGAATAACCTCATCACTCGCGACGATATTTACAGTGAAATTGGCGAAATTGTAGCGGGCATGAAAAAGGGACGAGAATCGGACGATGAAATCACCCTCTTCGACTCTACGGGCCTCGCAATCCAGGATATTTCATGTGCTTCCGTTGTCTTTGAGGCACTCAAAGAAAAACCGGGCATAAAAAGGATCAGGCTCTTCTGAAAGATTTTTCCTCATCTTGATTTATATCCTTGACAAAGAAACTTTTTTCGCATTATCACCCTGCGCTTTGGCGTCAGATTCATCTGGAGAATCATAGAGTGTGAACAGTATGTCAGTTATTCTGAATATTCCGGCCATCGTGAGGATCCTGATCGTCTTTGTCTTTATCCTCTTCGCCATTCGAAAGAAGCTTTCACTGGGAAATGCCTTTATCCTGGGAGCGCTCCTTATCGGAGTTCTCTTCGGATTAAAACCCTCTTCCATGGTCGACGCCGTCATCGCTTCTATTATTATGCCGAAAACGCTTTCCCTCGCCGCCGTCGTCACCCTTATTCTCGTTTTGAGCAGCTCTCTTGAACTGGGAGGCCAGATGGAGCGACTTCTGGTCAATTTCCGGGGTCTTGTGTCAAATCCCCGGCTGAATCTCGCCATATTTCCCGCTCTCATCGGCCTTCTCCCCATGCCCGGAGGTGCGGTGTTTTCCGCTCCCATGGTAAAGGAACTTGGCAATAAAAGCCAACTCCGTCCAGACCAGCTCAGTTTCATCAACTACTGGTACCGTCATATCTGGGAGTACTGGTGGCCCCTTTACCCCGGGATACTCCTCTCGGTTACCCTGGCCAACATCAACCTCTGGGAAATCATTATGTTCATGTGGCCCCTTACCCTTGCTGCCGTTATTTTCGGTTCTCTTTCAATAAAAGGGGCTGATCTGAAACATGCAAGGGAAACGGCGGAAAAGGGACGTTCTGCGGCCCCCTTCGTAAAAGAGCTGGTCCCTATTCTCATGGTGATACTGATAGGTCTTGGTGCGGGAATCGTTCTTTCACAGTTCTTCCCCAACCTCGATATTGCCAAGGAAACGGGATTGATCATCGCACTCGTGATCACGATAGGATATGTCTGGCGCCAAAATGGCATGACGAAGGATACTATTCGCACGGTCATTATCGATCCTCACCTCGTGAAGATGTTCTACATGATAATCGCCATCTTGATCTTTAAGGGGATGCTGGAGGATAGTCACGCCGTTGAGGCTATAAGCAGAGAGTTTACGGAACTTTCCGTTCCTCTTTTATTGATCACCGTTTTAGTCCCCCTTATCGTGGGAGGAATTACGGGAATAACCATCGCATTCGTGGGGAGCACCTTCCCCATAATCATTCCCCTTGTCTATTCCATGGGCGAAGGGTCTTTCGTTCTGGCCTATGTCATCCTTGCCCTCGTAAGCGGATTTGTGGGAGTACTTCTTTCACCGCTCCATCTCTGTCTTCTCCTTACCAACCAGTATTTCGATGCCACCTTCGGTCGCGTCTACCGGCATCTTGTCTTGCCCTGCCTTCTCCTCTTTTTCACCGGCATTGGATACTTTTTCGCCGTACGCTGGATGATTGGCAGATTCTTCTGATTTTTCCTGATTAATTCCTTGAGTGGCGGGCACTTTTTCAAAGTGCCCCAAATTCCCTTACATTAGCGTATGGATGGTGCTATTATTTTCCCGTAAGAAGACGCCCCATGAAAGGAGATCACCATGAAAAGAAAGTCAGATCGAGAGGCCCTCACAAAAGGCCTCTTTCCCGGTGGTATTCCCAGGCTATGGTGCCCCCTTCTCACCCACTACAAAAATGACGGATCTATCGACTTCGACCGCATGCGTGCCCATTTCAACCACATCTTACCCGGGATAAAGGGTTACCTTATTCCCGGCTCTACTGGAGATGGCTGGGAACTTACCGATGAAGAAACAATGCAGGTTCTGGACTTTGCGGTGAGGATGGCCCGGGAACAAGATGCCAAACTCTTCGTCGGCGTTCTGAAACCGGACGCGGAAAAGATGAAAAAGCTATCGGAGAGATGCTGAAAGCGCTTGAGAAAATAACCGGAATAAAAGATGTCGATTTCTCCCTTGCCGAGGCCGGCGTGGTGACACCTGCCCTGGAGCATGTTGTTGAGGCAAACACGCTTTTGAGCGGTGTTGGATTTGAGAGTGGCGGCGTGGCTGCAGCCCATGCAATTCACGACGGGCCTAACGGTCTGGAAGCGACACATGAATACTTTCATGGCGAGAAGGTTGCCTTTGGAACTCTGGCATCACTCTTTCTAACGGACAAGCCAAGCGAAACGATAGATGAGGCCTATTCCTTCTGCGAATCCGTCGGTTTGCCGACGACCCTTTCGGAACTCGGCCTTGAAGACGTTTCCCCCGAAGACCTGAGGAAGGTTGCGAAAATTGCATGCTCCGAAAAAGAATCGATTCACAACGAACCGATGCCGATAACAGAGGAGTCCGTTTTTGCGGCAATAATTGCCGCTGACAGAGAGGGAGAGCGAAGGAAGCTATAAAAAAATAGGG
>Ga0208905_1001192_pt1 | contig 13188 bp, 22 predicted proteins | sample AntAceMetag02UKS_FD_184776 | JGI IMG/M metagenome (GOLD analysis project Ga0208905, IMG submission 184776) | Saline lake microbial communities from Ace Lake, Antarctica - Antarctic Ace Lake Metagenome 02UKS (SPAdes) (version 2) | ecosystem: Environmental > Aquatic > Non-marine Saline and... | reverse complement strand
TTTTTAAGAGTGATTTAAAATTTGAAATAAAAGATAAAAAACTAATAATAGAAGTTGAAAAACCAATGAAACAATTTATTGAGATGTTTAAAGAGAAATTCAAAGAGATTCTTGATTTAGATTTAGAGGTTAAAGAGATAGGTAATAATTCTAAAAAATCACAATAATTCTTATAAAGCATCACAAACTCTTTTAGATATGGATGATATTTATTCTTCAGGTGAAAGAGAGACTTCTCAGGAAATACCCTCTGATTTATCCCCAGAATTAAGGTCTATTGATCAAGAATTAGCAGAATTATTAAAAAAGCAAACAGCAAAGATAAAAGTTGTAGGTATAGGAGGAGGAGGGGGAAATTCTTTGAGCAGAATGAGAGAAATTGGCATTAAAGGAGGAGAACTTATTGCAATTAACACAGATGCTCAAGATTTATTATATACTAATGCTGATAAAAAAATTCTTATTGGAAGAGAATTAACTCAAGGTTTAGGCGCAGGAAGTAATCCAAAAGTTGGTGCAGAAGCAGCAAGAGAATCAGAATCAGAAATAAAAAAGAAGTTGTCAGGAAGTGATATGATATTTATAACATGTGGTTTAGGGGGAGGAACAGGTACAGGAGCAGCTCCAGTTGTTGCAGGTTTAGCAAAAAAGCAAGGTGCCTTAACAATAGGGGTTGTAACTTTACCTTTTACAATTGAAGGAAGAAAAAGATTAGAAAATGCATCAGATGGTTTAGAAAGAATGGAAGCTGTTGTAGACACTTTAATAGTAATCCCAAATGATAAATTATTGGAATTAGCTCCTGAATTGCCCTTGCATACAGCATTTAAAATTGCAGACGAAATTTTGACAAATTCAGTTAAAGGAATAACAGAACTTGTAACAACAAACGGGCTTGTTAATTTAGATTTTGCAGATGTAAGAGCAGTTATGCTTAATGGAGGGGTTTCATTAATTGGAATGGGAGAATCAGACAGTGCTCAAAGGGCAATTGAATCAGTTGAAAAAGCAATTCAAAATCCATTATTAGATGTTGACATTTCAAATGCAACAGGAGCTTTAGTAAATGTAATTGGAGGGCCAGACATGAGTCTTGATGAGTATAAATTAATAATTGAAACAATAGGGGAGAGATTAGACCCAAATGCTAAATTAATTGGTGGTGCTCAAATTGCAGACGATATGGAAAAATCAATTAGAGTTTTATTAATAGTTACAGGAGTTAAAAGTGCACAAATTCTTGGGCACGACGAATCTTTAGAGTCTATAAAGCATGGTGAAATTGAAGACGAATTAGGAATTGAGTTCTTTGAATAAAACTTAAAAACCCTTGATATTTCTTTCAAGTATGGCATTTGGAACAAAAACAAAATCATTTTTAATAAAATGTAGACGAGTTTGGCATACTTTAAAAAAGCCAAGTAGAAAAGAGTTTGAACAAATTGCAAAAGTTTCTGCAATTGGAATTGTAATTTTAGGACTTTTAGGATTTATTATTTCAATGGTTATGAAAGCATTTGCTAAATAACAATAATTCTTATATAATTAAATAAATGGTTCTTATTATGGTAAAGTTTGAGAAAGATAAGGAATATCTTTTAAATATTAGAGAAGCCGAGCCTGTCAAAGCAATTTATCTTGGGATAAAAACTTATAAGAGAGTTTCAAATAAGCATGCTTTTCTTAGTTATGGATTTAGAAAAAATAGGGTAAGAGTATATCTCGGAAATGTTAATAAATCGACTTTTAAAGAAGGAATTGTTCATTTAAAATATACTAAAACAAAAAGTTTAAACAGATTAGAAGAAAAATTAATTGAACATCTTATCAATAGACTTAGAAAGCAATAATTTTTATATAATTAATTTAAATTTAATTTTCATGGAACAAATAAAATTTGGTAAAAAATATCTTCTTAGTTGTTATGATTATGAATCAGAAGGTATTTATCTGGGGACAAAATTAAAAAGAAGATTAAAAAATAAATATTTTTTCATGGCATGGCATTCTTTTATGAAAGGAGAAGATGAACCTGTTGTTATTGGATGTCGAAATTTTAAGATAAAAGAAAAAAATAAATTAGAAACTATTGGGAAAATGTATTTTCCAAAATTATCAGAAAAAGAAAGAGAGTATCTAAAAGAACTTGCTAAAAAATATTGGAAGTAAGATTTATAAACCTCTAATTTTATAAATTAACATCTGCTTCTTAGATAATTAAGGAGTAGTCGGAACAAAACAGAAAATGATATTTATTATTAAAGTAACAACAAACAAAGAAGAAAGAGCAGTTGATATGATATCCGAAAGAATAGAAAAGAAAAACATTAATGCATATTCTGTTTCACGTCCACATGGGTTGAGAGGATATATTCTTTTAGAAGCAGAAGACAGAGATTCAGCAGAAGAATCTGTTTTTAATCTACCATATGTTAAAGGAATTATTGGAAAAACAATTGGTTATGAAGAAATAAAAAATATGATTGAACCTTCTGCAACTTCTATAACAATTAAAAATGGAGATCTTGTTGAAATTCTTTCAGAACCATTTAAAAAAGAAAAAGCAAAAGTTTTAAGAATTGACAAACAAAAAGCAGAAGTAGTTGTAAGTTTGCTTGGAGCAGTTGTTCCATTACCAGTTACAATTAAATTAGATAATGTTAAAGTAATAAGAAGAGAAGAAGGAGAAGACGAAGATGAATAGTTTGATAGATTATATTGCTGGAAGAAGATTAGCAAGATTAAATAAAAGGGTAGAGAGTATACAAGGAGAATTAACCTATTATGAAACTTTAAGAGAAGAAGGTTTATCAAATGAGATTCCTAAAGAACGTGAAGCAAAATTAATTCTTAAGTTAAATAATCTTTATTTTTCTATAAATGGATTAAGTAAATTGGCTTATACAATAAAATAAAATGATAATTAAACTTTTAATTGAGGGAGGAAATATGAAACCAGGACCTGTACTTAGTCAAAAACTAGGTCCTTTAGGCATGAATATGGGTGACATAATTTCCAAAATCAACGACGCTACAAAAGATATGAAAGGATTAAAAGTCCCAGTCGAATTAGATGTTAATCCTACAACAAAAGAATTTGATGTTCAAGTTTTTTCTCCACCTGTTTCAGAATTATTAAAAAAAGAATTAGGAATTGAAAAAGGTTCTGGAGAACAAAATAAAATTCAAGTCGCAAATGCTTCAATAGAGCAAATAATTTCAGTTGCCAAAAAAAAGCTTCAGAATTTATTAGCCAAGGACCTTAAAGCAGCTGTTAAATCAGTTGTTGGAACCTGTGTAAGTTTAGGAATTTTAATAGAGAATAAATCTGCAGTAGAAGTTGAACAAGAAATTGATAAAGGAAAATATGATAAAGAAATCAAAGAAGAAATAACAGAAACTTCTGAGGAAAAAAAAGCAGAGTTAAAGGAATATTTTGAAAAAGTTAGAGAAGAGCAAGAAAAGATAATCAAACAAGAAAAAGCAGCTAAAGAAGCTGAAAAAGCTGAAGCAGAGAAAAAAGAAGAGGAATCTGCAGAGGGCACAGAAGAAAAACCTTCTGAGGAAAAGAAAGAAGAGAAAGAAGAAAAGAAATAGTTTTATAAATTAATAATTCTTTGTAGGGGTAATGGAGTAACATTGGTTCTAAATGAATAATAAGCAAAAAGAAATATTAAATGAACTAAAAAAAGAATCAGAAAAGTTAGGACATTCTCCTAGGAAAAGGGAAATACCTAACCTTGCCCAAAAATGTTACACGTATTTTAATTCTTTTAATGAAGCAAAAAAGAAAGCAGGATTAGAATTAACACACCGTAGAGTAGTCAATTTCCAAAAAAATGCTTTTAAATTAGACAAAGATTTAGTAACCCTTATAGCATATCTAACAGCAGATGGACATTTATATAAAGACCTTAAAGGGTTCCATTTTTATTCAAATGATTTAAAGATGTTAAAGGAGTTAGAAAAGATAGTCAATAAAAAATTTGGATTAAAAGGTATTTATGGAGAAGGGAGTGGCCATGGGATCTGTTTTAGATATAAAGTTTTCAATAAAATCATTACTTTATTTTTAAAAGACCTAGGTGTTCCAGCAGGAGATAAAATGCTTATCCCTTTTGATGTTCCAAAATGGATAAAAGAGAATAAGGAATTCTCCAAAGAATACTTAAAAATTATTTTCTATTGCGAGGGAAGTAAATATAAACATTCAAAAAATACAGAAGCAATTAGAATTAATTTTAATAAATCTGAAAAATTGCTAGATGGTTGTGTATGTTTTATGAATTCTTTAAAAGAAATGTTGAAAAGATTCAAAATAGAAACAACAAATATTTGGATAATGAAAGGAAATCTTAGGAAGAGAGATGGAGAGAGAACTAAGATGGTAGCATTTAAGATTAAATCAGTTGATATCAATAAATTTATAAATAAAATTGGGTGGTTAAAGTAGGGGGATGTCGGCTAGTCTGGTTAGGCTTCGAGCTTTGGGAGTTCGCGACCCCGGTTCAAATCCGGGCATCCCCATTTTCACCTAAAATGGATTATCTCACCACACCCTATTCCTTTTCACTAACAGAATAATTTAAAAACAATATTTCTAATCTACTAATATAAAATATGGCAACAAAATCAAAAAAATCAAAATCAGCAGGACGTTTTGGCGCAAGATATGGTAAAAAAGTCAGGGCAAAATTAGTTAAAGTAGAATCTAAACAAAGAGTAAAGCAAAAATGTCCTTTTTGTGGAAAATTAGGAGCAAAAAGATTATCCAAAGGAATATGGAAATGTTCAAAATGCAATAAAAAATTTGCTGCAGGTACATATCATTTAGAAGAATAAATTTATAAAAGGAGTAAATTAAATAATAAAATGGCTAACTACAAATGTTTCAAATGTGGGAAAAAAGTAACTAGCACTAGTCTTGACAAGAGATTTGTTTGCCCTCATTGCGGAAGCAAGATATTCTACAAGCCAAGAACTAAATTAAAGAAAGTGAAAACAGAGTAAAATGGCAGATAACAAAAAAATTCAAGAAATGCAGTTTCTAGAACAAAACCTTCAAAACCTTATTCTTCAAAAACAAGCTTTTCAAATGGAATTGTCAGAAACTAATTCTGCATTAAAAGAAATAGAAAAGGCAGGAGATGAAATATTTAAGATAATTGGACAATTAATGATAAAAACAGACAAATCAAGCACTAAAAAAGAATTAGAAGATAAAAAAAAGATGTTGGATTTGAGAATCAAAACAATGGAGAAGCAAGAATCCTCTTTAAAAGAACAATTAGAAAAATTTAGAGAAGAAATTATAAAATCAGTCAATAAATAAAACATTACAAAAAAGTTGCGAAATCTTTATAAATCTTAGCAAGTTAAATTTGGTATGGTATTTAAAAAAATAAGAGATGCTTTTTCAAGTTCTGTTGGTGATGAAGCAATTAGCCCAGATTATCTTGAAATTGATTTAGAACAAGAAGAAAAAGAAAACAAAGTTATGGTTAAACTTTTTGTATTAAAAGAATATGAAGGTGTTACTGCTGTGCTTAGTGCTTTAAGAGAAGGATATACTATTGCTATTATTGATATAAAACTTTTAAGGCAAAGAGATACTATTGAATTAAAAAGGGCTGTTTCAAAGATAAAAAAAACAGCAGATGCTCTTGAAGGAAGTATTGCAGGTTTTGGAGAAAATATAATTATTGTTACCCCGTCATTTGCAAAAATTGAAAAAGAACCTGATAAAGTTCCAAAAGAAGAAAGAAAATTTGACGAATATTGATTCTAAACATAGTTTGAGAAGTTTTAGTTTTGTTTGAATAAATAATTTTATTAAGCCCAAGTTATTTTAATTAAGATGAAACATAAAATAAGAAACTCCAAAAGTTTAATAATTTCTATTTTAATGATAATTTCTCTGACATTTGCTGTTTGGACTCTTTTATTTAGACATGACAATATTCTTTTAAGGATAATTTCTTCAGTTTGTTTGATTTTAATTGGATTAGGAATCTTACTTTCAGAAAAGTGAGTTAAAAACATATCCTAACCTATTTATTTCATAATAATTTTTTCTATTTCATTAAGGAATTCTTTTGCTCTTTGTAAAGATGTATTGGCGTGTCTTTGTTTTATTTCTTTTTCTGTTTCATAAGTAAATCTTGATCTTTTGTCAGCTTCATAAAAATATTTAGTAGTCAAATCCATTGCTTTCTTTTGAAAGTCCTCAAGATTAAGCAACTCTGCTGCTTGGTTTTGATTTTCAACAAATTGTTCATAAAGTTCTTTGGCAATGAAATTATTTTTTATACAATAATATACTAAAGCATGAGCAGTTATTTTGTGAATGCCTTGTTTTGTTAACTTAAATCGGTTTTAAGTCCACTTTCTTTAGGTGGTGGATACAAAACCGAAAGATATATAAAGCATAATACATTATTATAATGTATGGAAATAATATCAATATATCCAAATAAAGAATTGAAAAAAGAATTAGAAGAAATAGCTAAAAAAGAACAAAGAAGTATGAATAATCTTGTTTTATTTATTCTAAAAAAATATGTTGAAAGTCAGGGAGAACCAAAAAATGTTAGCAAATAAATTTAGATTATATCCAAACAAAGAACAAACAGAAAAGTTAGAGTTTGCCTTGGATACTTGTAGACAGGCATATAATCTGATGCTCGGAGAATTAAATGAGCAGGTAGTTATAGATAGAAATATGATACAGGCAATTTTACCAGACTTAAAAATCTGTGAGCCAAAGTTCAAACAAGTTTATTCTAAAACACTTCAATACGAATGTTATAGGTTGTTTTCTAATTTATCAGCATTAAGAGTTTTGAAAGGAAATCATAAAAAAGTTGGAAGATTAAGATTCAAAGGAAAAAACTGGTTCAAAACGATAAATTATAACCAAAGTGGTTATTCTTTAGAAAATAATAAATTACATCTTTCTAAAATAGGAAACATAAAAATAAAAACTCACAGAGAAGTAAATGGGAATATAAAACAAATTCAAATAAAAAAAGAAATTGATAAGTGGTATGCAATAATTATTACAGATGAGAATAAAAAACTTATTTGTGGAACTAAAGTTATCGGAATTGATTTAGGAATAAATAATTATCTTGTAGATAGCGATGGAAATAAAATTGAAAATCCAAAGATTTTAGAACATAATCTTAAAAAATTAAAACATTTAAATAAAGAGTTATCAAGAAAAAAGAAAGGAAGCAATAACAGGAAAAAAGCAAGAATAAGATTGGAAAAATTGCATCTGAAAATTAAGAACCAAAGAGCAGATTTCTTGCATAAATTAACAACAAAACTAATTACAGGGTGCAAGATTATAGTTATGGAAGATTTGAATATAAAACAAATGTCTCAACAAAAATATTTCAATGCAAGAAATATGGTGGATGCTTCTTGGGGTAAATTTGCTCAACTGCTTGACTTCAAGGCTGAGAGTGCTGGTTGTCAAGTAATAAAAGTGAATCCAAAGAATACAACTAAAATGTGTTCTCAATGTGGTGGTCTTCAAGAGATGCCTTTGTATAAGAGAACATACGAATGTGCAAATTGTGGTCTTGTCTTAGATAGAGATTACAATTCAGCAAAAAACATACTAAAATTAGGGCAGGAATTGTCCTATGTGGAGAATAATCCCTCTGTGCCTTTGGTTCAAGGATTGTCTATGAAACAAGAAGCCACTTCATTTATGTAGTGGTAGTTCACTATCCTTATGCCTTTAGAAGCAAGCAAAGCATGGATAGCATAAAACATAGAATAATAAGAAGAATTAATCGCCCACAAAAAACATTCATAATCCTCCTCTAATCTATGAAATTCTTTAGATGATTTTTCTGTGGAAATATTATATAATAAGTCTGCTGCGATAAGGGAAAGATTAGCTTGTTTTCTATAAAAATCAACGAACTTTGTTTTTTCCTGTTCTGACAGCTTATCTATGCGATTTTCCCTTATTAAACTGCTAATTATTGTATCTGCTTCTTTTACCTTTTTATCAAATTCTTTTTCATCCATTATTATGCTAATTTATAATATAGTTCATTTCCATATATTAAGATGTGTTTGTCTTTAGCTTCTAAAACAACATTTAATTCTTTTTTTTGAGACATTAAAGCAAATGATTTTTCAGTAATAATGGTTTCATGTATTTTAATTGGAGATATTCTCGCAATTGAGGAAATTACTTTTTCAATTATTTCAGCCTGTTTTTGATTAGGTACAATAACTAATAAATCTAAATCAGAATCTTTTCTTACCTGTTCTTTTGCATATGAACCAAATACTATTAATATAAAAAAAGAAGATTTTGATTGTTTAATTATTTTTTTAAGCATTATTTTAAGCGAAGGGTATTTCTTATAAAATAAGTCTCTCTTAAACTTTTCTGCTTCAACTAAATATAAATAATCTACCTCTCGATTTAAGATGATTAGATTAGTTTTTCCAGCTTTTTGTATATTAATTATATTTTTTTCCTTAAGTTGGTGAATATTTCTTTGCACTAAATAATATACACAAGAAATTTCTTTGGCTAATTCTCTTATTCCTAAAAGTTTATTTTTATTATTAATTAGGTATGCAATAATTTTTAATTGGGTTTTTGTTAACATGGTATTACTAATAATACCATATGGTATTATCAATATATAAATCTTTTTATTTAATAAAACCACACTAAAAATACACTCCACAATTATGTCATAACCAAATTTTCTTTTTATTAACAACATAATTAATTCTTACAAGTTTGCGAGCAAGTAAATTTTTAAAAACCCCAAATCTTTTCCATTACAATGACAAAAACCATATTCATTCCAGCAAAATCAAAAGCAACCTTAAATATAGGCAAGATAAGAGAATTATCAAAAAAGCTCCCAAAAAATTTAGTTATAGCTTATTCTATTCAATATCAAGAACTTGCATTTGAAATAAAAAAGATTTTAACAAATCACAATATTTTAAAGATAATCCAAGTTTTAGGGTGTAATCAGCCAAAATTCCCTAAAAACACAAAAGCAGTACTATTAATAGGCTCTGGCAGGTTTCATGCAATTTCATTAGCATATGAGACAAAACTTCCTATTTATATATTAGAAAAGAACCAATTAACTAAAATATCTGAAAAAGATATTGAATTATATGAGAAAAAGAACAAGGCCTCATATTTAAAATTCCTTAATGCAGAAAATGTAGGTATATTAATATCCACAAAACCAGGCCAAGAAAACCTTCAAAGAGCTTTAAATCTTAAAAAGAAATTAAAAAAGAATTCTTACCTATTTATTAGTAATGCTATTAATATACATGAATTTGAAAACTTTGGTTTAGATTCTTGGATAAATACAGCTTGCCCAAGGCTTGATATGGACAGCAAGGTGATAAATATATCAAGACTTCTGACGAAATCTTGATTTCAGTCTAGGTTTGACATGGATAGTTCTATAATTAACATAAATAAGATAAAAGAAGCGAAAAAATTACTGCTACCTAAATTGTACTCATAATCTCGTGATATCCTTAGATAATTATTTTATTGGAAAATTCTACATTAATAGTTTTATCTCAAAGCCGTTAGGCTGAGCAATTTATTATTTTGTTGTTTTCAGACTTTAGCAATAGAAAACACCACTTTTAGAGCCACAAGAATTGTTGCAGGCACAAATAAAACCAATAAAGCAGCAAAAGTTGATGTAACAGCATCACCTATTCCAATACCTATTAAAGAACCAGTAATACTTTCCATTCCAAATTTACTAACAATTACTAACACTGCTCCAGCAATCATAAATGTGTGAGAATCTTTACTTGTAACATTCAAGGCTCCTACTATTAAACCAAGAATAACTAAAACACCATAAATTTGTGCACTATATTTAACTAATTCTGGGATTGAAATTAAAGTTGTACCTATTCCAATAACAATTGCTAAAATAACACCTATTAAAAAAGCCCATGCACCCACAGAGTTTTCTTTAGATCTAATAGTCATTTTTATTAATACATCTAATCCTCGAGGATATTTAAACTTTTTGACATAACTATTTTCAGCATATATTTTATAGAATACAAAACTTTATAAACCACAGTAACTCTCAAATGACTACAAAATGAAAGCAAAAACATTAGGATTAATGACTCTAAGTATTTTAGTGTTGGCATTAGTTATTGGATTAACTAGTGCTGCCTTAATATTAACTCCAGTTTCTTCTGATACATTTACATATCCTGGACAACAGCAAGTAATTACCCTTACTGCTTATGATAACTTTACTGTTCAAACCCCAATTCAATTTACAGTAACTGGTTCTGCGACAGAAACTCCTTCTGATAGTGGAGTATTTACTGGGGACTTTACATTTACTTTAAGCCCTTTAATAACTGATTCAATTTATAGTGAAGTAGTAACTGTTGCAAATTCTTCAGACCATACAGATAATAAAACTTTTACTTTAAATTATGTAAAATCTTTTTGTGAGTATAGGTCTTTTGTTAATGATGAAGATGCAATTCCTTCAGATTTAGATGAACTTGATTTAAATGTAGATATTTCAAATGAAGGACAAGGTGATAAGGAAGAATGGTATGCTTTGGACACAATTAATGTTAAAGTTGAACTTGAAAACAAATTTGATGAGGATGATGATATGGATATGGACGATGTTATTCTTGTTTTAGGGGTTTTTAATGATGATGACGCTGATTTTAGCACTAATCTTGCTGAGGATTTAATTTGGATTTCTGAAGATGATGAAGAATTTGATTTAGGAAATGTTGATGCTGAAGAAGATGCTTCACATACTTTTGAATTTAGAGTGGATCCAAAAGAATTAGGAGAAGGAAATTATATTTTGAGAGTAAAAGCATATAATGATGAAGATACAATCAAGGAGTCTTCTTTTTGTCTTGATTATTCTAGCGATTTAGAGGAAGAATATTATACAACATTTTCTGTAGAAGCAGCTGATGATGACCAAGCAGTTATTGTTGATGTTGATTCATTAGATTTACCAATTGAAGTTTCTTGCGGAGGAACACATCTTATTGAAGCTGAAGTTTGGAATGTTGGAGATGATGATGCATTAGGGAATGATTATGTTTTAATTAATTTTTACAATGAAGAATTAGAAGTTGATTTGTGGGGAGTAATTGAAGGAGATGTAGATGTAGGAGATTCTAAGACAGTTATTTTTGAAGTTGAAATACCTACAGGTATTGAAGAAAAAGATTACACATTCCACTTTAGAACTTATTATGATTATGATGAAGACGAAGATGAAGAAGATACAAGTTCTTATGATGAATCTTCAGAAGATACTTTTGATGTTTCTCTTAGAGTTTCAGGAAATTGTGCATTATCACAAGCACTTGTAAGCGCATCTTTAGATGAAGGCGGTAAAGCTGGAAGAGAATTAGTTGTAAGATCTACAATAACAAATACAGGAACAAAATCAACAACTTATTTAGTTAATGCAGTTGGATATTCAGAATGGGCATCTTTAATTAATGTTGACCCAAGCACAACTACATTAGAAGCAGGACAATCAGCAGATGTGTTAATCACTCTTAAAGTTAATAGAGATGTTTCAGGAGAAAGACTATTTAATATTGAAGTTCTTTCAGAAGGCGAACTTGTAGTGAGTCAACCTTTATCAGTAAGTGTTGAAAAAGCTTTAATAGGAGATATTTTTGGAGATAACGGCCTTTTAACAACTTTAATCATAGGGATTGCATTAATTCTTGTGATAATCATAATTGTTCTTGCAGTAAGAGTTGCACGAAGATAAAAAGCGAATAGTAACTCAATAATAAAGAGAGGGAGAAGAAAATTTAATTTTTTTTAAATATTTTTTTATAAGTCTTTTCCCAAAATTTATTCTTTTTCTCAGAACTAATAACAAAAACCCCTAAGAAATAACCTATTAATCCCCCTATAAGAATATCACTCATAAAGTGAACCCCTAAATAAACTCTTGATATGGCTATTAAAACAGCAAATATAACCCATGCATTTTTAAGTTTAGGGAATTCCTTAGACAAAATAGGAATAGCACAAAAAGCTAACATGGTTTGAAAAGAAGGAAATGAAAAATTCCAGATATTGTGGCTAGCTTCTTCTAATAACGAAGAAACAACCCCTATTTGATAAGGTCTTGACCTTTGTATAACTATTTTTAATAAAAAACTAACAATTGCAGATAAGGCAAGAGTAATCCATAAAGGAAGAATCCATTTTCTTTTATGTTCTTTCCACAAGAATAAACTAGTTAAAATAAAGAAAATTATCACACCAGAACTAACATAAGTTATTCCCATAAATAAATCTGTTAGAAAATAATTCCTAATATTTTCAAAGCATTGCGAAATAGACTCATCAAAATAAAGAAAAGATAAGATAGCAAGAATAACTATAATACCTACAAATAAAACCTCTTTCTTTTTCATGAATTAATTAACCTTAAAATACTTAAATAGGTTTCTACTATATTTAATATGAAAAATCTAAAAGAGAGGATTACAGGTGTTTTTATTAGATATTTAATAATGGTCTTAATAGCTATTCCAGGACTTTGGATATTCTACACTATATTTACTCCTTTAACAGTATACCCAGTTTACTTTTTACTTAATCTCTTTTTTGAAGCTTCTCTTTCAGGAAATATTGTTACAATTTCTAGTTGTTTTCCAATTGAAATTGTAGAAGCTTGCGTAGCTGGCTCTGCTTATTATTTATTATTCATCTTGAATTTATCAACTCCTAATATCTTATTTAAAAAAAGATTAAAAATAATCTTGGAATCTTTTTTAGCTCTTTTAATTATAAATATCCTAAGAATACTCTTCTTAAGTGCTATGTATGTTTCTGGTTCTGGTTTGTTTGATGTAACACATAAAATCTTTTGGTATCTTGCAAATATGATTTTTATCGTCGGTATTTGGTTTTTTATGGTAAAAAGTTTCAAATTAAAAGAAATTCCTTTTTATTCAGACATAAAATTCTTTATAGAATTAAAAAAGAAAGCTCATAAATCCAAGAACCCCAAGAAAAATAAGTAATCCTGCAATTGAAACTCCTAAAGATATAGCTAAAATACTTTTCTTCCTGTCTAATCCTAATATCCAAGAAACAAGGCTTCCTGACCAAGCTCCTGTCCCAGG
>Ga0208905_1001191_pt1 | contig 13190 bp, 14 predicted proteins | sample AntAceMetag02UKS_FD_184776 | JGI IMG/M metagenome (GOLD analysis project Ga0208905, IMG submission 184776) | Saline lake microbial communities from Ace Lake, Antarctica - Antarctic Ace Lake Metagenome 02UKS (SPAdes) (version 2) | ecosystem: Environmental > Aquatic > Non-marine Saline and... | reverse complement strand
AAATTTGTATTAATAATTAAACATTAAAATTATGGCTGGAGTAAACAAAGTAATTCTTATTGGGAATCTTGGTAAAGATCCCGAAGTAAGACATTTAGAAAGTGGAGTAGCAGTAGCAAATTTCCCAATAGCTACTACCGAAACATTTAAATCAAAAGATGGAAATAAAACCGACCACACTGAGTGGCACAACATTGTCCTTTGGCGTGGATTGGCAGAAATTTCGGAAAAATATCTTAAAAAGGGGGATAAAGTATATATTGAAGGTAGGCTGAGAACCCGTCAATGGGATGATAAAGATGGGAACAAAAGATATACCACTGAAATACTGTGTGATAATATGACGATGCTTGGAGGAAACAGGGATTCCTCAAACAGTGGTGATTCTGCTCAGGCAAAAGTTGAAGAACCGCCACCACAGGAGCAAAAAAAAGGAGATGATCTACCCTTTTAATTTAGTTTGATTTTTATAGATAAGTTTACTATTGAACAGATTTAGCCCTGTTAATTCATAATTTTAAAAGACAGAATCCTGAATTAATCTGGCTGTCCGTTCATATTTATCGGAAACTCAGAAAAATTAATGCTTTGTTGCGTTTCACTTTCAATAATGAAGCTCCCCGCCGCAAGTGGTGGGGAATATAACCCCTGAGATCCCTCGGCTAAGCTCGGGATCAGTTCGACTAAATAATTTTGCTTCACAAAATTAAAGTCTCACTGATTTAAACTTTTTTTTTGCAAGACTAACCTGAATTTTTTTAGTGTTTTATAAAAAGCGTACTAATAATTTGGGTTAGTAATTTCTTTATCTATTCAATGGTTCTTTATACATTAACTATTAATACTTGAAATACTGCTAATAAATTAGCACTTAACATTTACAATTAGTTAATTATTATTAGTTTTGTTTTTTAAAAATAGCACAGATCATATTGTGAAATAAAATTAAAATATTTTGGAAGATACCGAAATCGGGCATTTGTTGTATGAAATGACCTTAGCTGTTGTAGTATTATTAAAACCTTTTTCTTTTGGAGCTATTATTGGAATTATTCTACTGATTTTTCTTTTATTTTGTTCCGCAATGATTTCCGGTTCCGAAATAGCTTTTTTTTCATTAAAGCAAGCTCAACTAAAAGAATTTAAGTCAAAAAAAACAAAATCTTCTTTTTTGATAATTAAATTATTAGATGTTCCAAAACGATTGTTGGCTACAATTCTTATCTCAAACAATTTTGTAAATGTTGCAATTGTAATATTGTCAACATATATTACAGGCGAATTATTTAATCTTTTTGAATTTCCAATACTTTCTTTTGTAATTCAGGTAATAGTAATTACTTCTTTGATTTTGTTTTTTGGAGAAATTTTACCAAAAATTTATGCTAATCAAAATGCTGAAAAATTTGCCGGTTTTATGAGCAGGCCATTAAATTTTCTAATAAAACTATTTCATCCTTTAAGTTCGTTATTATTAAAATCAACTTCAATAATTGATAAAAAAATCTCTAATAAGAAAACTGACTTTTCTATTAAAGAGCTTTCTGAAGCAATTGATATTACCACAGATGAAGAAACATCAGAAGAAGAAACCAAGATATTAAAAGGTATTGTTAAATTTAGTGATATTGAGGTTAGAGAAATAATGAAAGCCCGTACAGATGTTACTGCAGTCAATTCAAAAGTAAAATTTCATAAGCTAATAAAACTTATTAAAGAATCAGGATTTTCCAGAATTCCTGTTTATAATGATAATTTTGATCAAATAATTGGAATTTTATATATTAAAGATCTGTTAACACACCTTGGAAATGATAATGATTTTGATTGGATTTCTTTATTACGCCCAGCTTTTTTTGTTCCCGAAAACAAGAAAATAAATGATCTGTTAAAAGAAATTCAAGAGAAAAAAATTCATCTTGCAATAGTAGTTGACGAATATGGCGGAACCTCAGGAATAGTTACCCTTGAAGATGTTCTTGAAGAAATAGTAGGTGAAATCAGCGATGAATTTGATAGTACTGAAGATGACAAAAATTTCTCGAAAGTTGATGACAAAAATTATATTTTTGAAGGCAAAATTCCTCTGATAGATCTTTGTAAAGTTCTTAAATTGGATGATTCGATTTTTGATGAAGTTAAAGGTGATTCGGATACTTTAGCCGGTCTTATTCTAGAACTAGAAGGAGAAATTCCTGCTAAAGAAGATAAAATTGAATTTGGAAGATTCACTTTTATTATTCTTGCTGCCGATAAACGACGGATCAAAAAAATTAAACTTACAATTAATGAAGAATAATAATTTTATTTCAAGAAAATTAATGCTTTTTGTTATTCGTTTATAATTATAATTCATTAAACAAAACAAATTGAAAACAATTAATAAAGGCTCAAAAAGAATATACGCTTATACATCACTTGCATCCATTTTATGTGCATTAGGAATATTTTTACTTATAAATTCCTGCGATAATAACTATGTTCCAAAGCCACGAGGATATTTTAGAATTGACATCCCTGAAAAAAACTATATTAGTCTTGACACTAATTTCCCATATAAATTTGAATATCCTGATTATGCCGAAATTTATCCAGATAAACATTCTCCAAACGAACCCTTTTGGATCAATTTAGAATTTTCACAATTTCATGGTATTTTACATATTAGTTACAAAAAGATAAACAACAATCTTATTGAATATCTGGAAGACTCCCGAACAATGGTTGTTAAACTTATTCCAAAAGCCAGCTCAATTGATGATGAATTAATTTTGAATAAAAAATCCAATGTTTTTGGTCTGAAATACAGTATTAATGGAATTGGAGCTGCATCTCCTTTTCAGTTTTTTGTTACAGATAGTGTAAATCATTTTCTTAGAGGAGCTTTATATTTTAATGTGATTCCTAATAATGATTCTCTTGCTCCTGTTATTGATTTTATTAAAGAAGATATTGAGCACTTAATAGAGACCTTTGAATGGAAATCTTTACCGGATTAATCATTTTAAATTTTAAATTATCATTTCTATAATGATAAACATCATACTGTCAGTTCATGATATAGGTTGACGTTAAGTTTAGTTGAAAACTTTCGTAAATTTGAAATCATGAAAAGATCAAAATCGATTCAAAGACATTTTAGCACTACTTTCAAAAAGGAGAAAGTAGAGCTGATAGATCAAGGAAAAATCAACGTAAAAGCGGTAAGCCAAATTTATGATGTAAGTGAGACAGCCATTTACAACTGGAAGAAGAAATATTCGAAGTACTCCAAGAGTGAGCGTGTGGTTGTAGAGAAAATCAGCGAGGAGAATAAGAACATAGAATTATTAAAGTGTATAGCAAAATTAGAGCGAATAGTAGGCAAAAAGCAACTGGAGTTAGATTATTACAAAACAACAGTAGAAAAGTTAAGCGAAGAAGCGGGAGAAGATCTTGAAAAAAAATACAAACCCAAGTCATGACGGCTTTGCTAACACAAGGGTATGGTATGGTGTCGATATGTGATTATGTAGGAATCAGTCGCCAGGCCTATCATAAGCGTCTAAGTATCCGGAGTTCAAAAGAAGAGCTTTATCAAGACTTAGAACAGCTTGTAATACAGAACCGTAAACAGAAGTCCCGAGCTGGATTGCGGTCAATATACCATAAGGAGAAACTATCGTCATTACTTGGAATAAATCAGTTTGAGCAGCAGATGAGTGCACTGGGGCATGCGTTAAAACCATATCGGTCATATTTAAAAACAACCGATTCAAGAGGATATTACTACAGATTTGATAACTTAATATCAGGAATAAATCTACAAAGAGAAAACCACGTTATTGTAGGAGATATAACGTATTATCAGAACCAAAATAAGTTGTATTATATATTTCATTTTTTAGATTATTACACACTGGAGATGAAAGGTTTAATTGGCAGTAAAACCATGGAGGGCATAAATGCAGAGAAGTGTTTGATGCAAGTTTTTGCCTATAACAAAACCAGCAAATATAACAACCAACTCATATTGCATACCGATGCAGGAAGTCAATACAGAAGCCATAAATTTCAAGCAATGCTACGCAGGGCACAAATACGACCAAGTCATGCAGGAAACTGCTTTGAAAACGGACTATCAGAAAGAGTAAATGGGATTGTTAAAAATGAATATCTGGTAGATTATGATATAAGAAGCTTGAGTCAACTAAACGGGGTACTCAAAAAGATTAAATATCAAATTAACGAAGTATGGCCATCTAAAATATTAGGGAATAAAAACCCAAAACAGTTTGCTCAATTGACGCGCGGGAATAGCCTTGAAAACAGACTGTTAAGAACAGTAAAAGAAATATAATATATCTGATGGGTATTTTTAAGGCATTGCAACAGAAAAAGTGTGTATCTTTGAACTATAAAAATAGGGGAAGAACATTTTATCTACCCCTATCACTTTTTCAGTTGATAAAGCTATTCCTTGATGGGTTGCTCCCCAGCAGAGCCCATCTCCGCTTCACTTTACAAGACAAATATATGTTGAGCATTATTAATAAACAAATTATTTTATTAACAGAAAGTGGAAAATTTTAAACTTTGCGTCAACCATATTTATGAATGGACATACATTCAATACTCAACAAACAACATTCAACTATCAAATTAAGTCCGTAAGAAGTGAAACAAGTTCGTATGAATGGATTCTCATTATTCCCATTTTTTACTTGTTTATTAATAATTTAATGTTGCTTAGCGTGTTATTTCCATAAAACAATTGCGGTATGGCAAGTAAGGTAGAACGAGAACTTTCTTCTATCCTTAGAAAGGTAAAACTGTATTATCGTTATCTGTTTTTTCCTTTTTGGTTTCTGAATTTATTTCACACTACTCTTCATGAGACAATCCATAAGGTACACTGTTAGAAGTGTATCCAGCTATAAACCCGAAATGTCCATCACTTTCAATCAGCGATTCCGTATCAGGTTTTCCCTTCTTAAGTCTATTTCTGTGTCTTTTCTCGCTCATTGTATTGTTGACAATAGTGTATATGTTTAGAACAATTAAAGGATACTATTCAAATCTTGTCTTCCAATTATTGCCATTATTTCAATCGTTCCATTATTTATTTTGTAAAATATACTATCAGACCCACAAACACATCTTCTATATCCATTTTTTATATAATCGACCGATTCAAATGAAAAGGGCTGTAAGGCAATAATATCAAAATACTCAAAAAATGAATCAAAGTATCTATCAGCTTGATTCATTCCAAACTTTTCGACTCCGTAATGATGAATTCGTATTAAGTCTTCCTTAGCTTCATTACTTAATCTATATTTAGCCATAAAGTAAAGACTTTGATTGTTTTAAAATTTGTTTTTTAGAATCATCAGTAAATCCACTACTTTCAGATTTATCTAATTTAGCTCTAATCCAGTCAATTTGAACTTGCTGGTTTCTAGCCTGTCTAATCAAATCATTGATGAGTTCACTTTTGCTAGAGTATTCTTCGTTATTCACTTGTGCTTTTAACCATTCATCATTTGGTTTCGTGAAAGATATACTTTGTCTTGCCATAATATCTAGTTTTGATGCAAAGATACACCAAATATGAATCATTTGCAATTTTTTCCGTATTGTTGGCAACATCATTATAATATCGAATTAAAAAATTACTTGCTTTATTAAACATAAAGCCATTGTTATATTCTTTTAACAATTTCTCTTGCTTTATCAGATATTGATTTTTATTTTTTTTCTTTCCATAAATAAAAATAAAACATATTTGCGTACTTTTGTGGCTTAAAAAAAAGGAATGTAGAATTTCATCACTAAAATCAGGAGGAGTATTATGAGAGAAACTTTAAAAATAGGTACGCTTAAATGGCAGAATATACTCAAACCTGATGATGAAGATTTGAAATATTTAAAAAACACTTATCACTTTCACCCACTTGACATTGAAGATTGTAGAAGCGTAAATCAACGACCAAAAATTGATATTTATGATGATTATTATTTTCTGATACTTCATTTTCCATCTTATGATTCTAAAAACACTTTTCTTCAAACCAAAGAAGTAAAAATATTTTGGGGCAAAGACTATATAATTACTTTGGAAAATACAGATTGGACTGTTACCAAAATGTTTAATGAAGCAAAAAACCAAGAAGAAAGAAAAGAAAAATTTGAGGTACAGACAAGTGATAGGTTACTTTATTTATTTCTAGAGCGATTGATGACAGAATCATTGTTATTAATCAGAAAGATTGGCAGCGAACTTGAATATTTACACAGGGAATTATTTAGCAAAAGAGCTAAAAATACAATTGGAGAAATTTCAATAACACGAAAAAATATTATTCTTTTAAATACTCTTTTCAAACCTCAACTAAGATTATTCCACAAATTTGAAGCAGGTACAATTGGTGGTTTTACGGAAAAAATGGAAATTTACTGGGGTAATATTCTCGATTATTACCAGAAAATGTGGGATATGACTGAGGATTACGAAGATTTAATTGAGGGTTTATCAAAAACCTTTGATTCGTTGCAGACAAACCGGATTAACGAAATTATGAAAGTGCTTACTTTAGTTTCATCAATTTTACTTCCGTTAACATTTATTACCGGACTTTATGGAATGAATGTAGGCTTACCGTTTCAAGGTAATCCTAATTCTTTTTGGATAGTTATTGGTGCAATGATTTTGATTGCCGGAGGTATGATAGCTATGTTTAAATCCAATAAATGGATGTAAGTTTTTTACTTATTCATTATTTCATTCTGAATTCTGATTGACTCGATGTGAACTAATTCAAGAAGTTTAATTAAAAACTCTTTATTTAACCCTTTGTCAATTCCATTGTTTATACGATTTTCGATAATGTGGCTCCAACGTTTTAGTTGAAGAATTGTGATTTTATTTTTACGTTTAAATTTTCCGATTTCTTTAATTGTATCCATTCTGCTTGACAGAATATCAATAAGATCATTATCTATGCCATCAATCTCGCTTCTTAACTGGGATAATTTATTCTGAAATTCAGCGGATCCTGAAGATTTTCTGAATTCAATTTTCGAAAGAAGTTTATTAAGTTCTTTTGGTACAATTTGTTGTTCAGCATCAGATTTTGCATTAGCAGGGTTGATATGAGATTCGATCATCAGTCCATTCATCTCAAGATCAAAAGCTTTTTGAGAAATATGAAACAACATTTTACGATTTCCACAGATATGACTTGGGTCTGTAATTATTGGGAGATTTGGAGCTATCCTCTTTAATTCAATAGGAATTTCCCACATCGGGGGGTTTCTAAAAACAGATTTTCTTAAAGCATAAAATCCTCTGTGAATAGCAATAATTTTTTTTATTCCTACAAAGTTCACTCTTTCTAATGCACCTAACCATAAATTAATATCAGGATTAATCGGGTTTTTTACCATCACCGGAATATCAACACCTTTAAGACTTTCTGTAATTTCGTTTACAGAAAATGGATTTACAACAGTTCGTGATCCAATCCACAAAATATCAATATCGTTTTTTAAACATGCTTCAACATGATGTGGTGTAGCTACTTCGGTAGTTATTAACAGACCTGTTTCTTCTTTAACTTTTTTAAGCCAGGCAAATCCTTTTTCTCCAACACCCTCGAATTGCTTGGGTCTGGTGCGAGGTTTCCATAATCCAGCCCTGTATATTTTCACTCCATTAATTTTTGCTATTTCCCTGGCAGTTGATAACACTTGCTCTTCTGTTTCGGCACTGCACGGACCAGCAATAATCATTGGTAAGGAATCTTTGCCTAACCAATCCTTTAAAGGAATTATATCTAATTTTTGTTTCATTCTTCTTTTATCTCTTTTACTATTCCATTAAACATCCTTTAAATAAAAATAAACTTAAAAGTGTAACCTCATCTAGCTAATAAAACTAATTACTTACTATTTATTACTTTTATCTATCGCCTAAAACAACTTCCATGGAACGGATAAATTATTTTTTTGGACACAAAATTAATCTTTTCATTAAAAATACAATTTCATTTATTACTCAAAAATACAATTTATCCAAGCATTAACAAGAAATAATTCTTTTGTTCAAACAAGTTTATTGTTATCGAAAAGAAAATTTTATTAAAACGTTGGTTATACGCCGAAAAAGTCGTTTTTTTGTAAAAATTTTTAAATTTGTTACTCTTATGAAAAGAACGAAGATCGCAAATATTTTAATTGCAAAAAACTTTGGAAAACAAGTAAATGTAAAAGGGTGGGTACGAACCAAACGCGGAAGTAAAAATGTAGCTTTCATAGCTTTAAATGATGGTTCGGTAATACATAATATCCAAATCGTAGTTGATTTTAATGCAATTGATGAAAACGACATTTTAAAAGTAAATACAGGAGCTGCAATTTCTGTTGATGGCGAGTTAATCGAATCAAAAGGAAGCGGTCAGAATGTTGAAATTATTGCAAAAAAAATTGAAATCCTTGGCGAAGCAGATCCTGAAAAATATCCTCTTCAACCTAAAAAACATTCACTTGAATTTTTAAGAGAGATTGCTCATCTTCGTTTCAGAACAAATACTTTTGGTGCTGTTTCAAGAATTCGCCATGCAATGATATTTGCTGTACATAAATTTTTTAACGACAGAGGATTTTATAATATTCACACACCAATCATTACAGGTTCGGATGCAGAAGGAGCCGGCGAAATGTTCAGAGTTTCGGTTCTCGACCCACTAAACCCGCCTCTTAACAAAGAGAAAAAAATAGATTATAAAAAAGATTTTTTCGGTAAAGAAACGAATCTAACTGTTTCAGGTCAGTTAGAAGCTGAGCTTGCAGCATTAGCACTTTCCGAAGTTTATACTTTTGGCCCTACTTTCAGAGCCGAAAACTCAAACACTACTCGTCATCTTGCAGAATTTTGGATGATAGAACCGGAAGTTGCTTTTGCCGACATTAATGATAACATGGATTTAGCTGAAGACATGTTAAAATATCTTGTAAAATATGCTCTTGATAATTGTGGTGATGATTTAAATTTTCTTAGCAAAAGATTACATGACGAGGAAAAGAACAAAAAACAAGATGAGCGACAAATGGAGCTTATTGAAAAATTAAATTTTGTTCTAAATGATGATTTTGTAAGAATTACTTATACTGAGGCAATTAATATTCTGAAAAACAGTAAACCAAATAAAAAGAAAAAGTTTCAATATATTATTAATGATTGGGGAGCTGATCTTCAGTCGGAACATGAACGTTTTCTTGTTGAAAAACATTTTAAAAAGCCTGTTATTATTACTGATTATCCTATGGATATTAAAGCGTTTTACATGAAACAAAACGATGACGGAAAAACAGTTAGAGCAATGGATGTTTTGTTTCCACAGATTGGAGAAATTATCGGAGGTTCGCAAAGAGAAGAAGTTTATGACAAACTTATTAGCAGAATAAAAGAATTAAATATTCCTGAAAAAGATCTTTGGTGGTACATCGAAACAAGAAAATACGGTACAGTTCCACATAGCGGATTTGGTTTGGGATTCGAAAGACTAATGTTGTTCGTTACCGGAATGGGAAATATTAGAGACGTAATTCCTTTTCCAAGAGCACCTCAAAATGCCGAATTTTAAAAATATTTGATATTTAGAATAGAATTTTGTAATTTCAAAAAATATTTAAGAGAATTTTTATAAAAAAAATAATGCTAAATCAAAGGTTACAACAAAAATTACTTCAAAAATTATCACCTCAACAAATATTGTTGATGAAGTTATTGCAAGTACCTACAATGGCTCTCGAACAACGTATAAAACAAGAAATTGAAGAAAATCCTGCTCTTGAAGATTTGGAAGATGTAACTGAAGTTGAAGATGATAATTCCGAAGCAGAAGATGAACATTCGGAAGATACAAACGACAATGCAGAAGATGAATTTGATTTAAACGATTATATTGATGAAGACGAAATTCCAAACTATAAATTATATGCTAACAACAATAGTTCTGATAGTGAAAGAAAAGACATTCCGTTTTCTTCCGGAATGAGTTTTCAAGAACGTCTGATTTCTCAATTAGGATTACAAATTCTGGACAAAGATCAGCACCAAATCGGAATGAATATTATTGGTAATATTGATGAAAGCGGTTATCTTCATCGAGATATTGATGCAATGGTAGATGATCTGGCTTTCACTCAAAATATTTCCACCACAAAAGAAAATATTCTTGAGATACTCGAAATTATTCAGGATTTTGATCCAGCAGGAATTGGAGCAAGAAATCTGCAGGAATGTTTACTTATTCAGTTAAAAAGAAAAAATACTGAAGAAAAAACCATAAAACTGGCACTGCAAATTATTGATAGATATTTCAATGAATTTACTAAAAAGCATTATAGTAAAATTATTAAAAAAGCTGAAATTACTGATAATGAGCTTAAAGAAGCAATTAATGAAATTTTAAAGCTAAATCCAAAACCCGGGAATTCCATTAGTGGACCTTCAAACACAAATCATTATATAATCCCTGATTTTATAATTTCGAATATTAATGGAGAAGTGGAATTAACTCTTAATTCAAAAAGCTCACCCGAATTAAGACTTAACAGATCGTATTTAAACATGCTTGAAGATTATTCGCATGACAAAAAAAACAAGAAAAAAAAAGAAGCTTTTACTTTTGTAAAACAAAAAATTGACTCAGCAAAATGGTTTATCGATGCAATTAAGCAACGACAAAATACAATGTTTATCACCATGAATGCAATAATGAATTATCAAAGAGATTATTTTTTTGCCGGAGACGAAAAAAAATTACGCCCAATGATTTTAAAAGATATTGCTGAGATTGTTGATCTTGACATTTCAACTATTTCGAGGGTTGCCAACAGCAAATATGTTCAAACACCTTTTGGCACATTTCTATTAAAAAGTTTTTTTTCCGAGTCAATGCAAACAAGCTCAGGCGAAGAAGTTTCAACCAGAGAAATAAAAAAAATACTATCTGAATGTATAGAGTCCGAAAGCAAAATTAAACCCCAAACCGATGAACAGCTTACCGGAATTCTTAAAGAAAAAGGATACAATATTGCTCGCCGAACAGTTGCAAAATACAGAGAACAATTAAATATTCCGGTTGCACGTCTTAGAAAAGAATTGTAAACTGATACTTAACAAAAATGTAAACAGATAAAGAAACAAGTAACACTTTACTATTTAATTAGTTTATTCGAAAACAGTAAAGTTTTTACGTTTCAGCATAAAGATATTTTTTAATGGAAACAAAATTAGCAAAAACAATATCATTTATTTTTCACCCACTACTTATTCCAACTTATGCACTAATAATCCTTTTTAATTTGCATGCATATTTTTCGCTTTTAATTTCTCAAACTTCTAAATGGCAAATAATAGGTTTGGTTTTTATAATCACATTTATTCTGCCTTTATTTTTTATCTTTCTATTAAAAAAGAATAATGTAATCACATCTTATTATATGTACAATCGCGAAGAACGTACTTTTCCATTTTTAGTTACCGCAATATTTTATTTTTTAGCATACTATTTATTTCGCCAAATTCAAATAGCACCACTATTTTATTTTTTTATTTTGGGTTCAACTTTATTGATTATTATCACAATGATAATTAATTTTTTCTGGAAAATTAGCATTCACATGGTAGCAATAGGAGGTTTGTTAGGAACCTTGCTAGGAATATCCTTAATCTTTAAAGTAATTATTCCTTTTTTGATTTTGTTGGTGATATTTTGTTCCGGTTTGATAGGATTTGCCCGAATAAAATTAAATTCCCATAATCCACTACAGGTTTATGTCGGGTTTCTTACAGGAGCTTCAATAATGCTTTTATTGTTTCTATTGATTTAACATTAATAAACTACCTAACAACAAAGCTATAACGAGGTATTAAATAGAAAATTTTTTCAGTACTATTCAGAGCATTGGATTATTAAAATCATTTATCTCGATACGCCGAGTTATCAAGACCCGTACAACTTACAATATTCAATGTACTTTGTCTTTGAAATTTGAATTTCCACGAATAAAAAAAAGATTAAAAAGGTGTAAGAGTTATTCCCACAGAAATAGGATACATTTCCGGTCCTTTGTCTTTTGCAAAGAATTTTGATAAAGAATAATAAGCAGAAAGATTAAACCAGTCATAACCTAATCTAAAAGTTGGTCCAAATCTTATTGCCTCCAAATTTCTAATATCAGTGGATTTTTCAATAACATCAATATTTGTTCCTGTAAGTTTACCTTTATATTTTGAATGTTTATTTATCAAATACCCTGCTTTAAAACCTGCTGCAACAGAAAATTTGCCTTTTGTTTTAAATCTGAACTCAATTGGAATATCAAAATATGCACATGAGACTTTACTCTTTTTATAAGTAATAGAATCCGGTATTACAATGAAAATTGTTGAGTCGTTATCAGGATTTATTCCAACAGAAGCATTACTATACATATTATGAATCCCAAGTCCAAAACCTATCGCAAAACTAAAGTTACTTTCTTTTATCGGGAAATTATACATGCCATAAATATCGCAACCTCTATTAATGGTTTTCAAATCAATATCATCAGGAGCATCCATCCATATATCAGAAAAGACATTTATTTGAATACCAAAGTTTTTCTTGAGATTTACTTTCTTGTCTTGAGAATATACGCTTGAAAATAAAAATATTACAGAAGCGAGAATTAATAATTTTTTCATGATTTTTTTGAGTTATTTATAATTGGGCAAATGTAGTTATTTTTTTAATGAAGATCTTTCATCTAAAAGCTTATCTATTTCTTCATGGCTTAATTTAGGATTTTTTAACAGTTTATCGATTTCATTTATATCCCGAAAATTATCAACATCATCTGTTTTTTCAATTTCAGTTAAGTTTTTAAACTCTAAAATTTCTTCCTGGCTTAGTTCACTTTTCAATTGAGAAACAAGATCTGCAATCATTTGTCTCATGGGCACCCCAAACTGATCAAATAAATCATCAGTAATATGATCTTTCATATTATCATAATTACTTAAAAACACTTCAAAATTTTGAACCATGGCTTTATCAACTCCCGGCATATTTTCAATTGAAGTTTTGTTTTTTAATTTTCGAAATAACTTGATCAATTCATCAAGATTCCGCTTGAACTCTTGCTTATCTTCTTCCATG
>Ga0208905_1001187_pt1 | contig 13213 bp, 10 predicted proteins | sample AntAceMetag02UKS_FD_184776 | JGI IMG/M metagenome (GOLD analysis project Ga0208905, IMG submission 184776) | Saline lake microbial communities from Ace Lake, Antarctica - Antarctic Ace Lake Metagenome 02UKS (SPAdes) (version 2) | ecosystem: Environmental > Aquatic > Non-marine Saline and... | reverse complement strand
GTTTCATAAGGAGGAACTGCACTCTTTCGAGCTTGCACTAAGGAGTGCGGGTATCGAAAAGTGCAATCTGGTGCAGGTTTCGAGTATTTTCCCTCCCGGCTGCAAGGTGGTATCGCGTGAGAGGGGCCTTGGAGAACTGAAGCCCGGCAACATAACCTACTGTGTTATGAGCCGCACGAGCAGCAATGAACCAAGACGGCTTATAGCGGCCTCGGTCGGCTGTGCCATACCTGCTGATACGGAGGCCTATGGTTATATCAGCGAACACCACGCATTCGGGCAGACCGTGAGAGAAGCGGGAGATTATGCAGAGGATCTCGCGGCGGCCATGCTTGCATCGACACTCGGTATCGATTTCGATATCGATGCAAGCTGGGATGAGAAGGAAGAAATTTTCAAGATCAGCGGCAAGATCGTCAATACGAGGAATGTTACTCAGTCAGCTATAGCGAAAAACGGAGGATATACATCGGTATTAGCTGCAGCGGTATTTCTTTTCTAAACTATTTGTAAGCTTTGTTACCATTTGATGGAAGGGGGATTCGGCAGGCCATGTTTCCTGAAGAATCATATTTCTACCTGATTCCTCCAGTAGCAGGCTTTTTTGTCTTTATCACACTCGCTCTCATTTCTCTTCTCAGGGGAAGCGCAGATCATACAAACCGGCTCTTTGCACTTATATGCTTTTTCGGTGCCCTCATTAATATCGATGTGGCTCTGGTTTCCTTTCTTACGGATAAAACCCTCGCACTTACCATTGACAGACTGATCTATCTTTTCTTCGTTTTCAGCATTCCTGTCTATATAAGGTTTGTCCATCGTTTCCTCGGTATCGTTGGACGCGGGTGGCTTGAATATGCCGCCTACATCTCGAGCCTGATCTTTCTTGCATTCAGCCAGACAGAATACTTCATAACCGGTTTTCATTTTTACCGGTTTGGGACTATTGCAAAGGCGGGGCCCGCCTATTATGCCTTTTCCTTCGCCGGTGCCTTTACAGTAATCTACTGCCTTTCTGTGCTCTTTTCAGGGATTGGAAATGCCGGAGAAAACCACAGGAGAAACAGAATTAAGTATGTCTTTGCCGGCCTCGGTCTCAGTGCCGTTCTCATCCTGTTGAATTCATTGCCTGTCAGCGGCTTTAATGTCTATCCTCTGGGGAATTTCAGCTTTATCCCGGGGATGTTTCTTGCTGCAGGTGTTCTCAAGTATGACCTTCTCGATGTTGATGAGGTGATAAAAAGAGGCACCATCTATTTTCTCCTGACGGGCACCCTGACCCTTATCTATGTTCTTATCATATACCTCTTTAGCATACTCTTTATCGGGTATAGCGATGTCAACTCACTCATACTCTCCCTGGTGTTATCCCTCCTTATTGTGCTTCTGTTCAATCCCATGAATGTTCGAATACGGCGGTTCGTTGACAACCTGTTATACCGGGGGAGATTTGATTACCAAAAGACCCTCAGGGAGATAAGCGATGTGATGACCTCGGCTCTTCGGGTTCAAGAGATCATCGATCATCTCACGGGTTCACTGTCGAAAGCATTGCGTGTGCAAAGCACGGCGATACTTCTCTATGAAAGTGAGAAGGAATCACTGGAGCTCTATTCTGGGGAAAGGGACCCTCTCGGAAGGAGGAAAACAATCACTATAGAAAAGAGTCTACCCGTGGCCGGATTCTTCGAAAAACAAAGAGAGATCATCAGCAGGTCCGCATCGGAGAGAATAGATTTTCCGGGGGATGAAAAAAGAAGGATTCACGACATATTCAGATTGTCGAGGGCGGTTGTACTTATGCCGATGATATCCAAGGAAAGGTTGACGGGTATTATCGCATTGGGCGAGAAGAAAAGCGGCAGACTCTTTGTTCAGGAAGATATTGAATTTATAATGACGATTGCCAATCAGAGCGCCGTGGCACTGGAGAATGCACGAAGCTACGAAAGGATCGAATATATAAACCTCGAGCTTGAAGAGAAAGTCAAAAACAGAACGGCGGATCTCGTGAAGGCCCTGGAAGAGAAGGAGAGGACACAGAAACAGCTGATACGATCGGAGAGCCTGGCGGCCATAGGACAGCTTGTAGCCGGAACGGCCCACGAGTTGAATAACCCCATCGCAAGTGCCTCAAGCCTGATCGAGACGACCCTCGAAACGTTAAGCGAAGGGGCTGAGAAAAATGAGGAGCGTGACGAGGTTATCGAAGACCTCGCCTTTTCATTAAAGGAATTGACCCGTGCGAGTAATATCGTGAAAAGCCTCCTCGGGCTGTCTCGTCAGACCCAGACATATGTCGAACCGGTGAATATGAATACGGTCCTGGACGATGCTCTCAGGGTCCTTTACAATCAGTACAAGTACAATGATATAGAAATAGAGAAAAAATATGATGAAAACCTGCCGGATATCGAAGGAAACTTTGCCAATCTGGGGCAGGTTTTTATAAATATTATAAAGAATGCGCTTCAGGTACTGCCCGACGAGGGGGGCAGGATTGTCCTGACGACGAAAGATATGAAAAAAAACGGTACTGTGGTTATCGAGTGCCAGGATGGGGGGAGGGGAATACCTGAGGATGTAATTGGTGATATATTTAAGCCATTTTTTACGACCAAGAAGCCAGGGGAAGGCACGGGACTGGGACTCTATATCGCCTATGAAGTGGTAAAGAGGCACGACGGAGACATCTATGTCCGGAGCACTCTCGGTGAAGGTAGTGTCTTTACCGTCGAGCTTCCCTGCACAAGGAGGGAGTCGTCATGATGGGTCTTTTGATTGTTGATGATGAGGAGGGGGTAAGGAGGTCGCTGAAAAAAGTTCTTGAAAGAGATGGCTATGCGATTTTCCTTGCCGCTGGCGGGAGTGAGGCAATCGATATTGTACGAGAAAATATTCACCAGATAGAGACGGTTATTTGCGATTACAAGATGCCGGGCATAGACGGACTGGAAACACTTGTTGAAATTGGGAGGTTAAATCCTGAGATTGCAAGGATTATGCTTACGGGCTACGCAACAATGGAAAGTGCCATCGAGTCAGTCAATGAGGGGATTGACGGATTTCTAACAAAACCGTTTTCAAATGTTGAGCTCAGGGCTAAGGTGAAGGATTACAATCTCAAAAAGAGGCTGAAGCCGTTTGTCTCCGAGCAGGTCTATGTTGAGATGCAAAAGGGTGCGGGAAATATGTACCCGAGGAGGCAGAAGGTGACGATTCTCTTCAGCGATATACGGGGTTTTACCGAAAAATCGGAAAGGCTAAGCACCGAGGAGCTCTCCCGTATGCTGAACGTCAGCTATTTCTCACCGCTGGACAGGATTATCTGTGAGTTTAACGGGACCCTGGATAAGCACATTGGCGACAGCATTATGGGGGTATTCGGCGCCCCGATCGGGAATTCTGACGATACCGTGAGAGCGGTGCTCTGTGCCATCAGAATGATGGAGGAGATAGAAAGGGTGAACAGGGAACTCCCGGAAAGTGATGGGGGGCTCTCAATCGGCATCGGCATAAGTACGGGGGAGGTCATGGCGGGGATCTTCGGTTCGTCACGGAAAAAGGAATATACGGTCTTCGGACCGCCTGTCAATGTAGCGGCGCGTCTCGAGAGGCTCGCCAGAAAGAGCCAGATTCTCATGTGTGATACTACCTATCAGGAGGTGAAGGATATTGTCAAAGTTGAGAAATTAGATCCCGTGGGACTGAAGGGGATACAGCGGAAGATTGATATTTTTAGGATCATAGGAAACAGGAGCTAAAACTCCTTGACAATTGAAGCATATTGGATTATCTTCCGCACCCTACACACATATGACCACACATGTGACGCGGGGTGGAGCAGTCAGGTAGCTCGTTGGGCTCATAACCCAAAGGTCGAAGGTTCGAATCCTTCCCCCGCTACCAAATGATTTCAAGGGGTTAGCTATTTTGGCTGGCCTCTTTTTTGTTGAAAATTCTAACGGATTTCAACAAAACTAAAAAATCAAATTTACATAATATAGAGGCAGATAATTTGATCTATTTCACACTTATCTTGTGAGATACATCATAGCGATTTTATGTAGCCTTCGATACTATTCTTCATACAATCGTCATCTTGAGGGATACTTTTTCAATGCGCGTTGTTTGAAAACAATAAAGTCAAACTATTCGTGAGGGTAGGATGCAAAGCCGTAGATCAGAAAATGCTGATCGCCAGGCTCTTAAAGTTTTCACTTCCGACGTTGGATTTTGTTCCGTGAACATTCAAATTAATATTGAGGAGAGCATGAGAATGGAGCAGACGGCTCAGCAAATGCAGGTAATCATACATTCCGGCCCGAAAGGCAGGGCATTTATGCACTGTCCACAGTGCGGCGCTTCAAAAAGAATTAGCACCTCTTCATACAGGGTGATCAATCAGGCCGCCGGGATAGAGCTGACGTGTCCCACCTGTGGTCATAAGTACAAAGCCTTAATAAATTATAGAGACTTTTATCGCAAGAGGACAAATCTCAGAGGAATCTATACCATTGCCACTGCTGAGATTGATCAGCCGTTCGATTTTGACACTACCTCGGTAGTAACGGTAGGAAATATATCGAGAACCGGCATCGGTTTTAAGATGAAGAATACTATCAATGTAAAAATTGACGATGTTCTAAAGGTACGATTCATATTGGATGACAAGAGAAAATCGCTTGTCGAGAAAAAGGCGATTGTCAAAAGGGTCGATAAAAATTTGGTAGGTGCCGAATTTGCAAGAGCTATTGATTATCGAGATAAAGAGCTTGCATTTTACCTGATGTGGCAATAATCGATAGGCTCATAACACAATGGTCGGCGGTTCAAATTCTCCTTATGCTGCCAAATAAATTCGAAGAGTTAAGTATTTTTCGGACCCTTTCTTGTACAATCTTTTCTTGACATTTGAGTCATCTGTGATAATTTCGCCTTGGATTTGGGAGTTGCATTTCAGAAATAGGTAAAAGGGTCTGAAGTGAAGAAAAACTACTATACCTTTCTTATTATTCCCCAGAAAGAGAGATCAATAAGAAAGTTTAAACTATCGGGCACCTTTGTGAAGCTGGTTTCCTTTGCTGCCTTGGTCTTTGCTCTGTCTCTTGCCTATTTTGTATGGGAGCATATTAATAATGTGGGGAAGATCGAAGAACTGAACCGTTTGCGACAGGTCAATGCAGTTCAGAGAGAACAGATCGATGTGCTGGCCGTGAAGGTTGGCGAGTTTGAGCAGAAGCTTTCGAACCTCAGACAGTTTGATAAGAAATTAAGAATAATAACGAATCTTGACAATAAAGGTAAAGACAGTCAGTTACTCGGCGTGGGCGGTCCTTCGCAGAATGAGGGAGGGTCGGAATCTCAGGTACGGGAAATAGAAGATGAGCTGATTGATCAGATCCACAAAAACATGGATGAGCTTCTTGACGAAGCCACGTTCCAGGAGAGCAGTTTTCAAGAACTGTTCAATTACCTTCAAGAACAAAAATCGGTACTCGCCTCAACACCTTCTATATGGCCTGTCATGGGCTGGGTCACCTCCAGATACGGATACAGAACTTCACCCTTTACGGGCAAGAGAGAATTCCACAGGGGGATAGATATATCGGCCAGAGTGGGAGAGCCGGTGGTGGCTCCAGCAGACGGTACCGTCGTCAAGGCATGCCGGAAGTCTGATATGGGAAATATGATTACGATTGATCATGGGAACGGTATCATGACGAGCTACGGGCATCTCCTGAAGATGAGCACGATAAAACGCGGTCATAAGGTGAAGAGGGGCGAGGTAATCGGTTATGTAGGAAATTCCGGAAGGAGTACAGGCCCTCATCTGCATTATGGTGTTCGTGTTGATGGCATTCATGTGAATCCCCAAAGGTATCTTTTCTAATTCGTGACGGTTTTCTTTTATTAGTATATGATTGTTATATCTCCCGGTACTACGCTATGCCGGGTTTTTTTATGAGGTAAAAATGTTTAACTTTATTCTAAAAAAACTAGTTGGCAGCAAAAATGATCGAGAATTGAAGCGACTCTCTCTCATTCTGGAAGAGATAAATGTCCTCGATCCATCTATAAAGGAACTCAGTGATGAGGAACTGAAGGCAAAGACGCCCTATTTCAGAGAGCTGCTCGATAATGGCCGGGATATCGATGATGTGCTGCCTGAGGCCTTTGCCGTTGTGAGGGAAGTTGCCTGGAGGGCCGTTGGTATGAGACCCTTTGACGTTCAGGTCATAGGCGGTCTCGTTCTCCATGAAGGAAAAATAGCGGAGATGAAAACGGGCGAGGGAAAAACACTGGCCGCCACAATGCCAATCTATTTGAATGCCTTGACGGGCAAAGGTTCTCACCTCGTAACGGTGAATGATTACCTGGCAAAAAGGGACGCCGAGTGGATGGGGCCCGTCTATAATTTTCTTGGGCTCTCCGTGGGTGTTATCGTTCACGGTATGGACGATGTCGAAAGAAGTAATGCCTACAACTGTGATATCACGTATGGAACCAACAATGAATTCGGTTTCGACTACCTCAGGGATAACATGAACTTCCGCAGTGAAGACTATGTGCAGCGGGATTTCAATTACGCGATCGTTGATGAGGTGGACAGTATCCTCGTTGATGAGGCGCGGACTCCTCTCATCATATCGGGGCCGTCCGAGGAATCGACGGATAAGTATTACCGGATAAACCAGGTTATTCCCCGCCTGGAGAAAGAACAGGACTATACGGTAGAAGAGAAGAGCAGAACCGTTGCGCTGACCGAGGAGGGTGTGGCCAGGGTAGAGAAACTCCTCAAGGTTCAAAATCTCTATGAACCGGGAAACATTGAGATTTTGCACCATGTAAACCAGGCCCTCAAAGCCCATACCATGTTCAGGAGGGATATCGACTATCTTGTCAAAGACGGACAGGTGGTGATTGTCGATGAATTTACGGGAAGGGTCATGCCCGGCAGACGATACAGCGACGGTCTCCATCAGGCCCTGGAAGCAAAGGAAAAAGTAAAAATAGAGCGTGAAAACCAGACGCTCGCCTCAATAACCTTTCAGAATTTCTTCAGGATGTATGAAAAACTAGCCGGCATGACCGGTACCGCGGACACGGAAGCCGCAGAGTTCAAAAAGATATATGACCTCGATGTGGTCATCATTCCGACGAATATGCCGATGATCAGGACCGACAATTCCGATGTGATTTATAAGACGGAAGAGGAAAAATTCAAGGCGGCCGTGGAAGAGGTTAAGGAGTTACATAAAAACGGAAGACCCGTTCTGATCGGCACCATATCCATCGAGAAATCCGAGCTTTTAAGCAGGTATCTCACGAGAAATGGCATAAAACACAATGTCCTGAATGCGAAGAACCATGAAAAGGAGGCCGAGATTATTTCACAGGCAGGTCAGTTTGGAACCGTGACGATATCGACAAACATGGCCGGAAGGGGAACGGACATAAAACTGGGTGATGGTGTCGCCGATCTGGGAGGACTTCATATACTCGGAACTGAACGGCATGAAAGTCGCCGGATCGACAATCAGCTGAGGGGACGAACGGGAAGGCAGGGTGACAAAGGTTCTTCCCGGTTTTATCTCTCCCTGGAGGATGATCTACTGAGGATATTCGGGGCAGAGCGGATTTCATCCGTCATGGACAGGATCGGGGTTGAGGACGGACAGCCGATAGAACATAACCTCATTTCGAAAGCTATCGAAAGTGCCCAGAAGAGAGTGGAGGGGCAGAATTTCGACATAAGAAAACACCTCCTGGAATTTGACGATGTCATGAACCGGCAGCGAGAAATAATTTACCGTCAGCGTCGAGATGTATTGATTGGAAAAGACTTATGGCAAATAGTTAATGAAACGCTTGAAGAAGTTGTTGAGGATCTGGTGGATGAGTATATGGAAGAGAAGGTCCATCCGAACGAATGGAATCTCAAGGGCTTCGATGATATTCTCCATAAGCAGTTCACACTGAAAACCAATTTCGAAAAAACGGACCCGAGTGCCTTGGATGGGGAAGAGGTGACGGAAAAGATAGTTAATGATGTTAAGGCCCTGTTAAAAAACAAGGAAGCAGAATACGGCAAAGATCTCATGGAATACGTTATGAGGGTCGTAATGCTTCAGACCATAGACACTCATTGGAAGGACCATCTTTTGGCCATGGATCACCTCAAAGAGGGAATCGGTCTTCGGGGATACGGTCAGAAGGACCCGGTGAGGGAGTATCAGAAGGAAGGCTATGAGATGTTTATGGACATGGTTTACAGGATTAAGGAAGATATCCTGGAGAAACTCTCTCTGGTTAAGATACAGAGGGAGGAGGAGGTGCAGGAGATACGCGAGCGCCAGAGCCAGGACTATGTAATGAGCCGGGGTGATACGGGTGCAACGCCCGCAACGGTGAAAAGAGAAGGGAAGAAAGTGGGAAGGAACGATCCCTGCCCCTGTGGGAGCGGAAAGAAATACAAACATTGTTGCGGAAGGTAAAAAGAGTTTTTCACCTGTTCAGAAAATCAGGAGTATTTGCGGAGATGGAAAAAAATATACGCATCCCAGGATTTCTCGCCAATGGCATAGCTTCCGGAATAAAAGCTGACGGGAGGAAAGACCTTTCTCTCATATATTCGAGAGTTCCGGCACAGGCGACGGGAGTTTTTACAACGAATCGTTTCAAGGCGGCACCTGTCATTCTCGATATGGAACGAATCAAAAGCGGGTGTGTGCAGGCGATAGTAATCAACAGTGGTAATGCAAATGCCTCGACAGGAGATGCGGGGTATGAAGACGCCTGTGCAATGTCACGGGCGGTTTCGCAAGTGCTTAAAATAGATGAAGATCTTGTGCTCGTTGCCTCCACGGGTGTTATAGGAGAAAAACTCCCTGTGGAAAAGGTGCTTGCAAATGTGGGGAGTCTTGTCGAGGGCCTAAGTGAAGAGGGTCTGCCTTCCGCCGAGGAGGGTATTATGACCACCGATCGATTTCCGAAGATAGAATTACGGACAATCACTCTCGAAGGAAAGGAGATTACCATCTGCGGAATCGCAAAGGGAGCGGGCATGATAGAGCCCAATATGGCAACCATGCTCTCTTTTATCATGACCGATGCGAAGATCGAAAAGGATTGCCTTGAGAGTGTATTCAGGGAAAGCGTACAGCGTAGTTTTAACGCGATTAGCGTGGACGGATGCATGAGCACGAACGATACGGCCATAATAATGGCAAACGGCCTCGCAAAAAACGCTTCAATAAATGAAAAATCGGCAGGTCTTCAGATATTCAGGGAGGCGCTCTTCGATGTTACGATGTCACTGGCGAAATCTATCGTGAGAGACGGAGAGGGGGCTACAAAACTCATCGAGATCGTCGTGGAAGGTGCCGAAACGGAGTCGGATGCAAAAAAAGTGGCCTATGCCGTGGCACGATCGAATCTTGTAAAGACCGCTTTTTTCGGGGAAGATCCCAACTGGGGGAGAATCATGTCGGCGATCGGATCGACAGGGATAGAGCTTTCACCAGAATCGGTTGAGCTCTATTTTGAGGGAATTCCACTTTTTTCCGGTGGAAAAGGTGTGGAAGGAAATGTGAAAAGGCTTGCCGAAGTGATGAAAAAAGACGCTATTGGAGTACTGATAAGGCTCGGCATGGGGAAAAAATCGTTTCGAATGTATGCTTCCGACCTTTCCTATGAATATGTGAAGATTAACTCACTCTATACAAGCTGAACTGAGAAGCGAGCGCATACCCCGCTGCTTGCGGCGGGGTTAGCACGCGAATAAAAAACAAACATTTTCCCTGACAATCGGAGATTCCCCGGCAACTTGTCGGAGCAAGAGCGGAGATCCCGCTTATTCGGGATTGCGGTGAGCTTCAAAGTTTTTTGCCTTGATTATTTGCCCGGTATATGGTAACTCGCTCCAGCTAATAAGTTGGTGATTTCACACACCCCTTGATTGTTGTGCGTTGCTTTTTTGAAAAGTTTCACAACAAGTTGACGGGGGTGGAGGAAAAAAAACGAACAAAGGAGATTTATATGGCACAATTATCAATGAAGATGTTGCTCGAATCGGGAGTTCATTTCGGGCATCAGACGAACAGATGGAACCCGAAAATGAAACAGTATATTTTCGGTGCACGAAACGGAATCTATATCGTCGATCTGCAGCAAACCGTTCACATGTTCGATGTTGCGTACAATTTTGTAGTTGATACGGTAGCATCCGGAAAAGAAATCCTCTTCGTGGGTACCAAAAGACAGGCCCAGGAATCGATAATGGCGGAATCGGCGAGAGCGGAAATGCCCCATGTCAACCAGAGGTGGCTTGGCGGTATGCTCACAAATTTCGTTACACTGAAGAAGAGTATCGACAGGTTGAATACCCTCGATGCGATGTTCGAGGACGAAAGCATAAACGCCTTTCCAAAGAAAGAGATACTGAAACGTCAAAAGGAAAGAGACAAGCTTCAAAAGGTCCTTGGTGGTATCAGAAACATGAAGGGTCTGCCCGGCGGCATTTTTATTATAGATCCGAAGAAGGAGATTATTGCCGTTAAGGAGGCCAATAAGCTTGGTATTCCCATAGCGGCCATTGTGGATACAAATTGTGATCCCGATAATATCGATTACATCATTCCCGGAAATGACGATGCTATCAGGGCTATCAAGCTCTTTTCATCAAAGATGGCCGATGCCGTTCTTGAAGGAAAGAGGCGCTTCGAAGAGATGATTCAGGCAGAAAGCGACAAAGAAGAAGTCGAAGAGATGCTGGAAGCAGAACCAGAAGAAGTGGAAGCCGTGGATGAGGAGCTTGACGTTCCGGAAAGCGTTGAGACAAAGGAAGCGGAGATAAAAGAGTAATCTGATAATAATTCCGGGCAAGAGGATGAAACCGAGGAGGTAAAATAAATTGGGTATTACAGCATCTGCAGTAAAAGAATTAAGAGACAAAACCAATGCCGGCATGATGGACTGCAAGGAGGCTCTGGTAGCATCCGATGGAGATCTTGAAAAGGCTGTAGAATACTTAAGAAAAAAAGGACTGTCTGCGGCAACGAAGAGGTCTTCCAGGGCGGCAAAGGACGGAGTGATCGCTTCTTATATACATATGCAGGGTAAGATAGGTGTTATGGTTGAGGTTAATTGCGAGACCGATTTTGTAGCCAAGACCGATGCTTTCGGTGTGCTGGCAAAAGATATTGCCATGCACATTGCGGCATCGAATCCGACCTATCTCGCCGAAGACGAAGTGCCCGAGGCGGTATTGGAAAGCGAGAAAGAGATTTACAAGACCCAGGCACTGGCTGAGGGAAAACCTGAGAAGATTGTCGATAGGATCATTGAGGGCAAACTCAAAAAATTCTACGAGGAAGTGTGCCTCCTGAATCAGAAATTCATCAAGGATACGGATATTACCGTGGGAACCCTTGTTCAGAATACAATAGCGACAACGGGAGAAAATATTATTGTACGACGCTTTGCTCGGTTTCAGCTGGGCGAAGAGATTTAATACTATACTCCCTGCCGGATGCCTGTGCAGGGAATCGAAGCCGGTTTAATAATCGGTGTACTATAATAACTGTTTTCAGGAAACGTCATCTCGTATGGAAAAACCGTTATATAAAAGAGTTATCCTCAAGTTAAGCGGCGAGGCACTATTAGGAAAAAGTTCTTTCGGCATAGACATTGAAGTTCTCAAGGTTATTGCCGAAGAGGTAAAAGACATTACTACCCTCGGCGTGCAGATGGGGATAGTGATCGGAGGCGGTAATATCTTCAGGGGTGTAGAGGCAAGTACGAAGGGCCTCGACAGGGCATCTGCCGACCATATGGGGATGCTTGCCACGGTCATTAACGGCCTTGCACTTCAGAATGTGCTCGAAGGGATAGGCGTTACCACTCGTGTTCAAACGGCTATCGATATGAGGGATGTGGCGGAGCCCTATATAAAAGGGAAGGCCATTAATCATCTCGAAAAGGGAAGGGTCGTAATTTTTGCAGCGGGGACGGGAAACCCCTATTTTACAACCGATACAGCCGCCTCTTTGAGGGCACTCGAGATGCAGGCCGATGTTGTTCTGAAGGCCACGAAGGTGGACGGTGTGTACGATAAAGATCCTGTCAAAAACGGAGATGCCAAAATCTTTGAGAGTATCGATTACACGGAAGTCCTGTCACGGAATCTGAGGGTAATGGATTCGACGGCGATTTCGATGTGCAGGGACAATAATCTCCCGATTGTGGTATTTAATCTTGAACAGAGGGGAAATATCAGGCGGGTAATTTGCGGAGAGCCGATAGGCACAAAAGTAGGGGCCTAAGACATGACTGACTTGGTATTTGAAGAGATGAAAGGGGATATGGAGAAACACCTCCAGTTTCTGGACAGAGCCTTCAATAAGGTACGAACGGGGCGTGCATCCATCTCACTTCTCGACGGGATCATGGTAGATTACTACAGCACATTGACTCCCTTGAATCAGGTTGCCTCTCTCTCTGTGCCGGAGAGCCAGTTGATTGTGATTTCTCCCTGGGACAAGAGTGCAATCGGGAATATCGAAAAGGCCATCCAGAAATCCGAGTTCGGCCTGGTTCCCATGAACGACGGAAAGGTGATCAGGATCAATATTCCGCCCCTTACCGAAGAGAGAAGAAAGGAACTGGTGAAGGTGGTCAAGAAGATGGCCGAGGAATGTAAGATTAATCTGCGTAACAGCAGAAGAGATGCAAACAACAACCTTAAAGATCTGAAAAAGAGTGGCGATATATCGGAAGACAATCTCTTCACCCATCAGGATGAAGTGCAAAAGATAACCGATAATTATATCAAAAGGGCGGACAGTATCCTCGGCGACAAGGAAGAGGAAATTATGGAGATATAGGATTGTAAACCGAGTGGAACATGTTTGAGGGGAGCCTAAGGTTCCCCTTTTTTGCGGCATCAGAGGTCGGTTGCAATAATCCCTTTTATGTTAAATCCGGGGGAAGGCAGTTACAGAAAGACAGGCCCCTGCATCGCGCAAAGATACCTTGAAAATGTCAGTGTGCCGTGATAGTTAATTTAAAGACTGTAGGATGACCGGATTTTTTAATGGAACGAATCGATAGAGATAAGTTGCCGAAACACATTGCCATAATAATGGATGGCAATGGAAGATGGGCCAAGAAGAATTCAATGAAAAGAGTCCTTGGGCACCGAAAAGGTGCT
>Ga0208905_1001185_pt1 | contig 13223 bp, 15 predicted proteins | sample AntAceMetag02UKS_FD_184776 | JGI IMG/M metagenome (GOLD analysis project Ga0208905, IMG submission 184776) | Saline lake microbial communities from Ace Lake, Antarctica - Antarctic Ace Lake Metagenome 02UKS (SPAdes) (version 2) | ecosystem: Environmental > Aquatic > Non-marine Saline and... | reverse complement strand
AAAGATAAAGAAGGACGGCGCCCTCTATTTCGGTCCCTTTTCCTCTGCCAATTCCATGCGCAGCACCAAAAGAATAATTGACCGGGTTTTTAAACTGCGCAAGTGTAAGAGCCGAAGGCTGCAACAGAGGGAAAGACCATGCCTTAATTTTCAAATGAATCGCTGCCTCGCGCCCTGCTCTCATGAGATTCCTGCTCGCGAATATAATGAGATTGTCAAACAGGTCCGACTTTTTTTGGAAGGCCGCAACCCCGAGCTAATCGCGGGGTTGAAAAACGATATGGATGAGGCTGCGGCGCATCTAAATTTTGAAGTGGCAGCCGGGATACGGGACCAGATCAATGCCCTGACAAAAACCATTGAACGTCAACATGTGGTATCTCCCCGATTGGAGGATCAGGACGTTATAGGCCTGGCTCAAAATGGAGAACTTCATCAGGTGGTGATTCTTTTTATTCGCAGGGGGTATTTAACAGGAACCCGGAGCTTTCTCTTCAAAGATCGTTCAGCGCTTCCCTCCGAGGTCATGGAGGCTTTTCTGAAGCAATATTACTCGCGCGAGGTCTTTATGCCGCAGAGGATCCTCATTTCAGAGCCGATCAAAGACCTTATTTCGATCAGGGCATGGCTTTGTGATTTCGCAGCTAAAAAAATTATAATCCACAGGCCCGAGAGGGGGGAGAAGAGAAAGCTCGTAGCCATGGCAATGGCCAATGCGAAAAATCTCCTTGTTGGCCATCAGGAGGCCCAAAGGGAGGATCTTATGGCCGCAGCCAAGTCTGTTTTAGGCCTAAACAGAACGCCGAGGCATATTGAGGGGCTTGATATTTCAAACCTTCAGGGAAGATTGGCCGTTGGAACCGTGGTATCTTTTGTGGAAGGAGAGCCTCACCGGCAGGGATATCGAAATTACAGGATGAAGATGAGCGGAGGTATTGATGATTACGGTATGATGGCCGAGATGATGGAAAGAAGGATAGTAAAAGGAGCGTTGCCGGATCTTTTTCTGGTGGACGGGGGCAAAGGTCACCTTGCCATAGTCAGGCGTGTGATAGATCGGCAAATGCCTCTCTTGTCAAAAGATGGGCTGACTACAGACTCGAAAAAAGTTTTTCCAGTTCCCGAAGTCATATCTATTGCAAAACCCGATGAAAATCGTCAGGAGCAACGAGACAAAATATATCTCCCTGGCCGAAAAAACCCTCTGATACTAAAGGCCGATCATCCGGTGCTTCTCTTGATGATGCGGATCAGAGACGAGGCTCATCGGAGGGCTGTCATGTATCACCGAAGACTGAGGGGAAAGAATTTGACAAGGTCTGACTTAAACTTGATTCCCGGGATTGGCAAGAAAAAGAAACATCAATTATTAATGTATTTCAAAGATATAGAGTCTATCTCTAAGGCGACAATTGAAGATCTGAAACAGGCGCCAGGGATCAGCCATGCGCTAGCTGAAACAATTGTTTCTTTTTTTCGGGAAAGAGGGTAGGGGGGCTTAGGCGCATAAGCGCTAAGTTGTTTTTGCCCAAGGCGGACTGAAAAAGATGAACATCGAACGTCCAGGTAAGCGAAGACTCCGACATCGAACATCGAATGTTTAATGGGAAGAGATGAAGAAACAGCCATATGATCTGGAAGAAAGGCTGCTAATTAAAAAACCTGAACTATTTGATGATATTTTACAGGAACCAGACGAATTAATTAAGATTTTCGTTACGAGTATCAAAACGGCTGTAAAGAAACCACGCCTTGGCGTGGTTGAATATTCGGTATCGGAGTCTTCGCTTACCTGGATCTTTGTTTTTCATTCGATGTTGGACGTTCGATGTTCGACGTTCATCTTTCAAAACAAGGATGGCATAAATGCAACCTGTGAACGTTTACAAAATAACATAGCGGTTATGGGGGCTAAGCGGTCGCTCGGAGGAAAATTGTTACAAGACCTAAATAGATAAAGAGGCTGAGGATATCGTTTGAGGTGGTTACAAAGGGCCCTGCGGCAAGGGCAGGGTCAATATTAAGTTTCTTAAGGGCTAACGGGACGGCAGAGCCGATCAAACCTGAAAACAGGATAATCAATATAAGGGCTACTGTAATAATGGAACCCAGCCTGTAATCGTCGAGCCAGAAGCCCACAATCAGACCGAGGATGAGACCGCATATTATCCCATTAATGAGGGCGACCCTCATTTCCATCCAGAGCCTCTTTCCGGTATTGACAAGACTGATGTCACCTGTGGCGAGACCCCTCACAACAACCGTGGATGCCTGGATTCCCGTGTTCCCCCCCATGGCCATAATGACCGGGAAAAAAAACGTCAGGGCAATCACTTCTTCTAAGGAGGCTGCGAACTGGTTGATTACGATTGCGGCAAAAACGCCTCCGAACAGCGCCGCAACCAGCCAGGGAAGTCTTGCCCTTGAGATCTTTATGCTGGATTCTTCCGTAATTTCCTGATCAATCACTCCAGCCATAAGAGAAAAATCCTCATCCACCTCATCTTCAATCACATCAATGATATCATCATGGGTAATACGCCCCACCAAACGATGAAAATCATCGACCACAGGTATGCTCACAAGGTCATATTTTCTAACCAGATGAACTACTTCTTCCTGGTCGGTTTTTGCGTTTACTGAAATGACTTCCGGATTCATTATCTCGCTGATCTCTTTGTCGGGAGGCTCGAGCACGAGATCCTTCAGGGAGATGACTCCGACCAGCCTTTCAAAGGCATCTGTAACCCAGATGTAATAGAGATTCTCTACCTCCTCCCTTTTTTCCCTGATAGATTCGATCGTGTCTCGCACTGTTGCGTCGGCCTTGACCGCGACAAACTCCAAGGCCATTATGCCGCCGGCCGTATCATCGGGGTAGGGGAGCAGCTTTTCAAGTTCCCCTGAGACTTCGTCGCCAACAGATTCAATGACCTCTCTTGCCCGTTCAGCCGGCAGATCCCCAACGAGGTCGGCAGCATCATCTGAATCAAGCTCCTCGACAATTTGAGAAATGGCCTTATTGTCGAGATCTTTCACGATCCGTTCCTGAACCGGTGGTTCGATTTCTACAAGGACTTCTCCGGCCCCATCAGGATCTAAAAGACGAAAAATAAACAGGCGCTCATCCCTGCTCAAATGCTCGATTAGATCGGCGACATCAGCGGGTCTCATCTGGTCTATGAGCCTTTTCAACGCAACGCTATTTTCCTGCTGGATGAGGCCTTTGACCTCATCAAGGAGTTTATTGTCGACTATCCTGTCTTTAAAAACGGTCAAGATCAGTCTCCTTCAAAACCTTTCTTAAGGCTTTTCACCTTTTTTAAAACCAGCCTGTTCAACCGGGGAATGTCGTCTATTTTATCTACGATATTCTCCAATGGGATTTCAGCCCTGGCAGCGCTCTTGTGTCCTCCGGCAAGACCACCCCACGGTTCGAACAATTCCTGTGCTGTCTTGCCTGCATCACCCCTGAAAGCCGCAGTCCTCAAAATAACAATCAACTTTTCCTCGTATATGCCGGTTACAATGCTCCAGTTAGCCTCTGCCAGCTTCATAAAAAAATCAGCTATCATTACGAGCACATCGGGATTGCCCACTTCTTCCATGCTGATAAAAGCTATATCTTTTACAAGGATCAACCGTTCCATTGCAAGGCGAAAATCAGATAAGGTCTGCTTAGATATCTCCGAGGCCTCGATTTTTTTAATGATATTCATATTTGTGTAACCGTAAAGATACCTGAATGCATTGATATCGTTAGGTAACGATTCCCTCACAAAATTATCTGTATCGGTCTTAATACCATAGAAGAGGGCCGTTGCCAGCCTTGCTGACGGGGTGATCTTGGAGGCCCTCAGGTATTCGGTCATGATTGTTGCATTTGCGCCATAATCCTCCCTTATATCCACGAAGGGGGCCTTTGATAATGGCCCCACTCTATGATGATCGATGATAATGTCAAAATGATGGTTCTTGAACCGATCATGATGGTGCGGCTGGGAGTCTACAATGGCCCATTTTTTAATCTTCCGTCCTTTCATTGACCGGATACGCTGCATTTTTATTTTAAGCAATCTGATAAAGGCCAGGTTATCGGGGCGTTCAATCGTGTTAATATGGTAAAGCATTACTCTTCTGACTTTTCGCCAGAACAACCGTTTCAATGCCAGGGCGCTGGCAATGGCATCGGGGTCGGCGTTCATGACAATGCCTAATGTGTCTTCAGGGGATATTAACTCCAGAAGCCGATTGCATTTTTCCGCAGACGTAACAGATTTTGAAAATGGATGATCCATATCAGAAATGCTACAGCAAAGATCCTTAAAATTCAACGGAAAACAGAACAGGCCCCCACAGATCACCAGGGCCATATTTTGTCAAGGTATTCAAGACTTGGCCCGAGGTCTTCTTCACGGTGGGGCTCAAGGGTAACGACAGGCGGCGGAATGTTTGCTCTAATCAGTTGTCTGAATAAGCTTTGGAAATCAATCCCTCCCTTTCCCAAAGCCAAGTGCTCGTCCTCTTTGCCTGAGTTATCATGAAGGTGGAGTTGTCCAAGGAACGGCCCCATGCATTTTACCCACTCTTCCATAGGGGCAGAGCTGAAGACGGCCTGGTGGCCGGTATCTAAACAGAAGCCAACCCCTTGATCCTGAAGGTTTTCCAAAAGGATGAGGATATCATCAGGTCCCTGTTCATAAACGTTTTCCAACATCAATACTACACCCTCAGAGCGTGTCTGCTTAGCGAGCCAGGACCATATTTTCAGGCTGTTTTCCACCCAGATATTCTTCATATGCCAGTATCTTTTATGATCATATCCTGTATGACATACAACGGTCTTTGGCTTAAAGAGAGGTATCAGGCGGACGAACTGATCAAGACGGCGTCGGGCTAACGACCTTACCTTAGGATCAGGCGAGCCGGGGGAGAGGTCCATAAATGGGGCATGGAGTGTGATTATAAGACCCAGGTCATTGAGTCGCCTTGCCACACCTTCAACATCCGAAAGGGAGCAGCCATCTAAGGCCTCAGCATCAAACCCTATCTCCGGATTAAGCCTATCCGTTGTGAACCTATCGAGATAGGATTCACAAAGCATGGTGAAGGGGATATTTACCTGAACTATGTCCATAATTTTTCGTGTCATCAAAAGACCTCCATACATTGACAAGGTGCTTGTATTGGGATATATAACGAAATACCTAATAACCGATTTTCTCTGAGTTGTCATGAAAAAAGCTGTGGTTTCGCCCCTCTGTTCAGGCCTGGTCATTCCAGGACTGGGACAGATCATCAATCAGGATTTCAAAAAGGGTATCATTCTCCTTGCGGCTGTCTTCCTTCTCTTTGTGATGGGTATTATCAAGCTGGTACGTTTGATCGATGCGGTTTTCAGAACAGGTCCCGTGGACCTGTCGGACACTGAGATGATCATGGCGAAGCTCAGGGCAGAAGACCCTTCAATCCTCTGGTATATGGCGGTTGCTTTTGTCATCATCTGGTTTTTTTCCGTGTTGGATGCCTATCTAAGAGGCAGAAAAATAGATAGTGTCGATCTATAAATGGCTATTTTTCGCAATCTCAGCGTCAGACTCAAATTTTAATCCTCGAAATACTCCAATGTATTCCTGTGGTTAAAATCTTCGTCTCCCTTGATCTTGCAAAAACTATCTCATTTCTGGACGGACACTATATAAGAGCGAAGAGGAGAATCCCCTGTAATGCGGACATATTTGATTGATGAACTCTCTCTCTCAAAGATAGAGAAAATCAGGGGGTTTCTCGGAGAGCATGCCATCCGTTCCAGTTTGGATCAAATATTCTGGGTGCGAATCCCCGATGACCTACTGAGTGAAATGCAATTCCAGCACAGCAAATGCAAGCCGCATGTCTTTGCAGTCGAATTGGGGCAGGACTGGGTTAAGCTGGAACTCTTTGTCCGAACCCTGAAAAGCATGCGTTGCGACTGTCCAGCCTATTGCACCGGCCAGCAAAGAAATTTCATATTGAATTTTGCCGATGGTATGATAGAGCGGTTGAATATAGATACTTGATACTCGATTCTGGATACTCGATTCTGGATACTTGATGCCGGTCGAAGATCCCGTCTTAAGCGGGGATGCTGGTCATTCGTGAAACGTGAAGACTGAAACGTGATGTTGGTTTTTTCAAGTTTGAAGTTACGAGTTCGGAGTGCCTAAAGTTAAGAAAGGAAGAATTCCGATTTGAACTTTCAACTCCACACTTCACACTCCCCCACTTCATTGTTTGATACTGGATGTTTTAATTCCGCAATCGATGGCTTTACGTCATCTTTCCCCTCTCTGGAAACTCTTACTTCATTACCCCCTCCCTTTGCCTCGCTCAATCGTTCATGGAGTGTTGGATTACTGAAGTGTTGAAGCGCAGTGCTCAAAGTAGATTGACCAACACTCCACTACTCCAATCCAAATATAGAATTGACTTGATGGACTATGTCTGCTAACCTGATTATTTATCATAATTCCTGGAGGCACATTTCATGAACTATAAGGACACACTTAATCTGCCGAAAACGGCATTTCCCATGAAGGGCAATTTGGTGAAAAAAGAACCAGAAATGCTTGAGAAGTGGGAAAGTATCGATCTTTACAAGCTTATTAGACAGTCTTCTAAGGGCCGGAAGCGATTCCATCTGCATGACGGGCCCCCTTACGCAAACGGTAATATCCACATGGGCACGGCGTTTAATAAAGTGTTGAAAGATATCATCATCAAATCGAGACAGATGGCAGGTTTTGATGCGCCCTATGTACCCGGTTGGGATTGCCACGGCCTTCCTATCGAACACAGGGTCGATGGGGAGCTTGGAGCTAAGAAGTTGGAGATGTCCCAGGCGGAAATAAGAGGCTTTTGCCGTCGATATGCTGAAAAATATATAGATATCCAGCGCAATGAATTTAAGCGCTTAGGTGTTTTAGGGGAATGGGAAAATCCCTATTTGACTATGAATTATCCCTATGAGGCAACTATCGTAAGAGAGTTTGGGAAATTTGCATTAAACGGAAGCCTTGTAAGGAGTAAGAAACCTATATACTGGTGCATCTCTTGTAAAACGGCCCTTGCCGAGGCAGAGGTTGAATATGACGAGCACAGCTCGCCCTCCATATTTGTCAAGTTCCCAATGATATCTGATCTGGATCAGTTGGCCCCTGTTTTGACGGGGAAACAGGTCTCGATGATAATCTGGACAACAACTCCCTGGACCATCCCTGCTAATCTGGCCATAGCCCTGCATCCCGGTTTGAAATACGCAGCCGTTGAAACAGGTGATAACGAAGTCATGATTCTTGCGGAAGGGCTTCTGGACATTTGCATGGACACCTTCGGCATTGAATCATATGAGGTTCTCAAGCTGTTCAAGGCCGGTGAGCTGGAAAATCTTGAGGCAAAACACCCTTTATATGACAGGCCATCCAGGATTGTCTTAGCGTCCTATGTGACTTTGGAGGCCGGAACGGGCTGTGTCCACACTGCACCGGGACATGGCCGGGAGGACTATGAGACCGGCCTTCAATATCATTTGGAGACATATTCGCCTGTTGACGATTCAGGCTGCTTTACCCCGGATGTGGGATATTTTGCCGGCATGGAGGTGTTTGAGGCTAACGAGGCTGTCAAGGATAAGCTTTCGGAGGTAGGCGCGCTACTCAAGGAAGAGGAGATAACTCACGAATATCCACACTGCTGGAGATGTAAGAAGCCTGTTATCTTCCGCTCCACAAAGCAGTGGTTTATCTCCATGGAGAAAAACGACCTGAGAAAAAATGCTCTGGACGCCATAAGAAAGGTTTCATGGATACCTTCATGGGGCGAGGACCGGATCTACAAAATGATCGCCAACCGTCCGGATTGGTGTGTTTCCCGCCAGAGGACATGGGGGGTGCCGATTACCGTGTTTTTCTGCGAGGAGTGTGATGAACCGGTTATAACGCAGGAAATCATCGACCACGTATCCGGTATGGTTGAACAATCGGGGGCAGATATATGGTTCACCAAATCCGAAAAAGAACTAGTACCCCCGGGGACACGTTGTCCTAACTGCGGGGCAGATCGTTTCAGAAAAGAGACCGATATCCTCGATGTCTGGTTTGATTCCGGTGTCAGTTATGCCGCAGTGATGGAAAACAGGGGATACCTTGACAGCCCGGCAGATCTTTATCTTGAAGGGAGCGACCAGCACAGGGGATGGTTTCACAGTTCACTCCTCTGCTCGGTGGGGACCCGTAAGGAGGCGCCATACAAGGGTGTCCTGACCCATGGCTTTGTTGTGGATGGAGCAGGTAAGGCAATGCACAAATCCTCCGGGAATGTTATCGCGCCTGAGGAGCTGATAAAAAGCTATGGCGCTGAAATCTTGAGGCTGTGGGTGGCAGGAGAAGACTACAGGGATAATATCCGTCTTTCAAAAGAGATCTTACAACGGTTGACAGAAGCATATCGCCGCATTCGAAATACCTGCCGTTATCTGTTGGGTAATTTGAACGATTTTGATTGGGAAACCGATCATGTCCCATATACAGAGATGGAAGAGCTGGATCGCTGGGCACTCAACCGGCTTCAGGAACTGAACGGTCGGGTCTTGAAGGCATACGAGGACTTCAATTTCCATCTTGTGTATCACAATCTCCACAACTTCTGTGTGCTGGATCTCTCCTCCTTCTATCTCGACATTATAAAAGACAGGCTCTATACATCGCCAAAGGAGTCTGCAGCGAGACGATCCGCACAGTCTGTAATGTATGAAATTCTTGAAGCTTTGGTCAGACTGATGGCCCCTGTTCTCTCTTTTACGGCTGATGAAATCTGGCAGTATATGACCGGGAAAGAACGCCCCTTGAGTGTTCATGCCGACCTCTTCATCCCTTTAAACGAGGAGTATCGGGACACTGAATTAGCCGAACGCTGGGAAGAGATAATCGCTGTTAGAAAAGAGGTTACAAAGGTCCTGGAACTCGCAAGGAAAGAGAAACGTATCGGGCACTCCTTAGATGCCTCGGTAGAATTAGGTCTGTCACCTGAATTAGCCGAAAAGTTAGCACCTTACATGGATCAGTTAAGGTCAATCTTTATTGTTTCATCGGTTGATCTATCGGAAATCAATCAGGTAGATGGGGGGTATGAAAGTGAGACTGTCCCCGGATTAAAGGTGAAGGTATCACCTTCATCCGACCCCAAATGCGAGCGCTGCTGGATACATGATCCATCGGTAGGAGATGACAAAAACCATCCCGACACCTGTAAGCGATGCCGAAACGTATTAGACGAAATTATGCATTGATAATCTGGCCTGCACTCCTTATTGTCATACTGGATCAGGTATCAAAACTTTTCGTGATACGCGGTCTGAGAATTCATGAATCAGTGCCTGTGATCCAGGGTTTTTTTGACCTTGTCCATGTGCGAAACAGGGGAATGGCCTTCGGGCTTATGAACCGGGGCCATGCGGACTTTAGCTTTTGGTTACTTGTTTCCACCAGCATAATTGCCATTGCCCTGTTGTTGTTCTGGTTCTTCAGACTGAAGGATGGCGACACCCGCATCACCTTAGGTCTTTCACTTATCTTAGGCGGAGCTGTTGGCAACCTGATCGACCGGTTGAGGTTTCGAGAGGTGGTCGACTTCCTTGATGTCTTCGTGGGCTCATATCACTGGCCCGCATTTAATGTGGCTGACGCTGCAATAACAATAGGCACCTTTTTAATAGCAATATCCCTTTTTTTTAAACGGTAATATCATGCACCCAGATCTTTTTTCCATAGGCCCTTTTACGCTTCACACATACGGCCTCTGTGTGGCTGTCGGTTTCTTAGTCGCACTCCTGGTTATGGTAAAGATCGGCAAGTCCGCGGGGATAAAACCTCAACAGACAATGGATATGGGGTTTTTGATAATCCTGGCCGCAATTATTGGTTCGAGGATCATGTATGTCCTCATGAATGTCTCCTACTATATTGAGCGCCCCATGGATATGTTCAAGATATGGCAGGGGGGACTTGTTTTTTCCGGTGGGATTATATGTGTGGTATTGACCGTCATATGGTACACCAGGAAGCATCATCTTTCATTCTGGAAGGTAGCCGATCTGTGGGCGCCAGCAATGGCCATAGGCCAGGGCATCGGACGGATCGGGTGCTTTATGGCAGGATGTTGTTACGGCAGACCCTCCGGATCTAACTGGGGAGTAGTGTTTACTGACCCCCATGCCCTGGCGCCGTTGAATATTCCCCTCTATCCAACGCAGATCTACTCCTCTCTAAGCGGGTTTGTCATCTTTCTTGTTCTGATTTTAATGCACACAAGAAAAAAGTTCGAGGGGCAGGTCTTCCTCTGGCTCCTGGTTCTGCACAGCACGGCCCGTCTCTTTGTGGAGCGTTTCAGGGGCGATGACCGGGGAGTCCTGTTAGGGGGGAGCGACATGAGTATTACCCAACTCGTTACACTCCTGATTCTGATTGCCTCTATAGTCGCTCTGTTTATCTTCAAGCGGAGACAAGGCAAGAACTAAAGGTTCGCCTCTGAGGGTGCTGCCGTTGACTCCTGATGATTTTTTCAGCTAAATTTGACAACCCCGTAAAAAGTCTGAAAGCACCCGTCGTCGTCATTCCGCAAATGTCTTATAGGGAAAAAAGATATCAAAATGGATAATACAAACATTGTTTTTGACCATGTCCACATGATCAGTAAGGACCCGGAATCCGCCGCAACTTGGTACGTTGAGAAGCTGGATGGCGAGGTTATTAACAGTCAGAAAGTTCGCGGTGCCCCCCAGGTCGTCGTTGCCTTTGGAGACACCACCATCATCGTCCGGGGCCAGAGACCGGGTGAGGAAGTGGTCACCAAACAGGGAATGGAATGGGGATCCGATCACTTTGGCTTTCGTGTGGAGGGAGATTTTGATGGGTTTTGTGACGGTCTCAAGGAAAAGGGAGTCGCATTTTCGCTTGACCCCGTGGACTTTACTCCGAACATTCGCATCGCGTTTATCGACGCCCCTGACGGGGTTAGCATAGAGCTTCTCCAAAGAAAATGACAGCGAGAGTCAGACACTATCTATTTAACCCGGCTATCTCGTTATACATGTCAATTTCAGGTTCCCCGTCAAGAAGTGAGCCTATGGCGCCGAACATTTCTTTAAAATACGGAGTGGAACTGTGAAAAGACAAGGCGTCTTTGTCTTTGTATTTTTCGTAAAACAGAAAAACAGTGGGGTCTTTCCTTGAACGATGCAAGGTATAAGCCAGGGTTCCTTCCTCCTGTCCAACCTTTCCCACCATATCGGTTAGAATCTTTTCAATTTCCTCTTCCTTTCCGCTTTTTGCTTTAAGTTTTGCAACGACAATCATCTTCTTACTCCTTTTTCGTTAAGATTCAGGATAAAGCCAAATTTTACAGATCAGGCAACTATGTATTATGCCTTGTACCACGAGGGGGTCAAGTGTAATATGAAAGGGATTTGTACATTTATGGACATCCTCTATTTCCTCATTTCTTTCTCATGATTCATCTCCTGGTAGGTGGGTACGGATGCAGATTTCAAACCCCATGGTTTCCAGTGCATTTCTCCACAAGGAAGCATCGTCCGGATGGGCATATTGCCCGACCACAAGGAGGCATCGGTCCTCTTCATCCCACACCCAACCGTATTCTACGAAGCGGATACCGTGGGTTTCCAGTTGTTTTCGTACACCTTCTCGAACCGTCTCTCTGGCATCAAAATCCAGACCGCGGTAGGAAGGTCCCTTGATTAACAGGTAAACCATCTATGTGTCCACCGGAGCTTTTACAAGATTCCAGATGAGCCTGTGGGACCTTATTCATATCCAAGTTCCGCAAGCCTCTCCTCGTCTATCCCGAGGGCATGGGCGATCTCGTGCACCACGGTGATCTCGATCTCTTCCTCCAGTTCTTCAATCGTCTCACACATCTCCTCAAGGGGTTCTTGAAAAAGGAAAATAGTATCCGGAAAAAGGGGCGGGTCCACCACTGAACGATCCATCAGCGAAACGCCCTGGTAAAGGCCCAGAAGGGATTCATCGAGCTCCAGCCCCATCTCTTCGAGCATATCGGGTGAAGGACGCCAAAGCACCGAAATCAAAAGATTCTCCAGATGGCAACCGATCTCCCGGGGGATACGATTGATGGATCTCTTCACGATCCGGTCAAAGGCTTTTTTGCTCAACTTCATCCGTTTCAATGGTCTCCTTGTTGAATCCGGCCTTGAATTCAACGGTCTCAAACTCGCAGTTCCGGATCAGTTTTTCAACGTCCTGTGTAAAAGGGTCAAGTTTACTCTTGACCCTTATTAACTCTTTTTGAATATATTCATAATTTAGGCACAGTGGAAATGCAAGACCACTTTCGATTTCCAAACCAGATCAACCAAGGGTCAAGAGTAGACCCCTCTCTCACTCCTGAATTGCCTATCACCCATAGAAAGTATATCCCAACTTTTTCCAATTCCCCTCGGTTCTTACCACCTTTTCCCCCTTGAAATAGACCCAGAATACCGGCCTTCTTACGACAGCCCCCATATCGCGTTCCTTGTTGATTCCGTAGGTCCATTTTTCTTCATCCCCTTCCTGGTTTATGGAGTCGGGGTTTCCCAGGGCTTCCATCACCATTTGTTTGGTCATGCCCGAGGACACTTTCCTGGCAGCCACCGCCTGCACCGTTGCCTGATCCCACTCGGGATACTGGCTGTGGATTATTTCGGCGCGGCGACCCTTCAGGCCGCAACCCACGACAAATGTGCTGAGCAACACCAAGATCAGTACGTTCTTTATCATTTTCATCTTTACCCCCAGGTTCTCTTTTCGTTTTCCGTCGGTCACTCCCTCTTCCATCAATCGTCCTCCCTTCCTGTTCGAGCTGTTGTTCCAAGCTGCAGTAAAAAATCGAGCTCCCCGTCGGTTATGTCGTAATCCAGAATCTCCACGATTTGACGAATGGGCAGAACTGGCATCTCGTTTTGCCTATTCATGAGCCGGACCAGCTCCTTGAGCTTGTTTGTTCTTTTCAGTGGGATAGTAACGCTTTTCACGGAACCTCACGCCCTTTATTTACTTTGGGATTGGACCAACAATATAAATCTCGACCTCTTTTTCAACAAATTGTTTCCTTTCTCAAACCATTTCAATCCGTTACCAAGACCCGGGCTAAATCGGTACAGTATAATT
>Ga0208905_1001181_pt1 | contig 13246 bp, 10 predicted proteins | sample AntAceMetag02UKS_FD_184776 | JGI IMG/M metagenome (GOLD analysis project Ga0208905, IMG submission 184776) | Saline lake microbial communities from Ace Lake, Antarctica - Antarctic Ace Lake Metagenome 02UKS (SPAdes) (version 2) | ecosystem: Environmental > Aquatic > Non-marine Saline and... | reverse complement strand
CAAGTAATCCTGCCCGGGCCCATTTATTCCAATTTGCAGTTTTTGGAATAAATTTGCTGGAACTAAGCAACGCTAAAAAACCAAGCCAGAAAAAGATCGATGATGGAATATAACCAGTAGCAGGAATAATATAAGGGGCAATAAAACCAAGAACAATTATAATTAATCCGATGATATTGATCATATGGTAACTCCAGTTAGGTTATAACAGATAACGAAAAGCTAAGCTGCCGGAAGGGGCCGACAGAAAAACTATGCTATCCTGAATAACACCGGCGAAAGACAAAACGTTCGATAGTTGCATTAGCCCTTCCGGTCTGCTTGAGCGCCTGGTTAGCTTTTAATTTTAGTTATCGCTGATTGTTGGTTCGTATATTATGGGTTGCTTTGTTTCCCGCTTCTCTGATTCATATATAGTTTTGTTGTCAACAGAAATTATTAGTTGTATTGACCCTTCTTGAGATATTTTTTGAACTTTACAGCTCTTAATATGTTGACCGTAGAAACATTTTGTTAGATCGCTTTCACCTTCGAACAATTGGTGTATATCCTTTTTATTGCGCACACATATATATTCTCCCTTGAACTTTACTGGTTCTGGCAAACAGTTTCCGTCAATTCTGATACATAAGAACTTATCCTTTGGAGCTGTCTCGTCCACCACTTCTTGTATGGTGTTTGCGATGTAAAAATAACCACCTAACTTCCCATAAGGAAACTGAATTGAACCTTTAGATTTTTCACCTAGATTATAATGTTTAACTTTGATAAAGCCTTTTATAGAAGGAATAGGGTAGTATTTTATACCGTTCATAAAATAATCAGATTTAAAATCTTTTGGAAGAGGGCAAAATTCGACATTTCTTATTTGTGATTCTAAAATCAGATCAAGGACCATATTTTGTGTTTGCTTATGGTCATCACCAAGTAAAATACCTTTTGGATAATAAAGGCAAAAAAATGCGTCCCTATTCTTTTCCTTTAAGGCATGTTCAAGCCTTTGTAAGAGTTCTTCTTTTGTAGTAGGTGGATTTTGAGAAACGCCACTTGATTGGGTACAAGTCTGACCAGGTAAAATCAAACCAATTAAAACTAATGAAACTATAAATATGCATGCTTTCATAGTATGCGCCTCCTAAGCTAACGTAGAGCTAAGCGGCCGGAAGGGACCAACCAAATAACTATGCTATCTCGGAAAACTTAGGCGAAGATTAAAATGTTCGACAGTAGCATCAGCCTTTCCGGTCAGCTTGAGCGCCTGGTTATGAGCGGATTGTCCAGAATTAAAATTGAACTTTTGAAAAATTGGTTTAATACCCTGAAAGGGTATAACATTTCAGCCCGGGGTTTTACCCCGGGATAATGTCGTCCCTATCCCACCACCACCACCTTTCTCTCTTCCCTGACCTCGCCGCTAACCACTCCCAACTGTCTGGGTCGGCCCGAAGGTTTGGACGGGAGGGAAACGGAGAGGGTGTGGGTTTTGTTACGTTTATTACCCAGGGTTTTACCCTGGGCTTTAATGTTTCACCCCGTTGGGGTGATTTTCCCCTCCTTTTCCCACTTTTTGGCGCATAACGTAAAGCTAAGCTGCCGGAAGAGGCTTACCAAAAAACCATGCTACCCCGAAAAACGCTGGCGAATCTAAAAATGTTCGATAGTAGCATTCGCCTTTCCGGTCTGCTTAAGCGTCTGGTTAGAGGCCGGGGTTTAATGGTGCGCTACATAAAAATCGAGAAGTCGTCGGATCATCTTCTGATATTGCGTTTGGTGTTTTCTTGCCTCGTTTTTGAAAAAATCCACACTGGACTTGCTTAAAGCAATGGTGATTTTTATGTTCTCTTCCTTGAAAGTCAATTCCTCCGGAGAAGGCAGAAAATCATCAATTATTTGAAGATCACCCAAGGGTTCATTACTATATTTTATTTTTTTTCTCATATATTTGCCTTCCTTTCCTCCAGTAGCCTGCGCCATAAATACGGATTACATTGCTGCGATATGTGAAGCGGACTGTCACGATTCCATCTTCGAGTTTGCCAAAACAGTAATATCGTTTCTCCTTTTGACTATGGCTTATATCTTCAGCAATAATACGGTTTGGATCGGCAAAAGCATACTGAGCGATTTTAAAGGATATACTATGCTTAATTTGGTTTTGGTTATTTTTTGCTTCATCCCATTCAAATCGTGTTTTTCTCATGGTCTTAATATACCAGAAAGTGATGAAGGGTGGCAATATAAAAATACATATAATTATATGGCAATAATAAGGCCTCTAACGTAAAGCTAAGCGGCCGGAAGGGGCCGACCATAAAACCTTGCTACCCCGAAGAACTTGGGCGAAGATAAAAACGTTTGATAGTAGCATTCGCCTTTCCGGTCTGCTTGAGCGACTGGATATGTGCTTTTGATTCTGGCACATAATTATATCAATAACGGCTTTTTAATCAATGCCCCAAAGGGGCATAAGATAATAGACTGGGGTAGCCTGCCCTGAGCGGAGTCGAAGGGTAAACCCCGGTAAATAAAGATTCGTAAACGCACTCACCCTCCACACCCCCAGAGCCCCAACGGGCCGGCAGAATGATGATTTGGTGGTTATTTCTTTCGCCCTTTCAGGGCTTATTTTTTTTGGGGGGGTATGGATATTCGATTCTTTTAAAACCCAGGGCTTACGCCCTGGACTATTTTCTTTCACCCCTTCGGGGTTATTTTCGAACATATCGAATAGCGGCGTAAAGAGCCCGCTCGATTCATTGTAGGGTAAAAACAAGATTCAGGATGTGATTAGAATTTCCTTCGTTGACATATAGTATCTATTATTGCAAGTATAGCCGGATTTATTGAATAAGTTAGCGTTTTGCGCTAACTTAATTTTGAAAAAAGACTAATATTATTAGATTATTGTGTGCCAGAGTTTTATGGTCCTGATATACAAATACTTTTAAATACGAATGGAATTTACGGTTTTTAAACAAGATAAGAATACCGCCGCCCGATTGGGGAAACTGGTGCTGGCTCACGGGGAGGTGGATACTCCCTGCTTTATGCCGGTGGGAACTCAGGCGACGGTGAAGGCTACCACCCCGGAGGAGTTAAAAGAGCTTGGGACGCAGATGATCCTGGGGAACACCTATCATCTGGGCCTCCGCCCGGGGATCGAGATTATCAAGAAGGCGGGTGGGCTCCATAAGTTCATGCACTGGGATAGGCCGATCCTGACCGACAGCGGGGGATATCAGGTATTCAGCCTGGCCGATCTCCGCGAGATCACCCCGGAAGGAGTAACCTTCCGGGATCATATCGAAGGTTCACTCCATACACTCACTCCCGAGAAGTCGATCCGTATTCAGCAGGCTCTGGGGGCGGATGTCATCATGGTATTTGATGAATGTCCCGGCTATCCGGTTGACTATGATTATACTTGCAAATCCCTGGAGCTGACTCTACAATGGGCGCTTCAATCTAGAAAAGCACATACTGACGGGAGTCAGATTCTCTTTGGGATTGTCCAGGGGAGTGTCTACAAGGACCTCCGGAAGAAGAGTATCGAGGGGCTGGAGGAGATCGGGTTTGCCGGATACGGGCTTGGAGGGTTGAGTGTCGGCGAACCGAAGGATCTGATGTTTGAACTGGCGGAATATACTGTCGGGATAATGCCTTCCGATAAACCCCGGTATATAATGGGGACCGGGACACCGGAGGATCTGATAACTCAGATTGGGTATGGCGCCGATATGTTTGACTGTACCGTCCCGACTCGTTATGGTAGGAATGGTACGGTTTTTACGCCGTATGGTAAGTTGGTGGTCCGGAACGCGCGATATAAAGACGATCACCGGCCGATCGATGAAGAATGCGGATGTTATGCCTGCCGAAATTATTCCCGGGCTTATATCAGGCATCTTTTCAATACCGGGGAGATACTGGGAAACCGGCTGGGGACGCTCCATAATCTCTATTTCTATCAGGATTTTATGAGGAAGGCCCGGTTGGCGATAGAAGGAGGAGTGTACGGGAAATTTCAGAAGGAATTTTTGTCACGGTTTAAAAGAAACTCTGGAACTGTTAAATAAAAGATAAACATCGAACGTCGAACGCCCAACATCGAACATCGAAGGCTCGGCGGCAGGCAGCTGAAAAGCTGAACGTTCAACATTCAACCAGCCGTCGCTAAAGCCCCGAATCAAGTTCGGGATGCAAGCACTATGGTGAGCAGGCTGTTCAACAACAAGGAGAAGAAATCATGCAGTATAGTACAATTGCGATGGCAGGTGGCGGCGGTGGTGGTGGAATGGGATGCGAGCAGGGAGGAGAAGGAAAGGGTGGACTGGGGGGGATGCTTATTCCCTTGATCCTGATGTTCGGGGTCTTCTATTTTCTTTTGATCCGGCCCCAGCAGAAGCGGCAGAAGGCACAGAAGGAACTGATGTCCGAACTCCAGAAAGGGGATAAAGTGGTGACCTCGGGCGGCATCCACGGAGTAATCAGTAACGTAAAAGAGCAGACGATTATCCTGAAAGCGGCTGATAACGTTAAACTGGAGATAACCCGATCCAACATCACCCGGGTCGAGAATAAGACAGGAGAATAAATCATATTTTTTCCTTCGGAAAAAATATCTGATAAAGTGGCGACCAAAGGGAGCTAATTTATATGTCGAAAGGTCTAAGATGGAAAATATTGATGATTTTGGGGGTTATCGCGCTACTGGCTCTGGCTTCTTACCCCCTGACGGAGAGTAATGTCCGGGACTATCTGAAGCGGGAAGCGGTCAATCAGGATGAAGCTTTCAATCAATTGCTGGGGGCTATGGGCAGCGAGTATGACATTAAAGATCGCAAAGTCCCGATTTCCGGGGTTGAACTCCTGAAGATGAAAGTAGATGACCTGGGGATCGATCTGACCCGATATTTCCCGGACCAGGAGAATAATAAGGATGCTATCCGTTATATCGGAAAGAAGACCAAGGGGAGCTTAAACCTGGGATTAGACCTTCAGGGGGGGATGCACGTCATTCTGGCGGTGGATGAACTGGAGCTGATAAAGAAGGGCGTGGATAATGTTGATGATAAATTTAACGCCCTGATGGCAGCCGCCAAAGAGCAGTCTTCCGGATCTTATAAGGATCCCATGGAGGTTCTGAAAGAAGTAGTGGTGGATCAAAATTTTGATCTGGTCCCGTACTATAAAGGACATTATGAGAATAAGTATGGATTGGAAGAAGGTAGTATAAAGACCAACGAACAGGTCTATGAAAATTTCGATCGAGAGCTTGAGGCTGCCAACCTCGGATCCCTGGATATTCTCCGCAAACGGGTGGATAAATTCGGTGTCTCCGAGCCGGAGATTCAGAAGCAGGGGAGGAACGAACTGCTGATCCAGCTGCCGGGGGTGAGAGACCCGGAGCAGACCCTGGACCTGATTCAGGGCCAGGCCTTTCTGGAATTTAAGCTGGTAGATGACGACAAAGAGCGGTTAGAGACAGCCATCAGGAATGAAGAGGCGCCTCCGGGATTTGAGCTGAAGACATACAAGTCCACGAACACCGATGGCGAGGAGAAAGATGAGACGCTTCTCCTTCTGGCCAAGAGCAATCTAACCGGAGAGATGCTGGTCACCGCGTATTTCGGGACCAAAGGCGGGACCGGTGAGCCGATTGTTCACATTAAATTCGATAAGAAAGGTACCCGGATCTTCTCTAACATAACTAAACAGCATAATGCCACGGACAATCCTCCGGGGCGTCGTCTGGCGATAGTCCTGGACAGTGAGATCCTCTCAGCTCCGATGCTCCGGACCCACATCCCCCTCGGTGAGGCCTATATTGAAGGCAACTTTGACTTCGATTCCGCCAAGCTCCTCTCCAGCCAGCTCTCGGCCGGCGCCTATCCGGCTCCGCTGATGATCAAGGAGCAGCGTTCGGTTGGTCCATCGCTGGGTGAAGATTCCATCCGGCAGGGGATCAGGGCGGCTCTGACCGGTCTGATCGTGGTCATTATCTTCATGGCCATCTACTATCTCTGGGCGGGGTTGGTAGCTAACTTTGCCCTTTGCCTGAATATTGGCTTGATCATCGGAGTCCTATGTATTCTTCCCTATCTCTTCGGGGGATTCAAGGCGACCTTAACCCTCCCCGGAATCGCCGGGATTATCCTGACCATCGGAATGGCGGTTGACGCGAATGTCCTCATCTTCGAGCGGATCCGGGAAGAACTGGCGGCCGGGAAGAATATGAAACGGGCAATCTCCGAGGGATACGGCAAGGCATTTTTAACAATTATCGATGCCAACCTAACCACCGTGATCGCGGCCTTGGTTCTCCTCAATCCTCTGGGGCTCAGTTACCTCCCTACCTCGGGGCCGATCAAGGGGTTTGCCCTGACTCTGACAATAGGTATCTGTACCAGTATGTTTACCGCCCTGGTGGTCACCCGGGTTATCTTCGATCTTTTCTGTCTCAGTCCCCGGTTTACCAATCTCAAAATGTTCCAGATCTTCAAGCGTCCGAACTTTGATTTTATCGGAAAGCGGTGGACCGCGTATGTGATCTCCGGGATCCTGGTGCTCGCGAGTATTGTCTGCTTTGTCGTTAATGGAGAGAAGAATCTGGGGATTGATTTCAGCGGGGGGGTTCTTATCCAGCGCCAGTTCACCGAAGAGGTGCCGGCGGAGAAGGTCCGGGAAATTCTGAATGGTATCGGTCTGGAAGGAAGCTCCGTTCAACATTATGGCGGGGGCAAAGGGATTATTATCCGGGCCGGGGGCAATTCCGCCATTGAGATTGATGCCGCGATTAAGGCGAAGCTCTCGGGGGTGATCGACCTGGATCTCTATGAACAACGGACTGAGATGGTAGGTCCGAAGGTAGGCAAGAGGTTACAGACCCAGGCTCTGGGAGCAATTATCATAGCGGTCCTGGCGATTATGGCCTATATCTGGTTCCGGTTTAACGAGTTTAAGTTTGCGATTGGCGCGGTCCTGGCATTGGTCCATGATGTGATCATCACGATAGGTTTCCTGACCGGCTTTCTCCTCCTGCCGATCCGGGAGTTCAGTATCCCGATTATCGCGGCGCTCCTTACCATAGTCGGGTACTCTCTCAATGATACGATTGTGGTCTTTGTCCGGATCCGGGAGAATATGAAATCCATGCGGGGAGAGTCGGATGAGACCATAATTAATACCAGTATCAATCAGGTCTTGAACCGGACACTCGTAACTTCGATCACCACACTGATCGTGGTGATCTTCCTCTTCATCTTTGGAGGCGCCGTGATCAATGATATGGCGTACGCATTGATGGTGGGTGTGGTGGTAGGAACTTATTCTTCCATCTTTATAGCCAGTCCGGTCCTGCTATTCTGGCACAAGCGGAGAATGGGAAAATAAGGTAGGATCGTCCCTGATGATTATCGGGGACTTGCAGGATCAGAGAGGTATATTAAAAGTAATCAGTAATCAGTAATCAGATGGCCCGTCTTCCTGGTAAAGGCGTACTGATTACTGTCTTTTATGGCTTAACCACTTTCCCCGAACGGATACACTTGGTGCAGACTCGAATCACCTTTACCTTCCCATCGACCAATGCTCGTACTTTTTGAAGATTGGGGAGAAAAGTTCTCTTGGTGACGCCGGTTATTCTCAATCCGACCCCACCCTTCTTCTTGGCAAGACCTCTCCGGGCGATTGTATTCCCTGTATGCGGGCGTTTCCCGCAGATTGCGCAGACTTTCGACATAGTAATTTTTCCTCTTAGAACGTATCCTCGTCGATGGCGGGGCTACGTTCTAAAGTGCTTTAAGTGCACTTTAGTGCCTAAAGTTAAAACCTTAGCCTCGCCGCCGGAGTGGGGCATTCTATTATTTATATTATTTGTTCTTTAAATGCAGAAGCTTTCTTGAAAAAAAATTATCAATATGGTTTAAAATGAAGTGGTGATTAACATAGAACCGAGTTGAGGGCAAGATAAATAAATTAGCTCGCCCCGATATAATCGGGGGCGCTAATTTAGTTTTGAAGAAAGACCATTATTATTATATTGAGACAATACTGGAAAAACTACTGATAATTCCATATATAAATCAAGTCGCCTCAGTCGATGCTATCTGGCGGTATACCTTTTGCAGTCCTCGTCGCTGCCAGGCGGGTCTGTTATTTCGAATTTGTGTTTTGGAATTTATTTAGAATTTGGTATTTGTTATTTGGAATTTACGAGATATCTATATGTGGATCGTAGTATAAATATTAATAGTATGAATGATGCGTTAAAAAATAATATCCAATACCTGAAGGGTGTAGGACCTCGCCGGGCAAAGCTTCTGGAACGGCTCGCCATTGTGACGGTGGAGGACCTGCTCTATTACTTTCCCCGGGATTATCAGGATCGGCGCACGGTCTCTCCGATCGGCACGCTGCGGGAAGGTGAGTTTGTCACGATCAGGGGGGAGGTTCTGGCCAAGTCGCTCAGTAATACCAGATCGGGGAAGAAGATCTTTACCCTGGTGGTCGACGATGGAAGCGGCCGGATCCCCTGTGTCTGGTTCAACCAGGCTTATCTGGATAATATTTTTCAACCGGGAGATGAGGCCGTATTCATCGGGAAAGTTCAGCGTTATCGGATGCTCCAGTTGAGTAATCCGGAGTTTGAAAAAGTGAAGGAAGATGGGGGAGGGCTGAATCAAGCCGAACGGATTATTCCACTATATCCTTTGACCGAAGGATTAAACCAGAAAGCGCTCCGGACTCTTATCGGCCTGACCCTCGATGAGTTTCTCCCGGCTATACCGGAACTGTTGCCGATGGATCTCATGGAGAGATGGGATGTATTCCCTCTCCGGCAGGCGATCCGGGAGATTCATTATCCAACCGGTAAAGATGGATTGTTGTCAGCCCGCAAGCGGTTAATCCTCGATGAATTCTTTACCCTCCAGCTCGCCCTGGGGATGAAACGAGAGAAACGGATCCGGCAGTCAGTCAGTCTTCCCCACAATCACGATACTCCTCTGCGGGATAGATATCTCGAAGGACTTCCTTTTCAATTGACCGGCGCCCAGAACCGTGTAATTCGCGAGATCAAGGAGGATATGACCGGTTCCCGGGCTATGAACCGTCTCCTCCAGGGGGATGTCGGATCGGGGAAGACCGTGGTCGCGGTCACGGCGTTATTGACGACCGTCGATAACGGATACCAGGGGGCTATAATGGCTCCCACTGAAATCCTGGCGAACCAGCATTATGAAAACATCTCCCGCGAACTGGCACCTCTGGGGATTAAGGTGGTTCTCTTGACCGGAGGTGTTAAAGGCGCGGAACGGAAGCGTATTCTTCAGGAGATAGAGGAGGGGACGATTCAGATAATAGCCGGCACCCAGGCCCTGATCCAGAAGAAGGTCAACTTCAAGCAGCTGGGGATGATCGTAATCGATGAACAGCATAAATTCGGGGTACGGCAGCGTTCTGATTTGAGGAGTAAAGGTACGCAACCCCATGTACTGGTTATGACGGCGACTCCGATCCCCCGGACCCTGACCATGACTATTTACGGTGATCTCGATCTTTCCGTTATCGATGAGATGCCCCCCGGACGGGAGAGAGTTAAGACATACTGGATTGGTCCGGAGCAACTGGTTCAGGCATACGATTATATCCGGAAACGGGTTGAGCAGGGAGAGCAGGCGTTTATTATCTATCCGCTGGTGGAAGAATCTGAACTGTTGGAGGTCAAGGCCGCGACCGTAATGTTCGAACATCTGAAGAGCCGGGTATTTCCCGACCTGAAGCTGGAGTTGATCCATGGGCGGCTCCCGGCGGAAGAGAAGAGGCGGGTCATGGATGATTTCAGGGAAAAGAATTTTAGTGTACTGGTTTCCACTATGGTGGTGGAGAGCGGGATAGATATTCCGGACGCGACGGTAATTCTGGTTGAGAATGCCGAACGATTCGGTCTCTCCCAGCTCCATCAACTTCGGGGGAGGGTGGGAAGGAGCCGGAAACAATCATATTGTATTCTCCAGGGTAATCCCCGGACCGAGGATGCTTATCGGCGCCTCCAGGCGATAACTGAGATTGACGATGGTTTTTTAATCGCCCGGGAAGATCTGGAGATCCGGGGGCCGGGAGAGTTCTTCGGGACTCACCAGACCGGCCTCCCCGAACTCCGGATCGGAAATATCGTGGCGGACATACGCTTGATGGAGTTCGCCCGCCGGCAGGCGTCCCAGCTCCTGGAGCGTGATCAGGGACTTAAGTCAGCGGAGTTAAAAACCTTGCGCCAGCGCCTCCTGGAGAGGTACGGAGATCGGTTTGAGCTGGGGGACGTAGGGTAGGGGAAGTTAAAAGTGCCTTGAAGAAGTTGAAAGTGCCTAAAGTGCGCTTTTGAAAAAGTTATAAGTGCCTAAAGTGCGCTAAAGTGCCTAAAGTTGTTGCCTCGGCCGGGTGAGGCTGGTTTCCTCGTTCCCTACGCTCCGCGTAGGAATGCAGTGTTACGATGCGGAGCATCGTGACGAGGGGCGATGTAGATTTTCAAAGGGTTTAATTTTATCTATTTACAATTAAAGCTGGAATTGCCAATCAACGAATCAGCATAGCGAGGCGGAGCGACAACTTGACGTCTGATATGAATATGATATAACTGACAGATGAACTAAAGAAAACAAATTCGTCAATTTCTAAAATTAGTAGAACGTTTTGATCTTTTATTAAAGGACTAACTATGAAGGACTATCATATTAATATTTTTTACAGCGAAGACGACCAAGGCTATATCGCTGATATTCCTGACCTGGATTCGTGCTCCGCATTCGGGTTAACTCCTGACGAGGCGCTTCACGAAGTGGAACTCGCCAGGGAAGCCTGGCTGGAGGTTGCCGCTACGGAAGGGAAACTGATCCCGGCGCCGTGCTATCGACCCGCAATTTATCAAATTGGCGCAGTGGCCTGATCTTCTATATTTTCGGTCAGACACTAATTAAGAGGTATTTAATGAAAGTTATACGTATTTGCATATTTAGCTTGGTTGTGACAAGCATTATGTTTTTTTACTATTCTTCATCTTTGTTGTCTGATGGGGGACAACTTATATTTTATATGGAGAGTTTATCAAGCAGTAACCCAAACATTAGGTCGGAGGCTGCGTTAGCTATAGGCAAAATGGGATCTGATACTAGGGAAACTGTTCCTATCTTAATAGATGCATTGGGCGATAAGAATAGTAAAGTGAAAGAAAATGTTATTAAAGCTTTAGGTAATATCGGCCCGGAAGCGCAGGGAGCTGTTCCTGTGCTTATAGAAATGTTAGGGGGCAAGGGAAAAGTTATTTCTGCAAATGTTTATTCCGCTATTAATAAAATAGGAATACAAAACGAAGCATCGGTGGCTGCTTTGGCAAAGGCTTTGCAGAGTAAAAATCCGGTAATCCGACCAATTGTTGCGGGTATTTTTTTAGGAACAAAAATCAATCCGGAAGTAACAATGTCTCTTTACAAGAAAGCGTTAAAAGCAATTGATCCTCTTATTCGTAGAACAGCAGCCATGAAGTTATCGGAAAGTGGGGATAAAGATTTAATACCTGATATAGAAAAAATGCTCCACGATAGCAATGCCGATGTTCGTGAAACAGCGGCTTTTTCTTTAGCAGGTGTTGCGGCAAAAGATGAAACAGCAATTATTTTACTTGCAAAATCATTGTGTGATCCCAGTGAAAAAGTACGTTCAGCGGTCTTTACAGTTTTATTTCCCCTGGGAACAAAGGTAAAGATTGCTGTCCCTATCTTAAAAGATCTGCTGTATAACGAAAATTGTGCAGATAAAAAGATGGCTTTTTTGATTTTAATGACTACCGATCCTGAAATTGAGCTTCCTGTATCTACTCTTATGAACCTATTGGAAAATGATGATCCTGATATGATTAAATTGGTGATTTTATTGATAGAAAGATTGGAAAATAAAGCTGAGCCAGCTATTCCGAAACTAACCGAGTTGGTGAATAGTGACGATATAGGAGTAAGCACTGCAGCGGATCAGGCATTACAGTCCATTGGCGCAGCAATCCAAGCTGAAGAATTGGAACTACAAAAGACGTCAAATAAGATAACTACTCATAGAGATAATAAAATTAGCAGGGATCAGGCTGCTGGGAAAGTACAATCGGCGATCGCGCTCTATTTTGTTGAAACTCTTGTTGAAGGGAAAGCGAAATGGCCATCTCAAATCACCGATGATATGTTTGACGATGGAAAAGTCCCTTTAACTGATTTTGGGGGTTATACCTGGTCATATGATGTATCAACACATAGTATATTGACAAATTGAAATATAAAGGGCGCTGGTTGAAGATGCTCAAGGGGAGCTTGACCAGGCCTACATCCGACCGGGTCCGGGAAGCATTGTTCAGCATCCTGGGCGACACGGTTTAGGGGAGCCGGATACTCGATCTCTTTGCCGGCTCCGGGGCGCTGGGATTGGAGGCGTTAATCCGGGGAGCTGAGGGGGCGGTTTTCGTAGAACAAGATGTCGCCGCCCGGGAGACAATCAGGGCTAATATAGCCGTGCTGAGACTGGAGGCGGCGTGCGGTAATCGGGGTTGAAAACCCTTCCCACAAGGTAAGCGCCAAGCGCTAAGTTCTTGTTTCGAAATTTTCAAGGAACGTCATTAAAAAGGTAGCCGCCCCGTATTAAGCGGGACGATTCATTGCGCCCCCTAAAAGGTGTGGCTACCTAAAGTTAGAGCGAGGCGCTAAGCGCTAAGCGCTAAGCTCTAAGCACTAATCACGAAAAGCGTCGAGATAACTTTAGGCACTTAATCTGGGCTATCATCTGTCGTTCAACACGTTACACATAGTAATCCTGATTATACGACTACAGCAGACTGTTTTTTCTTATCCGGCAGGCCAACGTTTTATTTCTGCTCGCAACAACACAATCAATAATAGGTAACTATTAGCAAGGAATTGCACGAGAGTACAATATGATCAATACCTTATTGCATTGCTATCGATACAAGCTTCGGCATTGTTCAAAACTAACACGATTTATAAATAAATCGGGTTAAGGCACTTTTAACTCAATTAATTATGCGAATCATAGCCGGGAAATTTAAAGGGCGCCGACTGAATATGCTCAAAGGGACGCGGATCAGGCCGACCTCCGATCGGGTCCGGGAAGCGCTCTTCAGTATCCTGGGGGATACGGTCAGGGGGAGCCGGGTGCTGGATCTCTTTGCCGGGTCCGGGGCTCTGGGGTTGGA
>Ga0208905_1001180_pt1 | contig 13252 bp, 10 predicted proteins | sample AntAceMetag02UKS_FD_184776 | JGI IMG/M metagenome (GOLD analysis project Ga0208905, IMG submission 184776) | Saline lake microbial communities from Ace Lake, Antarctica - Antarctic Ace Lake Metagenome 02UKS (SPAdes) (version 2) | ecosystem: Environmental > Aquatic > Non-marine Saline and... | reverse complement strand
CGGGTGAGGACGGGGCTCAGGCAGGGGTGGTCACCTCTGCTGAACCGCTGCCTGAAATGCCCTGAGAGCAGGACACCGGGAGTCCCTGCCGGAACCTTTTTTTATCTGACCTGCGGGATACCACGTATGGGTCTTTTTCGGTTTCGGTCATGCCGGCAAAATGTCCGGTTCCTTCCGGTGCTCTTCTCCGCCCTGTTTTTCGTATTTCTTTTCCTGGTCAGTGCCGTCTCTGCGGTTTCGGCAGTTTCAATGGTTCCTGAACGTTCGGGGGCGTCTGCTGTCTATGGTGTGGGTGAAGAGATCACGCTCGGGGGTGAGACGAATCTTGCTCCCGGCACGATTATTCTGATAACGATAGAAGAAGTGGCATTCCGTTCTACAGAGAAGGGGGGGAGTGGGGCATTTTCCGGCACATCCGGGACAGTGGTGGTGCAGGAAGGCACCCATCCCTTCTGGTCATTCTCCTTTGCAACCGATGGATGGACGCCCGGAGAGTACCTGGTCACGGTTGAAGTGCCGAAGACCGGGACAACAGAGTCCGGGACCTTCTCTCTTTTCCCGGCTGAAGAGATACCCGTAACGCCGGTTCTGTCTTCCCCGTCGCCTTCTCCCCCGGATGTTCCGGAATCATCTCCAACGTCCCCGGTTGCATCACCTATGGCGATACCGCTCTCCCCTGCTGTCGGGGTGGCAGGATTTGCCGCAGTATATCTCTTTCGGGCCTATCGTTCGTGAAGAAAGTATTTTTGCAGAGTGGCGGATATCCGGATTCTCCCTGCCACGAACAGACAGGTATATCAGTCCGGGGGTCAGGAAATTATCTGATGGGAGAGAGTGGTTAATCAATGGTTTTTGTGCAGTATGGCATTGAGATATTAGGATATGGTCTGGTGAGCATCCTCTTTGTGGTGAACATCATCTTTGCCGTCTCTGTGGTCTTTGTTGAGCGGAAAAAACCCTCTACAGCGTTGTTATGGGTCGCTGTTCTCTTATTTCTGCCCATATTCGGATTCCTTCTGTACCTCGTCTTCGGGCAGACAATATACAAGGAACGGATATTCCGGTTAAAAGAAGAGGATGACCGCATCGCAAAAGAGGCGATTGCAGAGCAGGAGGAGAAACTGGAGAATATCCACATACCCGCGGAAGATAAGGGGGGTGATTACCTCAACATGATTGCGATGCTGCTCAAAAACGACCCGGCAGTTCTCTCAAATGATAACGAGGTTGAGATATTCACGAATGGAAATGCCAAATTCGATGCCCTGCTGGATGCCATAGACCATGCAGAGGACTACATCCATTTGGAATACTACATCATCAGAAACGATACCCTTTCCCGGCAGATAGTCACCGCCCTTGCCCGGAAGGCACGGGAAGGGGTGACTGTCCGGGTGTTGGGGGACGCTGTTGGTTGTCATGGGTTGCCGAAGGATTTTTTTCGTGAACTTACGGAAGCAGGGGGAGAGGTCGCCTGGTTCTTCCGGTCAAAATACCTCCACATCAATATGCGGGTCAACTACCGCAACCACCGAAAGATTGCTGTCATTGATGGAAAAACCGGATTTATTGGTGGATTTAATATCGGAGATGAGTACCTGGGCAGAGGGCCGCTTGGCAACTGGCGTGACACGCACCTGAAGATCACCGGCACTGCGGTGCATTCCCTGCAGGTCCGTTTTTTCATGGACTGGAATTATGCTGCAGGCGCTGATCTGGGCTTTGAAGAGCGATATTTTCCCGTATTCGAGGAGCGTGAGGGGATGCTGGTACAGATAGTATCCAGCGGCCCGGACTCCCGCGGCGAGGCGATAAAAAAGGGATACCTGAACCTTATTGGCAATGCACGGGAGAGTGTCTGGATACAGACGCCCTACTTCATCCCGGACGAAAGCATCATGGACGCCCTGAAGATAGCAGCGGAATCCGGTGTGGACGTGCGCATTATGTTCCCCTGCAAACCCGACCACCCGTTTGTATACTGGGCAGGTTTTTCTTATCTCTGGGAACTGATGGAATCCGGTGTACGGGTCTATACCTATGACAACGGGTTTATTCACGCGAAGACCGTCGTCGTCGATGGCTTTGCCGCATCCGTCGGAAGTGCCAACTGGGACATCCGGAGTTTCTCCCTGAACTTTGAGGCAAATGCCTTCCTGTACAAGGGTGATGTTCCCCCCGCCCTGAAAAAAATATTTGCAGACGATATTGCCTTTTGTACCGAAGTGACGCTGGACATGTATGGGGCCCGTAATTTCACGGTACGGTTCAAAGAATCGTTATCCCGCCTTTTTTCCGGCCTTCTGTAATCTTCCCGGCGGGGATTTCCTCTTCCCGTTTTCCGGACGGTTTCAGGAATGCTGTATTTATCGTCTTTTTCCGGATTTCATTTGATTTTTCATCAAAAAATGCCTGAATCGCGGTAGATTCTGGCGATAGTGCACCTGCAGAGACGGCCAGGTGTAGGGGAGGTACTGCGGAAGCATCCGGGATCCCATTATGCACTTTTCGAGGGGGGTTTTTTCGCGGCCGGTTATACAGTTTTTTCGGCGTAGCACTGCCTCAAGAAATTCTTCTGTGGTCTCTGCATGGGTGCAGGTGAGGACATGTCCGAGGTCAGAGAGGAGATGGCCGTCTGTTCCGCCGGTGATGCACATGCCGCGTTTGTCTGCCACGTTCACTGCCTTTTCGTTGAGGATTCGTGACATGCCGCCGCTGATTACTTCCAGACCGTCGAACGCATTGTACATCCGTGAGGGGAGATATTCCCGTTCGATACACTTCCCGAGACCCTTGTTGAAGAGCAGGTAGCCGAATGGGTGGGCAGCGACCATGAGGCAGGGAAAGTCTTCGCGAAAGGTGGCAATCTCCGGAGTGGTCAGGGACGTTGCCAGGTATGGGCTGCTGCTCTTTTTGTCTGCGATGTGTTTATCGTAACATTCTGTGAGGTCGGCTGACGAGAAGAAGTAGAGGAGAATATGTGGCCCGTCCCATGCACTGATCTCAATGCCCGGGATCAGAAGGGTGGCCGAATCCCGCCGTTCTGCCTCGATGACGCCACTGACTGCGTTATGGTCAGTCACGGCAAGTCCGATACCCTTTTTTTGTGCAAGGGCCAAAGCATCGCGGATGCGGGTGGGGGAGTCGGAGTGATTGGTATGAAAGTGCATGTCCACCCCTGCAAGGCCATGCCTCCGGATCTCCGGGATGTCGGGTTCGCCAAAGATGACCTGGGGAAATCTGAGATCTGTATTCATGCTGTATTGCTGGTATCCGGTTGTCGCGGCCCTTAATACCGATGGTGTCTGAAGGATGTTTCCATCAGCTGAGGCATCGTGCCGTGGATGCTACCCCTGCGGTGCTCATCATGGTTCCTGTTGTCGTCTGGTTTGCACTATTCCGGTATTAATGATATAATGTTCTCCGATTTCTGTTTTTTAAGGATATTATCCATTTGTTTAGCTAAATCTGCATTTTAAATTAATATGTGGTATTGTGTCCGGAATCCGGTAGTGTTTAGTCAAACATTTATGTATTGTGATTTTCTGCAACACTTTATATATAAAAACGTCTATGATACCGTATCCTACATTTCGGGGGGAATGTGCGTGGTATCGATACGTGTGGAAACAGTATTTCTTTTGATAGCGATGGCCGCCGTGCTCTGCGTGACAGCACCGGCGATGGCAATCCCTGACAGTTCAGGGGCATTCACCACATACAGGGTGAGTGTGGATAATGAATGGGCAATTGATGATGGTTCGGCGGGATACCAGTCGGAGGATGCTATTCCGCTCAGTATTATCACCAGGGTTCATATTGGCTTTGGTGGTAACGATGTCACCGGTGATGGTACTGACGATGGTACTGACGATGGTACTGACGATGGTACTGACGATGGTACTGACGATGGTACTGACGATGGTACTGACGATGGTACTGACGATGGTACTGACGATGGTACGTCAGGTGACGACCCGCAGGGTGATGTTGCGGTCAGAAGTTCATACAGTGGTGATGGCGATGATGGCGATGATGGCGGCGCTCCACCGGCACCGTTGTTTGTCTCCTCAGCAGGGTCGGATAGTGGTGGGGATGGTATGAATGCAACCGCCACGATGACACCTGTTCCGTTCGCAGAATCGCCCTCATCAGCGGCGCCGAATGCTCAGGAACCGGATGATGTAGGTGCCTTTGTTAATGTGGGCATAATACCGTGGGCATTACTCGTTGCGGTGCTCATCATTATCGCTGTGGCACTGGACAAAAAAATATTACGGTAGATGTGGGGCGTATCCCCATCTTTTTCCGTATTTTGTCTGAATGAATGATTTTTTTGAATTTCCATTAAATCGAGCAATTATCCGTTTATTTCTCTTATATCCTTATATTTGTGAATATATTTCTAAAAAAAAGAGTTCTTAAAATGAATTGTTGAACAGGCATAATACTGGGTTTCTTTCCAAAACAGATGCTTTAGGAATAAAAAGATGTCTTCGGATTGTGACCTCTTTATGCCGTGAGGTCTGTGGTATGTACAGAAATGTGATGTTTTGTCCCCTGTCCTGCCATTTCTCCCTTTTTGAGTTGTAAAATAGCTACAAGCCGCAATTCATGCAGATAGTATGTCTGTCATCGGTGCACTTGCCATTCCGGGTGCCATCACTTGTATCCGACACAGGAATCAGCAATTACCTTTTTTTCGGCCTGTGTGGTGCACACATGCACTACAGCAACGTATATATATGTGCATTGACCTACAGATAATGCATGGAGACCAAGTACATTCTTGATGAGAATGATCTGCCGAGACAATGGTATAACATCCAGGCAGATCTGCCAGTGCCCCTTTCACCGTCCTATAATCCACAGACAAAAGAACCGATTGGCCCGGATGATCTGGCTCCCATATTTGCATCTGAGATCATCCGGCAGGAGGTATCAACCGAACGCTACATCGATATCCCGTCCGAGGTGCGTGACATCCTCACCCTGTGGAGACCATCTCCTCTCTACCGTGCCCGGCGGCTGGAGAAACTCCTGAAGACACCTGCGAAGATCTTCTACAAGTATGAAGGGGTCAGTCCTCCCGGTTCACACAAACCGAACACGGCGGTTGCGCAGGCCTACTACAATATGAAAGACGGCATTGAACGGATTGCAACCGAGACGGGTGCCGGGCAGTGGGGTTCTTCCCTTGCCTTTGCAACCAAGCTCTTTGACATGGAGTGCAAGGTCTACATGGTCAGGGGCAGCTATGACCAGAAGCCCTACCGCAAGATGATGATGCAGTGCTGGGGGGCGGACTGTATCGCATCCCCGTCGCCTGATACCAATGCAGGGCGGGCAATGCTGGAAAAGGACCCTGATACATCCGGTTCCCTGGGAATGGCGATATCTGAAGCGGTCGAGGATGCGGCCTCACACGCGAACACCAATTATTCCCTTGGATCGGTCTTAAACCACGTCTGCCTGCACCAGTCGGTGATAGGTCTGGAGGCGATGGAACAGCTGAAGATGGCAGGCGAGGAGACGCCAGATGTCGTCATCGGCTGTGCCGGTGGCGGTTCTAACTATGCGGGCCTCGCGTTTCCCTTTATACGGGAAAAGATGGCAGGGCGAATGCCTGACTGCCGGTTTATCGCCACCGAACCATCGGCCTGCCCGACGCTCACGAAGGGCCTGTATGCCTATGACTTCGGTGACATGTCGGGCTACACGCCGATCATGCAGATGTACACCCTCGGCCACGGGTTCGTCCCGCCCGCCATTCATGCAGGTGGTCTGCGCTATCATGGCATGGCGCCCCTGGTGTCCCTCCTGCACCACGAAGGGCTGATTGACTCCATCTCCTACCACCAGAATGAGGTCTTTGCCGCGGCGGTTGCGTTCTGCCGCTCAGAAGGTATCATCGTGGCCCCGGAGTCTGCCCATGCGATTAAGACGGTGATGGATGTGGCAGCGGAGTGCACCCGCACGGGCGAAGAGAAGACGATTGTCTTCAACTGTTCCGGCCACGGCCACTTTGACCTCTCCTCGTATGAGGCATACTTTGCAGGCGCCCTCCCGGACTATGAGTATCCCGCAGAGCTTATTGCCGCTTCACTCAAAAATCTGCCGAAGATTCACTGATGTTGATTGGCTTTGTGGTAAACCCGGTTGCCGGCATGGGCGGTGCCGTCGGACTGAAAGGAACAGACGGTGCTGTGGAGGAGGCAAGGCGGCGGGGAGCGGTCCCCGTCGCACCGAACCGGGCACGTATGCTTCTCTCCCTCATTACGCCGGGCGTCCATACGTTTCTTACCGCAGGCGGCCCGATGGGCGGGGCATTGCTGGCTGAGGCCGGGCACCCGGCAGAGGTGGTATTTGTCCCGGACAGGACAGAGACCACGGGAGAAGATACCCGGCGGGCGTGCCGGGCGTTTGCGGACCGGGGTTGCGATCTGATTCTCTTCTGCGGTGGGGACGGGACGGCCCGTGACGTCTTTGGCGTTGCCGGTGATACCATTCCTCTCCTTGGTGTGCCTTCCGGTGTGAAGATGTACTCCGGCATCTTTGCAGCGACCCCCGCAGCGGCAGCCGACTGTGTAAACAGGCTGGAAGAGGCGGTGATGACGGATGCAGAGGTGATGGATATTGACGAGGCGGCCTACCGGGGGGGCCGGCTTGCGGTGACGCTTACCGGCATTGCCCGTTCACCGGCCCTCACCGGACATCTGCCGTCTTCAAAATGGGCGACTGATGCGAGGCATGAGGCCCAGGCACAGGCGGAGATTGCCCGGTTTATCACAGACATCATGCGAAGGGATACCCTGTACCTGATCGGTGCCGGGAGCACCACGGCTGCTGTTATCCAGGCGCTGGGGGAGGAGGGGACGCTTCTGGGCATTGATGCGGTATTTGACGGGGATGTCATTGCCCGTGACCTCAATGAAGAGGGGTTACTCCGGCTTCTGGACCGGCATCACCGTGTGCAGGCAGTTGTATCGCCCATCGGGGCACAGGGGTTTGTCCTGGGCAGGGGTACCCAGCAGTTTTCCCCTGCTGTGGTTGACCGCATCGGGCCGGAGAACTTCATTGTCATTGCAACCGAGGCCAAACTTTCCCGTACTCCTGCCCTCTATCTGGATGCAGGAAATCCGGAAATAAGTTCTCGGTTCTCTGATTCTGTGCAGGTTATCTGTGGATATGCAATGGCCCGCCGAATGCCCCTGATACACTAACCAGGAGGGGGGATTTCTTCGGTTGCTGATACCGCTGGTTCCGCCGGAGATGCGTCCGGCCGGTTTCATTCCGATTAGGTCTCTGGCTGGCATGTACCCGGACGTAGGAGACCCAAATAGTCCTGAAGATAAGATGTTCTCCCGGCTTTGTGCTGCGTGTTTCGATATTTTCCTTTTCCGGTTGTTTCCTCTCTCTTTTAGCCGGGAGACAGGTTTATCTGGATTGCTCTCCAGAAGACAGGTATGGAGAATTCCCGGATTGGCACGGTTATTATGGTTCTTCCGTTGCTGATTCTTGTCCTTGCGCTTGTGATTGCTCTCTATAATACAGGATTTGATATGGAAGCAGTAACCCTGCCGGAGAACCCCACCGGGCCGCTGAACGAGACCCTTACATCGCTCTTGCAGGCAGACCGGCCGCTTGTCACCGCGAGTGGGATGGAGAGTGATCTAACTGCGGGGACAGTCACTCTGAAAGCGGGTGTGGAGAACCCGACTGCATATCCGATGACTGTCGGGTATCTTGAATACCGGATTCCTGGTGAAGACGGGGGACTTACCGCCTCCCTTGCGGCACCGGTGACCGTCCCTCCCATGGGCAGCGTCGCAGTTGAACTCACCGGACCTGCAACAGTGGATGCGGTCATTAAACTGAAATCAGGGAGTGCCGAGGGGATCCTCTCTTTTGAAATCGATATTATGGGTATTCGTATCGAAACCGAGATGGCCCGGACATGGAAGGTGCGGTCATGACAGATTCAGCAAAAGAGTGGACAGCCTCAGACTGCAACATCCCTGGTCTCGTTGCGGGCATCTGCCTGATTGCCCTCCCGTTCCTTGGATACTGGTGGTCAGTGCGGTTTGGAGACGGTGCCTTTGCTGTGGAGGTCTCTCCGTTTACGCTGGGGATGTACGGGTTTGGGAAAGAGTTCTTCTCACCGATTCTCACGGCCGTGAATACGGCGGTTATCATCAGCATTGTCTTCTTTGGTGCCCTACTCGTCGTTGGTTCGGTGCTCCGGTGCAGCCGGCAGTACCGGCAGCAGTCAGATCAGCTGGTCGGGATAGCAGCCAAAAAACCACTCTGGCTGGTGGCGTTCTTTATCATCTCCATCGTTATCAGCGGGTTTGGGATAGAATATTCCCTCCGGGAGTCCGGGATTGCCGTAAACCTTCCGGTGATCGCCGGTGATGTGGTGGGGAGCATCACTGCATCCGGCATCACGGTGCAGATTCCGATATCCCTCTCCCTGAATACGGCCTTCTGGTATGCCGTTGTATTTGCCATTATTGCCGTATATGCAGGTATTTATCAGAAAAGACGATATAATGGTCTCCATGTAGATAAGGCGGAAATGGACACAGATGAACCCGAAGGCCCTGAACATACGTGAAAATCTGCCTATCTTGATTGATTTCAATCTTTTTTTTAATGTGTGAATATCTGGTGAGCAGCATTTTATCCTGATGCCCTGACCTGATTTTTGGTGAAAGATATATCTATTCAGCCCTCCATCTACCATCTGCCAGACCTGACCCGGGGGGTTTATCGGGTGCTGGTGAAATGTCCTGCGACTGACGATTTACAGTTTCGTTTTTTTTCGGAAAAAGCCGCCAGATTACCGGTATGGTGCTGGCAGGGACATGGGGAGGATACATGGGGGAAGATCTACAGGATTATCGGGAGGCATTTCTGAACAATGCTGTGCCGATGTGTATTATCGATGATGATGGGAGGCTCTGTTCGGTAAACGGGGCCGCGACAGATTATTTCCTGGATGCCCCGCCCGACATGGAGGAGATATCCCACCTCTTTTTTCCGGGCACTGGCGGGGAGAGTATGAGCGATGGCACCGGAACAGACGGGCAGCCGGTGATGGTTGCGACTGATGTGGTGCCGGTCAGCTGGCAGGGTGGGGGGGCCCGTCTGCTCACCGCCATCGATGTGACCGGCCAGGCGACAGAGTCTGCCCTGCTCCGGGGGGCACTGGAACAGATCCGGGTGGCAGAGGAGGGTGCAGGGATCGGTTTCTGGGATATCTTTGTGAAAGAGAGGACGATTTCGGTTGACAGTGGCTGGGCACATCTCATCGGGTATGAATCAGATGAGCTCGGAACATCGTTTGATGAGGTATTTACCGACCGGATTCACCCAAAGGATCGCTCGGAGATGTTGGCGTACATCGCACGCCTTGATGACGGGATCACATCCTCTTCCCGGGCAGAATTCCGGATGTGGCACCGGGATGGAAGGTGGATATGGATCCGCTCTGTCTGTCGTGTCGTTGCGTATGATACCGATGGTGCCCCGGAACGGGTGGCAGGGATGCATATGGACATCACCCAGGAGCACGAGATGCTTGAGGCCCTTGCAGAAGCAAAAAAGAAGATTGTCCTGCTCTCGTCTGTCACCCGGCATGATATTTTAAATCAGGTTTCGGTGATTCTGATGTGTGATGAACTTGTTCGGGGTGACACCGTTTTGTCATCGATAACTCCGGAGAGGGCCGGCCATTACTGGGATATGGCGAATGCCGCAGCCCATACCATTGAACGGCTGATCTCGTTTACCCGTGACTATGATTCACTTGGGATGGAGCCGCCCCGGTGGCAGAGTATTGCAACAGTGGTGCGCAATGCAGAGATTCTGCTTCACGGGAGAGGGGTGCCGGTCACCCTCACCTGTCCGGAGGTGGAGGTCTTTGCGGACCCCCTGTTTGAGAAAGTAGTCTATAACCTGCTGGAGAATGTGCGGCGCCACGCTGACGGGGCGAACCGGGTGACGATCGCCTTTGCAGACAGTGAGGAGGGCGGGATACTTACCATATCTGATGACGGCAGCGGTGTGCCGCCGGAGAACAAAGAGCGGATTTTTGACCGGGGATATGGGACAAATACCGGTCTTGGTCTCTATCTTTCCCGTGAGATGCTTGGGATCACCGGAATTCCCATCACCGAGTGCGGGACCTATGGGACGGGGGCTGTCTTTCGGATGGTGATCCCGAAAAATCAGATCCGCCGGAGCGGGGATCCCGTGTGATACGCTGTTATGGTGCGGTGTTATTCCTGAAAGTCAATAACTTCCGGCTCCAGGGTCTGAAGGTCAACGATGATGGCACGGGCCGGTGTTGGCTGGAGGTTCATTTGTTTCTGGAATGCGGTCTGGGACTGCCAGGTACCGGCATTAATGGCAAGTACCCCGCGGTATTTTGTGATGCCTGAGATGTGCACGTGGCCGGTATGGAAGATCTCGGGTATTGGGTCGATGACGAGCCCGTCCTCACGGGAGGCATAAATAGGGGTGCGTTCACCGTATGTGCAGGTGAGATGGCGGCGTTTGAGCATCTCAACCATCACCTCATCCGGCCGGGTATAGGAGGCACCGGGAATGAGGCCAATCATGTCGTCAAAGGAACGTCCATGATACATCAGGACCGAGACGCCCTGCAGTTTCACGACCGCGGGGTTCTCGACCAGAATGACATTCTCCGGGAAGTTCTGACAGAACTGGGCGGGGAGGATGGGCTGGGGTTCGGCGCCCCGGACGGCATCGTGGTTACCGGGTGAGATCACGATCTGGAGATGGGAGGGTAGCTTCCGGAGCATTTCAGCGAATGCCTCATATTGCCCGTATATATTCTGGATCGTGAGTTCCTTATCCTGATCAGGATAGATGCCGATTCCATCTACTACATCCCCTGCGATAAGGAGGTAACCGATATCCGGTTGCTCGTGCAGCCATGCCGTGAACTTTTCCCATGGCTCCTCGAGAAAGGTGTTTGATCCGACATGCACATCAGAGATGAATGCGGCCTTCCCCGGCGTTTCACTCAGGAAGGGTGCATGGTTAACAGGGATGTCGGGGCGTGCGAGAGAGTTTGCAAAGAAGAGGCTGCCGTCACTGGAGAGCTGCCCGGTGACTGCGATGACTTCGTCGGGGATCAGACGTTCCGCTTCGGTGAATTCCTCACGGTCTTTATTGAAGAGGACATTGATCATACCGGTCGGATCCTCCAGTAACAGCATCCGGTGCCCGTTTTTCGTATTTCTGACCTCCATCACCATGCCGATGAGGACGATTTCCATATTGTAGTACCGACTGTTTTTGGCAATTCCGCCGATGGGCATGGCACCGGCATAGACCTTGTGAGTCCGCAGGATGGCAGAGAGCCGGTTGTAGCGATCCCGGAAGTAGTGGACGAAGTCAGTATAGTCCACCCCGTGATTCTCATACGAGCCTGCCCCGTAGATGACATCAACGGGTGCTTCGGTGAGAAACCGCGTCCCGTCCCGTTCCCGGGTAAAGCCGGGGATATGTTCGGTCAGGATGACGGTCACATACGACGGCACAGTATCAGCAATCAGGGGGATGAGCGAGAGGTCCTCCTGTTCGGTGATATATGAGACCACATCAGGGTGAACCTGAAGCCCGCGGTCCAAAAACCCGAGCACGATCTCCTGTGGACGTTGCATATAAACAGGTTGGTGTTCAGGTGGTAAAAACCCATATGAAGTGATGGTTTTCCCTCACCTTTCATATGTTCTGAAGAGTATGGTACTATAATGAAGGAACAGCGCCGGAGCCTTGGGGTGGTTACCCAGGTGCAGCGATTTTTGAAGAGCGAAGACCCAAAGGCGGGCATGGCCCGCGATATTCTCTGGGTACTGGGGGTCGTCGGCGGAGTTGCACTTCTTCTGTTTCTCATCTCCGGCACCTGGCCTGCTGTGGTCGCGGTGGAGTCTGAGAGCATGGTACCGAATATGAATGTGGGGGATCTTGTCTTTGTCGCGGCAGCAGACCGGTATGGTCCTCTTACATCTTGGGCGGAGGGGCAAAAAACTGGGTATGCGAAGTTTTCGACATATCCTGATCTGCAGGGCAGACAGGTGTATGGGGATGTAATCATATACAAGCCAAACGGCGACACATCGGTGCACCCTATCATCCATCGTGCCATCGTCTGGTCAGAGAACGGCACGGTGCCCGGCTACATCACCAAGGGGGACAATAACCCAGGTTACGACCAAAATGGTTATTTTCCAGGCATTGGCGCCATTCAGCCGGTGAAGAAGGAGTGGATCGTCGGTAAGGCGCTCTTTGCCATACCGCTTGTCGGGTATCTGCCCCTGCATATCATCGAGTTTGCGGTGCTCATCATCGCCCTTCTCATCGTCTGGGAGTGGTATTCCCGGAGACGCGAAGTGAATGGGGAGAGTGGGGAAGATACGGCAAATGCAGCACCTTCTGCAAAAAAAAGCCCTAAAAAGGCTGAATCTACAAAAAAGAGTGCTAAAAAATCCGGAAAGAAGCGCTGAATGCCATGATTCGGTCCCCTTCACAGGGGCCATTCACAACTCTTTTGTAGCTCAACACTCACACCACAACAGAGGAAATGATCCAGATGAAAGAGCTACTGGAAGATGTCCTGGAAGGACACCGGCTCACTTCTGCTGAGGCAGCAGGGCTTCTGAAGGCACGCGGATCTGATGTGTGGGAAATTGCCGCAGTAGCAGATCTTCTCCGTGAACAGACTGTGGGTGACGTAGTCACCTATGTGCGCAATCAGAATATTCATATCACCAATATCTGCCGGAATCTCTGTCGGTTCTGTGCATTCGGGAGGCCTGTGGGGGCGCCGGACGCCTATGATGTGGGGGATGCAGGTATCCGGGCACAGGTCACTCTTGCAAAGGAGCGCAGGGTGACAGAACTCTGTTTTCTCTCCGGGGTGAATCCGGACTTCACGGCAGAACGGTATGCTGAGATGATTGGCATTGCCCACGCCATTCTTCCGGAGGCTGACATTCACACGATGAGCCCGGATGAGGTTATCTGGGCAGCGAAAATGAGCGGGATCACGACTGCTGAAGTGATTGAGATGGTGCGGGACGCCGGTCTTGGGACAGTGCAGGGCACCGGGGCTGAAATTTTGGTGGACTCGGTACGTCAAAAGATCTGTCCGAACAAGACTTCAACCGCTGAGTGGGCCCGCATCATCACTGAGGCCCACACGATGGGGCTGAAGTCC
>Ga0208905_1001176_pt1 | contig 13260 bp, 20 predicted proteins | sample AntAceMetag02UKS_FD_184776 | JGI IMG/M metagenome (GOLD analysis project Ga0208905, IMG submission 184776) | Saline lake microbial communities from Ace Lake, Antarctica - Antarctic Ace Lake Metagenome 02UKS (SPAdes) (version 2) | ecosystem: Environmental > Aquatic > Non-marine Saline and... | reverse complement strand
CCTTCCGGCAGCTTAGCTCTACGTTAGGATTCACAAATTGCACATCAGCAATAAGTGTGGTATCCTTTTCAAAAATGAGGAGGAAATAAAAATGAAATTTACCGCCGTTTTTCAAAAATTCCCGGAAGGTTATGCCGCTTTCATTGAAGAGCTCCCAGGTGCCAATACCCAAGGAAAAACCTTGGAAGAGGCACGAATAAATCTTTCCGAAGCAGTTGAACTGGTTCTTGAAACAAATCGTCAATTAGCAGAAGAGACGATGGCAGGACAAGATGTTATTCGCGAGAGCTTTTTGATCCCCGCCTGATGAAGCGCCGAGATTTAATTCGTCATCTTGAGCGGCACGGGTGTTTATTTCACCGTGAAGGTTCTAATCATACCGTGTTCATTAACCCCATCGCTCGAAAATGTTCCACTATTCCCCGGCATAGAGAAATTCTTATCTTCACTGCCAAAAATATCTGCAAAGATTTAGACGTTCCTTTGCCCCAGAACAAATCCTAACAAGTCGCTCAAGCAGACCGGAAGGGCTAATGCAACTGTCGAACGTTTTTACTTCCGTCTGAGTTTTCCAGGGTAGCATGGTTTTTAGTCGGCCCCTTCCGGCAGCTTAGCTCTACGTTGCCGCCGCCTTCGGCGGCGGCAACGGCGAGTTGAGCTGAGCAAGGCTCAGCCCAACTCGCCGTTAGCTTGCACAAAAAATGACATAGTGGTATTATATTCCCAATGGAGGATAATCATGAAAATACAAATAATCTTAGAACCAAGTGATGAGGGCGGTTATACCGCATATATTCCATCCCTGCCAGGGTGCATAAGCGAGGGAAGTACACGCGAAGAAACCCTGAAAAATATTCGGGAAGCCATTGACCTTTACCTTGAGCCCGTAGATGATGACCGCAGTTTTGCACCCAACGCAGAACAGGTCGAGCTTGCGGTATGACAAAAGTTCCCAGCGTAAATTACGACAAGGTCTTGCAGGCTCTTAAGCGGAACGGATGGATTGTCGTCCGTCAAAAAGGTAGTCACATTCGCCTTCACAAAAGAACTGCTACTGAAATATTAAAGCTCACCGTTCCCGCTCATAATCCGATTAAAAGATCTACTCTCTCTCATATCCTTAAGCATGCCGGCCTTTCCGTTGAGGAATTCAAAGCATTGCTATAAGCAAGCTAACCAGTCGCTCAAGCAGACCGGAAGGGCTAATGCAACTATCGGACGTTTATTTTCCGCCAGTGTTTTTCGGGGTAGCATAGTTTTTCCGTCGGCCCCTTCCGGCAGCTTAGCTTTTCGTTATGTGGCAAAGGGGAGAAAAGGAAGGAAAATCACCCCAACGGGGTGAAACATTTAAGCCCAGGGTAAAACCCTGGGTAATAAACGTACCAAAAACCCCCAACCCCCTTTCCTTCCCCGTCCCAATCAATCGGAAGGACAGAACATTTCGATCGGGTGATGGGGGGCAACGTTGGGGAAGAGGTGTGGGTGGGTGGAACGATATTATCCCCGGGGTATCCCGTCAATACTGCCGGACCTTCGGAACCCCGGGCTGAAATGTTATACCCTTTCAGGGTATTAACCCAAATTTACAAACGTTCAATTTTAATTCCAGACAATCAGCTCATAACCAGTCGCTCAAGCAGACCGGAAGGGCTAATGCTACTGTCGAACATTTTTAACTTCGCCAGAGTTTTCCGGGTAGCTTGGTTTTTCTGTCGACCCCTTCCGGCAGCTTAGCTCTACGATAGGCTTCAATTCCAGACGGAGGAATAAATGAATTTGCAAAACCGGTTTATTTTTCTATTTGTCTTGTCTGTTCTTATCTCTCCTTTGTCAGTTATTGCACAGTCTATTTCAGATGCACATATTGAAAGCAATGTCCCTGACGACAAGGATTTTAAAAAGTTCTTAGCCCGAGATATCCAAAAATATTTTAGCATCAAGTTGAATAAAGCAATTCGAATCGAGTATGAACTACTTCGTGACTCTCCGACTCAGTCTGGTATCGCCTATCCTAAGTATTACTTGTGGGTAAAAGTATTTGATGACAACACCATTATCGAAGAAAGTGCTGTAAGAATCGCCGCTATAGGCAAGGTTCGTTTTGAGGTTATAGAGTACGTAAGCAAGAGCGAGATTATCCGAGAACCGAAAAAGATAGAGACGATTTTTCCAGCAGGATTATGTGATAATATTAGGTCAAGGGCCTGTGCGAAACTCTGAAGCCTATCAAGTCGCTCAAGCAGACCGGAAGGGCTAATGCTACTATCGAACATTTTTTCTTCGCCAGCGTTTTTCGGGGTAGCATGGTTTTATGGTCGGCCCCTTCCGGCAGCTTAGCTCTACGTTAGGCTTTTAATTCCAGAAATATTGGGTTATGTTTAAATGGACAAGAAGAGACCAATAATTATAACCATCGTTTCATGGTTTCTGATTGGACTCAGCCTTTTAGCATTATTACAAACAGCATTTCTCTATATGCCTTATGTTAAAAGAGTAGCTGAGGATGTAGGTTTAACTCTAACGTTAGTTTTGATCATACATTTTACAATTTGCCTTATAGTCATAATATCCGCTCTGGCTATGCTTAAAGGTTTCAATCTGGGACGACTGATTTACCTCATTCTTACCCCTATCCAGATAGTTTATAGGGGGATCCTCATTGGCTTTGGATATCGCACTATTATTAACATCATTTTCTTTATAATAATTTTTATATTACTCACGAGACCAACCGTATCGGCATTTTTTAAAAGTGACATTTAATCGCAAATACCCACATGAGCCTAACCAGCCGCTCAAGCAGACCGGAAGGGCTAATGCTACTATCGAACATTTTTAGCTTCGCCTAGGTTTTTCGAGGTAGCATGGTTTTTTGGTCGGCCCCTTCCGGCAGCTTAGCTTTTCGATAGGCTCAAAAAAAGAAATCAAATGATCGAACCTGAAGTAGCCGCAAGGATAGTTGATTTATTATTTAAATCATTACTAATTCCGATCGTCCTCATCATATTCCTCCTAAAATGGCGCAGAGATAAGAAGAAGAGACGAGTCAAAAAACCTCTACCTCCAGGATGGGGACGTTTCATTAAAAGATCGGCATGGATAATATTTTGGATTATCTTACTTTGGATTACTTCGCTTAGATAACCCTTGAACAACAATGAATGAGCCTATCCAGTCGCTCAAGCAGACCGGAAGGGCTGATGCAACTGTCGAATGTTTTTAGCTCCGCCGGGGTTTTCCGGGACCGCAAAGTTTCTCAGTCGGCCCCTTCCGGCCGCTTAGCTCTACGTTGGCGCCGCCTCCGGCGGCGCCAACGGCGAGTTGAGCTGAGCAAGGCTCAGCCCTAACGATTGGTAATCGCGCCTACGGCGCGCCAACCAATCGTTAGAGCAGAACTTTTTCCCGGTTCCCTCAGCCCGCTTCGCGGCTTGTTCCGCCGGAAAAAACTCAGCTCAACTCGCCGTTATATGCTGGATAATCTCTAACAAGTATGTTAAATAGTACATGGCATTTAAAAATTGAATGGGGGATACTCCAATGACAACAGCAGAAAAAATCATTCAACATATCTCTATTCTACCTGAATATCTTCAGGTTGAAGTTCTTGATTTTGTGGAATTTATTGAGGAAAAAAATAAAACTCTCAACCAGACTGATGAGAGGTCAGAGTGGTCAAGATTCTCTCTTTCGCATGCAATGCGCGGCATGGAAGATGAGCAAGCTTATTACTCTGTCAAAGACATAAAAGAAGAGTATAAATGATCCAAGAAGGACAAATTGTTCTCTTTAGATTTCCCCAAACCGACCAAACCGCAGGAAAACTACGTCCTTCTCTTGTTCTCCGTAAGTCTCCTGGACAGTATGACGATTGGCTAATCTGCATGATATCTTCCCAGTTATCCCAGAAAATCCCGGAATTTGATGAAGTCTTAACTGATACAGATCCGGATTTTGGGCTCTCCGGCTTAAAATTTCCCAGTGTTATTAGAATCTCCCGGCTGGCGATGGTCGATGGCAATATCCTTCTTGGCACAATCGGAAAAATCACCCCTCATCGATTATCTCTCATCAAAAAAAGACTCTCTGATTGGCTAAAAGGCATATAACCAAGCGCTCAAGCAGACCGGAAGAGCGAATGGAACTGTCAAACGTTTTTATCTTCGCCGACGTTTTCCGGAGTAGCATGGTTTCTCAGTCGGCCCCTTCCGGCCGCTTAGCTCTACGTTGGGAGTAAAATGATGGAAACATATATCCAACTTGCAAGTACAATCGTTATCACAGTTGCTACTGTAGTATTAGCGTGGCTCACATACAAATATGTCCGATTTACAAAGCATATCGTTGACGAGATGCGGACATCAAAAGAACCGTTTGTCTATGTTGATTTCGAGCTTCCAGAGCAAATGCTACGTCTTGCTATTGGCAACGGTGGTCAAACTCCAGCGCGAAATATAACTTTCACAGTCGAAGAAGATATCCCTTGGCTAAAGATGGGGGACGATGCTGTCGGGGTTGCGCAATTGTCCATTATCAAGAGTGGTCTCTCTTATCTCCCGGCCGGGCGGACAATGAAGTGGTATGCAGGCATATACAGACCACCACAAGACTGCAATGAAATGACCGTGCGTATGACCATTTCTTATGAAAACGAGGAGGGCCTCAAATTCGAGAGAAAGACTGCTATAGACATGTCTCAATATAGCAACGTTTTGTTTGAGACATTCCGAGACCCTACTCAGAAAGTTGCCGATGTCATCAAGGACTCGGCCATGCGGTCAGATCGGCGAGAACGGGAAAAGATCAGGACTGATTGGATGAAAAATTAGAATACTCCCAACCAAACGCTCAAGCAGACCGGAAGGGCTGGTGCAACTATCAAACATTTAATTTTTTGCCGGTGGTTTTCCGGGGAGTAAGCTTTTTCCGTCGGCCCCTTCCGGCAGCTTAGCTCTACGTTATATTTGGAGGAGATATGAAGAAACAGGCCATACTCGATATCGCTCTTAAAATAATTGGAATCTTAATGCTTAAAGATGCACTCGTCAGTGCAATATCTGCCGTATCAACTTTAACAATATATTTCCAAGATCCCAGTAACTATCCTTATTCCTTATTAGCCTTATTCCAGTCTACTGTTCTCTGGACACTCATTTATATTTTACTTGGATTCCTCCTACTTAAATATTCAAAAAATTTAGCCGCTAAACTGCTCAAGGATGGTGCGGATTTAGATATTAATCTCCCCGATGACTGGGAAAAACGCATGTTCTCTATTGCGGTGAAGGTTGTGGGAGTCATCTCTTTAATCCACGGTATTGCTGGCATATGTCCGCATTTTTGGGATTGGAGCCGAGGAGAATTTAAATTTGTTAGTTTTTACATGCCAACGTTTGCGACCTCTTTAACCCAAGCCGTGCTTGGATTATATTTATTAATCGGCGGAGAATTTATTTTTAAAATTGCTTATCGAAAGAAGCAAAACGGGAACGAGGAGGAGTGGGAATGCTCAGAGTGTGGAGCGACGGTCCCCATTGAAGCCATTGTTTGTCCCAAATGCGGGGCCGATGTAAGTAAAATCGATGGTGAAAATTCAAAAAAAATATAACAAGCCGCTTAAGCAGACCGGAAGGGCTAATGCTACTGTCGAATGTTTTTAGCTTCGCCGGAGTTTTTCGGGGAGCAAACTTTCTCAGTCGGCCCCTTCCGGCAGCTTAGCTTTACGTTAGGCACCAAAGGATGGTTTTACGAAAATGAATGACCAAGAAAAAAACACACTGATTGAGACTATCAGACGCATTGCGAAGGAACTGGGTGGCGACCATGTTCCTCGCCACGAGTTTCGACGAAGATCGGGCATTTCCGAAAGGAGAGTCCAATTGCTCTTTGGATCATATAACGCGCTTGCAGAGGCGGCGGGTTTAGAAACGAGAGTATTTCCTCAGCCCGATTCACCTATTTATTCGAACGATGAGCTTCTTAAGGAAGTTGTCAAAGCCCTCAGGCTACCCAACTCAAAAATGACGCGGCTCTTCTTTGAACAGCACGCCTCCATGTCATCTTCTGTCTGTGAGCGCCGCTTCGGCGGTTGGATAAACACTCTTCGACGTGCAGGAAAACTTTTGGATCCTTCTTCAGACAAAGATTTGATCCGTCGTCTCAAGGAATACACAGAGGCGAAAGTCTCACTCCCTAATGACCTTGTCCCCCCTGATGAGAAAATAGCACCATCCACCAATGAGCAGACTTCAGAGGACTTTCTCCCAGCCCCAACTCATGACGTCCTGCCAGACGCAAGCCCGAACATCTATGGGGATTTCATAAACTTCCGTGGCCTTCAGCACGCTCCTGCAAACGAACAGGGCGTGGTCTTTCTCTTTGGTATGATCTGCAGAGAGCTTGGTTATGTGATAGAAATGATCAGGGGCGGTTTCCCAGACTGCGAAGCGAAGCGGAAAATTCGCGATAAGCCACCCAGGTGGCAACGCGTGCGAATTGAGTTCGAATTCCTATCTCGAAACTTTCGTTCTCACGGCCACGATCCCGATCAGTGTGATCTTATAGTCTGCTGGCAAAATAACTGGCCAGACTGTCCAATTGAAGTTCTGGAATTGCGGTCGACACTAAAGAATCTAAGACCAGATATTTGAAGTGTTCATGGTGCCTAACCAGTCGCTCAAGCAGACCGGAAGGGCTCATGCTACTGTCGAACATTTTTTCTTCGCCGGGGTTTTTCGGGGTAGCATGGTTTTTGGGTAGGCCACTTCCGGCAGCTTAGCTCTACGTTATGCCTTTAACTAAATATTTGAGGTAACTACTCATGATCGATAAATTGGTAGTAATCACAATCAGCTTAAACATTGCTTTATTTATTGCGGGATGTGGGGGAGAACAAACACCTGAAGACCAAATAAAAACAACTGTTTCCAAAATGATTCAACTACTCGAAAAAGAGAATATCAATGAATTCGCAAATCAATATTCTTATTCTGAGATATTTGAAAATATGAATGATAAAAATAGTTCAAAGACGGATTCCAAAAAATTGTCAGAATTTTTCATAGACCAGATAACGAATAAATTAATCGAAGATCTAAAAGAAGCAGAAGATGGATCTCCAAAAGTTGCAGCCAGTCATCAATCTGCCACATTTTACATTCAAAATCAGACTTTAAAATTTATCAAGATAGATGGAGGTTGGCGGTTAAACATCGATAATTACATAAGTGCTCCCTCTACCTCACCATTTGTTTACACGCTTTTTTAATTATTTGGGAAATCAACGTAAGCTGGCATAACCAGGCGCTCAAGCAGACCGGAAGGGCTAATGCTACTGTCGGACATTTTCGTTTAGCCGGAGTTTTTCCGGGTAGCATGGTTTTTTAGTCGGCCCCTTCCGGCAGCTTAGCTCTACGTTAGGATCTTCAATTAATAACAAATCAATATCGCATAGTAATATTATTTATGAGTAATTTCCTCTATATTTTCTTCACAATAGTGTTAGTTCTTGCATATCCTATTATCCAGCACAAAATAAAGAACAGTAGATGGAAACAAGTATCTTTCTACATGTATATCCCTTGCGCTCTAATCTACATTGGTATTACCATCTTCATTGTCGTTTCCTCTTATCATTTAGAGACAACAGTTGCCGCATTACGGGATTATTCACGTGCCGCTAATTTAGATATATATGGGCTTCCTCTAAAAGCTAAGCGCCCTGTATCAGTTTCTTCGCCACTATCTAAAACCTTAGAAGGATGTTACAAAGACGTTGATGGCAACATATATCCTCTTTGTACACCAGAGGCAAAAAATAAGTTTTTGGAAGCAGTAGAGAAGTATCCTGATTTTCCATTTTCATATTATTCTTTGGCATGCTGTTATAAAGCGAAAGGCGATGTGCGTTGGAGGAATTATGCTACCAAGGGGCTAGAGATTCTCGACAAAACAATTATGATCAAGGGACATAAACCCGATCATGATGAAGCTAGGGAACAGCTTCAAAAGATGCTATCAGAATAGTAGCATACGATCCTAACCAATCGCTCAAGCAGACCGGAAGGGCTAATGCAGCTATCAAACGTTTTATTTTTTGCCGGAGTTTTTACAGGTAGTATGGTTTTTCCGTCGGCCCCTTCCGGCAGCTTAGCTTTACGTTATGTTCTTAAGGAGGGAACTCATATGAGGAACATATTTCTTGCCGGAGCAAAAATTATAGGACTCCTCGCAATATTTTGGGCGATTCGTTTCATTCCTTCAATTGGATGGGCTATTGTTCAAGCAAGAACGGGATCAATGTCAGCAAATGTGGGGGTGATCTTAAATATTTATTTAGAGTTTGCTATCCTTGTTATCTTTGGGTTGATTTTACTTTTTCGAACGGAAAAATTAGCTACTTTACTCAAGATAAAAGAAGGGAGCGAAAAAGAGATAAAACTGCCTACCAGTGAAATTCTTCGAATCGGTTTTATATTTATCGGTATTTATTTCTTGGGGAAGGCTATCCCAGAATTCTTTAAAACATTTTATTTTTTATCTAAATCGTCTGAATTTAGTGGAAATTTCGAAAAAACTCGTGATATCTCCCAGTTGATATCTTCAATTCTTAAAATAGGAATAGGGAGCTGGCTCACCTTTGCATCGAGAAAGGTCATTCGCATCATCACAACAAGAGAAAGCAAACTGAACATAACCAATCGCTCAAGCTGACCGGAAGGGCTGATGCAGCTATCGAACATTTTATCTTCGCCGGAGTTTTCCGGGGTAGCATGGTTTCTCAGTCGACCCCTTCCGGCCGCTTAGCTCGACCTTACTCGAAAAGCCTCCTCGGACTCGCCTCTCGAGGCCCGCCTTTTAGTGGCCGCATTAAAATTTACTTTTCAGTGGCCTCTACCAGATGGTTTTCCCGTGGTATTCACTAAATCCGTCTTCCGTGAAGTCAATCCTACTGTATTTTATGACTGACGACTGCTCCGACCACTGTTTAAGCGGCCTGCTTAAGTTGTTGTCGCCGCTTCTTTTTCCTCTCATAGATTATCCGGCAACAGTTGTAGGCCAATGCTTTCTCCAGCATCTCAGCCCGAACCGCCTCTAAGCCCCTCCTCCCCATCCGCTCAAAGTAATAACAATACTTCAATACAAAGATCAAGGATTCGACTGCTGAGCGGTCATCCCTCGCATCTTGATAATCTTCACTCTCCCAGTCCTCCTCGCCAATCAGCTTCTTCCCCTTGGAACCACTGATGCTCACTACACTAACCCCCAGATCCAGAATGTAATCTCGCCCCTTTTCTGAGGCATACCCGTCGTCAACACTGACCACCTCCGGCACAACCCCGGTCCGAGAAACTGCATCTTGAAACACAGGAATTAGCTCTACGCTATCCGCCGGGTTCCCCTCCTTCACGATCAGACTGGTAATAAAACCATGCTCACTTCTTCCTATCTGTGGTTTGTAACCAATCACCGGTTCCCGGCCACCCTTCTTGATGTAAGCCGCCGTCTTGTCCGACAAACTCAACACCTTATCTCGTGAACCACTCACTTTCCCCTCGAAGATCCGTTCCTCGGTATACCGGATTACCCGGCAGGCATCTCCGATATCCTCTCGCATCTGCCGTAACACCCGATTGAGCATCTCTCGCCGACTGGGAAATATATAATCATAGGGTTGATACTTCTCCTCAAATTCCTCTAACTCTTTGTCCAGATGTCTTACGGCATTCCGTCCGTGTTTCAACAACTCACGATAAAGCTTTCTTACTTTCCTCGTAGAGTTAGGCTTGCCCGCAATCAAATTAATCTTGAAATTCAGATTCTTCATCTTCCGCAGCCAGAGATTCATCCACCCGACATGGAAGTTGGGAAGTTCAAATATATCTAAATGTTGTCCCATCCGGTGAACTCGCTTTAATAATCCAGTCAAGATACCAGAGTCCGTCGGCCAGGCGCTGTTGGCTTTTACATGAGTGGAGTCGGCGATCAGTTTCTTAAAATCGTCCAGCCCCTCTCGCCGAATAAAACTGAGCTGCCTCACAAACATCAAATCCCGCGTCTCATTGCGGATCGCATTAATATTCTCCAGGATCGTAGTCGGCGCAGGTAACTTATATCCCCGCTCCTGCAGGAGCGCATATAGAGATATCGACTCTCTCTGAAATGTCACGTCTCTCAACTTTGTTACGGAGCCGTGTTTCCCCCGCAGCATTAAAAATACACAGACCAGATAAGCAGGCATCCGGGGACGCCCCACCTCCAGAGTCAGTTCATGATCATTGACTGTATATTTTTCAAGCTGTATACCCGGCAACTCACCGGTCATCTCTTCGACAAATCGTTTGTCCGCCACCCGAACTTTTTTCTTCTTTTTTCCGTGTTCGTCCAGATCTTGCTCGATTGCTTCCAGAATTTCAGGAGCAAATTTGACAAATTCATCGATTTGTTCCAGGAAATCGTGGAATTCCGTATCAGGAACCGGTAAAAATAAGTTGCCGACAGGGGTGGAAGATGGTATATTATGATGTGCCGCGCATGCTTTCATTTGTAGCCTCCTAATTCTCGTTAGTTGGCTTACTATAGCATGTTGCGGCACTTTTACAAGCTTTTTCTCCTTCGTTTTATACTATTGTTTTGGTATTATTATCTTTTGTTATTTACCTTTTCGAGTAAGGTCTAGCTCTACGTTATGAAAAAAAGGAGGAAATCAATGACCATGAAAATAATGCCTTTTAATTTAGGCGCCACTTTTGTCCTTGTTATCTGTTCGTTCTTTATTATTAATATGGTTTGGGCTGAAGAAGGTGCCCAAGCGATCCCTAAAGTAATCTTGGTTGGTCTTAATGCCTACAAAACTGATGGGCCTGATGCAGCCATCAAGACTTGGATCAAGGGTAGCGCACTTGAAGGAAGCAAAGAAGCACTTAGCCAAGCTAGTTTATTTAACCGAATTGAAACCTTTTATGGCCCTTACAAATCTTTTGAATTGATCTACTCAAAACGGCTATCAAAAACAACAAAAATACTTTATTTGATACTCAATTTTAAATTAGGCCCAGTTTTTGCAAAATTTGTAGTATATCAAGGAGAAAATGATTGGATACTGACGAACATGAACTTTAATACTGAATATAACGCAATTCTTCCTCTTTCGGTTTCACTTGAGAAAGAGTGAAATTTCATAACCAGTCGCTCAAGCAGACCGGAAGGGCGAATGCTACTGTCGAACGTTTTTAACTTCGCCAGTGTTTTCTCGGGGTAGCATGGTTTTTTGGTCGGCCCCTTCCGGCTGCTTAGCTCTACGTTAAATGCATAGAATTAAGGGGGTGATGAAGTTATGAATACCGCAGGTTTGATGGGTGGAATCGGAGGCGCTCTCTTCACAGTAATCCTGCTTTATGTTTTCAGGGCGAAAGGGAGTGATTTGTCTAGGCGACGCACCATCGTGTTTGGAATTTTGGGGACAATCTTTTTGGTCTTTGGCCTTCTCTTGGTTATTGTCAAAGGCGAGGCCCTGCTATCCATTGCTATACCCTTCTTGCTTTTTGGCGTGACTTGCCTGATGTTTTCTGAAGTTTACAGGAGTCTACGCAAGCTCCAAGAGAAGGGTGTGGGGGAATCATCTTCTCAAAAGCTGGAATAAAAAATTGATTTAAGAGCGTTTAACAAATCACTGCACCCGACCAAAAAGCTGGCGCTTTTTGGCGGGTGAGTTCTAGCGTTAGGAAGATCTAAATATGAAGATGATAATCAAGCTTTTAATAGTTTGTTTTTTCTCAGCCATAATCGGATTTATAGCAGGTTTTGGCTTAATTTACTGGGATGATCAGAACATAATCAAAGGTGTATTTGTATATCAAACATTCGAGGATGTTGCGGATGAATCAGGAGATCATATAGAACGCGATTTCTATTGGTCAGAAATAACGAATAAAAAGTTTGATCAGGAAATAAGAGGAATCCCACCAAAAGGATATGTTCAGCCATACCCAAATTTCCGTGCTGGTGTATTTGATTACTTCGGTGATAAATATTGGAATAAACCTAAGGTATGCATGCTGGGAGATTACGAGAATACAAAAGAGGCGTTACTTCAGGATTTTAAATTAGGAACTATTTTATTTCGAGAACTTTTAAAGGATAAAGGCATATCCGTTTCTTTCCTCGATACTCCATTAATAATTTATACTCCCATCCGAGATTTCACTTTCTATATATATCATTCAATAGTTCGCAGTGTATTGCCAGCCGTCATAGTTGGACTGTTAGTATTTGTATTATTTGGCCGAGTTAAAGTTGGTACTACTAAACAACCTATGGAATCGGAAATAAGAGGGAATAGAGAAAAAGGTTAGCACGGTACTTCCTAACCAGTCGCTCAAGCAGACCGGAAGGGCTAATGCTACTGTCGAATATTTTTATCTTCGCCATCATTCTTTAGGGGAGCATGGTTTTGTGGTCGGCCCCTTCCGGCAGCTTAGCTTTACGTTAGAATCTCAAATGGATGATAGATTAACAATTCCTTTTGCTCGCCCGAAGATAGTCCGATTAATTGGGATAATCCAAATTATCTTTGCGGCCAATTTTATCGCTATAGTTCTTTTTCATGCCCACCTAGAATTGAAAAATTATGATTATGTTATAAAGTCCAATGAGTACATTGAAAAAAATGGAATTGAGAAAGATTATCTTGCATATAGAAAATCCGTTATTCTGGAAATTTCCCTCCCAGTCTCGATAGGCATAATCACTATCATCGTTGCTACCGCTTTTTTAAAAGGTTATCAGTGGGGAAGGATAATCCTTACCATTTTCATGTTTACTGGAATGATTGGTGGGTTTATCGGAGTCATCACAGGAGAAGATTTAGTTCTTTCTGGATTTGAATTTATCATTCAAGGGATAATTTTTTTCCTCTTGATTTTTAGCAGTAAAGTTAAATCTTATTTTAAAACAGCCAAATATATTCGATTGGAGAATAAGTAGTTTCTAACCAACCGCTCAAGCAGACCGGAAGGGCTGATGCTCCTATCAAACATTTTCGTTTAACCGGAGTTTTCCAGGGCAGCATAGTCTTTTGGTCGGCCCCTTCCGGCCGCTTAGCTTTTCGTTGGACATTTTAATAAAATATGCGAATATGCGAAATTGCGGGCTCGACGGGTACATGGTTTACCCCTTGAGGTAATAAAGAGCATAAATCAACAGGAGGCAAGATTAAAATTCGGGGATCAAGTTTAGGCGCTTTTTCAGTAAGAAGAGTCAAAG
>Ga0208905_1001175_pt1 | contig 13263 bp, 9 predicted proteins | sample AntAceMetag02UKS_FD_184776 | JGI IMG/M metagenome (GOLD analysis project Ga0208905, IMG submission 184776) | Saline lake microbial communities from Ace Lake, Antarctica - Antarctic Ace Lake Metagenome 02UKS (SPAdes) (version 2) | ecosystem: Environmental > Aquatic > Non-marine Saline and Alkaline... | reverse complement strand
AGAATAGTTGGGGTCAAGGTAGATGTGATCACTACCATTTCGAAACAAAGGCAAATTCAACGCGACTATAACGGGGCAAGCTCTGTCCGTCATATTCGCCCTGTTTGGTTGAATATTGTCCCGCCAGGTCCAGCTGAAACTGCTTAAATCCAAATCCGAAGCCGGTGGTTAAAATCGTTCCTTCCTGGCTTTCCTGAATATTTTGCATCGCGCCGCCTCTCACCGAGAGCCAGTCGAAGGGTTGGTATTTGATACCACCTCCTACAAACTGCGAATGGTAGTCAGGAATAAACGTTTCATTCTTCGTCAGGTCGGCATCAAGTGCCAGCGTGATCTTGTCGCCGAAGAGATCATAGGCAACACCACCGCGAATTTGCGGCTTTACTTCCAGTTCTTCTCCCGAACAGGTGTCGAATTTCGGCGTATTGATGTTTTTTGCCACAAGACCAAGGGAGAGTTTTTGCAGTATCTGCGGTTCGTAGAACAGTCCGATGTCAACACCAAAGCTCGTATCGTACTCTTCGGCATCGTCCAATTCATCCTTGATAGCACCCGATTCCGTATCTATTTTAATCTTTTTATCGAAGGTGTAACCGGGCATGACATTGAGCGCACCACCAAGATCAAGCGTCCCCCACCTGGTGTTAAACTGGCGCGCATAGGCAACGGGGATCGAGGTATAGGCAAGGCCCGTCAGTTGTATATAGGTCTTCCCCTCATCCAGGGCATAGAGGAGCGAACTCTGCTCATACTCAGGAAGATCGCTGAGAACGAATTCATCGTTTCCCACATCATATTTTACATAGTTATAAAGAGGAATTGTCGTTTCAACAATAATGTCGAGGCGATCCTTGTCAACAACGGCGTACCCGGTCCCCTCGGAGACACCGTAGAAACCGAATCCGAAGTTTCCCACCTGAATGCCGAGAGATGCGCTCGGCATCAACTCCAAACCGTTTGTGTCGGGTATGGAAAAAAGAATGTCCTGAATGGCTATGACATCGTTACGGAGATCCGCCGGCAGATCGTTCAACGGCAGCGAAGTGGGCAGATAATCTTCTATATTGGCGATGGTTTCTTCGATATTAATATCTGCCAGATTATCCAGGGGTTCCGCAAGATTGACCTCTCGCAGGCCTAGGCCGGCCGAGAGTGATACCTCTAACCCGTTTTTATGCTCGGCAAGAAGGGCGGGATTGTAATATGAAGCAAAACTTCCCCTCGATACGGCTGTACCGGCACCACCCATGGAAACCGAATCAAAACCGATAATCTGAAATTCGGCGGCGAGTGAAGGACCCGATACTGCAAGCATCATCACGGGAATAAGATAGATCAAGAGCTTTCGAAACATAATAATTACCCCTTATTGAAACAATAACAATTAGTTGCATGCGACAGATGCAAACTATTGCTACATCGGGTAACATAAAAGCTCTTGAACTCGATAATCAATAGCAGTCGGAAAAGAAAACTTTGGTAACCTGGCAATCAGTATAGTTTCTGACCCATGGCTTTGCGTCCTACCCTCACGAATAGTTTGCCTTTGTCGATTTTCAAAAAGCACTCATTGAGAAAGTTTTTCTCAAAATGAGATTTGTATACAGAATAGTATACAAGACCATGGAAAACCGCTATGAAGGATCACACAAAATGGATGTGAAATAGACCAAATTTTCCTGGTCACATAGTATGTACTACTGATTTAAAGGCAGATAATCAGCTACGCCTGTCTATACGTAACATACACAGTATTACCTAATTATATTAATATGTTATGTTGTGTTTATGTGTTAACGTTTTATTCCCTTTAAAGGTTTCTCAATTTAGAACGATAGTAATTCTCAACTACTGTTTTATATCAAAGAAGGGGGGCCAGCCGGGGATACATTAGCTGACAAAAGAAAGGGGTTACAGTGTATGCTGCAACCCCTGATATTCATGGTGGAGCTGAGGGGGGTCGAACCCCTGACCTCTTGAATGCCATTCAAGCGCTCTCCCAACTGAGCTACAGCCCCGTTTTTATACCGTTGAGACAGAGCGATTTACTATCATGCGATTTCCTTCGTTGTCAATATAATTTTCTTGACAATTTCAGGACCAACTATATAATGCGTGCGCATCGCCGGAGTGGTGAAACTGGTAGACGCAGGGGACTCAAAATCCCCCGACCTCACGGTCGTCTCGGTTCGATTCCGAGCTCCGGCACCATTTAAATAATAAGGGGTTGCGCCGGAAAAGGCGACAACCCTTTTATATGCAGATCGCCTTATAGCCATTTTGCCCCCATTCTGCCCCCACTTTTGGCCCCTGCGCATAAAAGAACCCCCGGACGTAGTGACCAGGGGTTCCTCTCGGCCGTTTTTGGGCTTAGCTTTCAGAGATACGTATTCAGCCCGGTTTCGCTGGTGAAGAGTTCTTGAAGCTGGTCGTTGAAGATACCCTCATGCTCACTGACGAGCGTTCCTTCAGCCCTCTCGAACCTGACAGTGTATGTATCGTCTATAGTCAGGATGACCGTGCCTTGGTCGATGCCCTGTTTGGTGAACTCGTCTTTGCTCGGCAGCCTGAAACGGACCCCGCTGTCAAGCGTCAAGAAGTCGTACGCCCCTGTCATGATGATGAACCGGCGTCCACCCAGCTGCTTCACGATCTTCTCGACAATCGCCATCTTCTCTCCTTGCGTTCGTTCCATTCCGACCTCCTCTAAGATAGGGTTTTCGCCATCCTTCACCAAGAGAAGTCGAGAACAAATACTTTCCTTCACACAGCAAGGGAGGAAGACCGCAGAGGGATTCGTAGTGAATACCTTCGGCTTGAGATCGTCTAACCTGCGCCAACGTCGTGAGCGAGCGTGCCATCTTGGAAAGAGAAGCGGTTGAGTAGTAACTATCTCAGGTGTGACTTCAAATACAAATGTGTGGGTCGAATTTTCTGATCAGCTTATTGAATGCGGGCAGAAACACGCAAAGGCGGAACGGTTTATTTTCACTTCATGTGAAATCCAGATGCCTTCCTGTGATAAGTAAGACTTGAAATGAATTGCTCGTCGCAGATTATAAATGGCAATCAGTAGAAAGAGCCAAAAGCAGACTTAATAGCCCTTCTCCGATGTTAGTCAATAGTCAAGGCCTGACCCCACTTTTGCCCATTTCCAACGTTCCTTTCGGCTCCCGGTCAACGTGCAAGCCGACAAGGTTGAGACGGCATTTGACAAGGGTGTGTTGAAGATAACACTTCCCAAGGTAGAGGAAGCTAAAAAGAAAGAAATAGCGATCAAGATTCAGTAATTTCCGGTTAAGTTTTTGCATATAAGTTTCGGGCATTCGGTTCTTTGAAATTATACATAGTTTCTGTGCTGGAGGGTGAAAATCTCAGTTCATTCTGGATTTACGTGCGCAACTGCCGCACTCTTTTGATGGAAACCTTCTCGTTGTGTTGTTCATAACAATAAATGGCAAGCAACAAATAGGTTATCACTCCTGCAAGGATTTGAACCATAAGACCGTGTTCGCTCCGTGCAATCAGGTGATATACCTTCAGGTGCCGCTTCCACCAGGCGAAGAAGTTTTCAATATCCCACCGGAGTTTATAGGCTGCCGCTATCTGTTCAGCAGAAAGGTCATGTCGGTTTGTGGCAATCCAGTATCTCACATTATCAACTTCATACCCGACAAGCCGAAGCGGTTTTTTCGTCTGGTTAATTCCGTCAGTGCCGAGCAAAACGACAGCATCATGAAAAACAATGCTATCGGATGCAACAGGATGGGCCTCAATAACGGTTTTTACGGTTTTTGCCTTGATGCGGCACAAGAAGAGCTTTTCCTCTTCTTGCCACAGATCGAACTTGTCATGACATTGATAGCCGCGATCCATAACACCCGTTTCTCCGGGGGAAATGATCTGGCTCACAAAGAGCCGTTCGGCACCCTTACCATCGGTAAAAAAAATCTTTCTGGGGACGCCCCGATTCAGGTCAAATCCGATATGAGCCTTGGCCTTCTTTGTCCCCTTCCGGTAATCAGCCCAGTACATGGAAAGCGTGGCATCGATAAAGGATCCGTTGATGGCAACAAGATTGCCAAGCTTGGGATGGCAATCCGGCAGAATATGCGATGCCTGTTTTTGCACCTCTTCAAAGACGAACATGAACTGATCGAATCCTCTGGTATTGGTGGCCTCCGAGAAACTGCTCTTTTTAATGCCCCCTTTTGGTGCTATCTCACTGCGGGCAAATTCATCTTCTTCAAGCACCTGCAGCAGATGCTGTGCTGATGTATGTTCTTCAAGGTAAAAGAATACTAATGCCCTGAGATGTTCATCGAAACTCATTTGCAACGGTCTGTTTCCTCTTGATTCAAGCTGTGTCATGGTGGTCATTGCATCGCGGGCCGGTTTATAGAGACTCTTGAAAGATGTCGCATAGTTTTTCCTCAGCGGGTAAATAGTATATGGCATGTTGTTAACTCCCTGATATTATTATTAATATCAGGGCGCGCCCACACTATTAACGGTATTGCAAGGAAAATAACGACACAAGTAACAGTTTTTCATAATTGTTTTTTCAAATTTATACGCAATTTCCTAACCGGAAATTACTGATCAAGATTAATAAATAATTGTGCTTCAGTCCTTCCCGGGCTATATTTTAAGTACGCAAGTTTTGAGAGTTGTGTTTCTTGTACCAAAAAGTTTTGTTAAATACGTGATACTTGATGCTCAATTCCAGAAGCCAGTAACCAGTATCAAAGAAAGGAAATTCAGGATTAAAAGGAGGTGTGCAGAATGCCACGAGGGCAAGGCCCAGGAACAGGTAGGGTTCTTGGTCAAGGACAGGGCAGGGGCCGAGGCCGGGGAGGAGGTTTTGCGGCAGGTCCTGATGGGTACTGCGTTTGCCCAAACTGCGGTGAAAGAACGCCCCACCAATTACGAATTCCCTGCTATAAGCAGAAATTCCCTAAATGCGGGACGGCTATGACACGAGAATAGAGCCTGCTATAAGGGCGAATGACTGTTTTCCGGACACAGGAAGATGAATGCACCCAAAGGGTAAACTGACCTGACCACTTCGTCATTTCTTTTGTGTTACGTGCTTTATTGGTTAAGCTTTCAACAAGAAGGCAACCGTGCGAGGCTTATGATATCCGTCATGAAGGAGCGCCTTGCGGTAAGCCATGATCCTTTGATATGCTAAGGTGTATATATGAATGAGAAAGTCTTTCGTTTAAATAATAACAGATGTCTGGAACCCTCCACGGTCACGGCGTTTTTTGCCTTGCGTGCGGATGACGAACTAATCTATTGGGTTGACATCGCACAGCCCGATCCACCAGCTCTATCGGGATTCTTATCTCCCTTGAAACTTCATCCACTTATTCTCGAGGCCTGCCTGGATTCCGCAGCTGGTTCCCTCATTGCACCATATGAGCGGTCACTATTCATCAAGTTGCCGACGAAGGTTAGCTGGGACCCCCTCGGCGAATCCTTTCTCTCCATTATCTGTTTGCCTCGCGCCATCATCACCATTCATGAGTCACCCATCGCCGCTCTCGAAGGTATTGCGAAGGACTTCTCTGCTGCCTTACGGTTCCATACGTTGAGCGCGTCTGCCCTCCTCTATCAAATACTCGACCGTTTGATCGATGAAGACATGGCATTCGTGTCAAAAGCGCGCCGCGAGATCGAGTCTCTGGAAGAAGTAATCGACCGGGAACCAGGATCCGTGCAGATCGACGAAATACTGGCGGTTAAACGCCGGGTCGCCCGACTCTCAATCACCTTTGAAGACCAGCGTTACTGCATTACAGCCTTACAAACAGTTGAGTCTGAGGTTTTTGATATCATAGACTTTCGTGAGTACTTTCGGGATACGCTGGCGCATTTAGAGTCGTCCCTTCGCTCGGTCGCCCGACAGCAGGCTCGCCTCGCAGAGCTTCATCAACACTATCTCCTCACTCTACAAGATAAAACGAACAAACGGCTCAGACTTCTTACGATAATTTCAGCCATTTTTATGCCGTTGACCTTGATCACAGGCATCTACGGGATGAACTTCTGCCAAATGCCTGAACTCGAATGGGTATATGGCTACCCTCTCGTAATTGCCGTGATGTTTACTGTTGCCATGGCGCTGCTCTGGATATTCTATCTCAAAGGGTGGTTCAAATGAACCGGACATGTCCAATACAGGATAAAGATACTCAAGCCATAGGCTTTCCTTGGTGGGAAATTAGGGACACTGATAAAAAAGTAACAAACCCTTATTTGATTAATTGCAGCCCATTTTCGCGGGCAATGGTTTGTCCCCTTTCCACCGAGAATCCCACACCAGGAGGGCTCACTTCCAGCCGCCTGGCCGGTTCTCTAAGCGACATCCCCAACTCACTGACCATTTACATTACTCTGAATCGAGTTATTGTCTTATGAACATTCTCATGATGACCAATACATTTACCCCGCATGTCGGCGGAGTTGCTCGTTCGGTCGAAGCCTTCACGACCGAGTATCGCAAGCGCGACCACCGGGTGATGGTCGTTGCTCCGAAATTCGAAAACATGCCGGAAAAGGAGGTTGACGTGATCCGCATCCCGGCCATCCAGCGCTTCAATGGAAGTGATTTCTCGGCCGTTTTACCCATCCCCGGTTTTCTGACCTCAGCGATCAAGCGATTCAAACCCGATATTGTTCATGCCCATCATCCGTTCCTGATCGGTTGGACTGCACTTCGCGTAGCCCATGCCCTCGAGATTCCACTGGTTTTTACTCACCACACCATGTACGAGCAATACACTCATTATGTTCCGGCTGATTCCGAGCCGCTTAAACGGTTCGTCATAGATATTTCGACCCAGTACGCCAATCTCAGCGATTGTGTATTTGCCCCCAGTGAGAGTGTTGCTTCGATTCTTATCAATCGCGGGGTTGAAACGACCATCGATGTGGTTCCCACGGGGGTTCATCTCGAGCGATTCGGCCGGGGCAGCGGGCCGGGCTTCAGGTTGGCCGTGGATATCCCGCAAGATGCATTTGTCGTCGGTCATGTGGGACGGCTGGCACCGGAAAAGAATCTCCAATTCCTGGCCGAAGCTGTTGTAAAGTTTTTAAAGGCAGAAAGTTCTGCCCATTTTCTCATCATTGGCCGGGGCCCGTCGGAGAAAGCGATCCGGGATGTGTTCTTAAGGGAAGGGGTGGCCGAGCGCTTGCACTTCGCGGGTATTCTCGATCATCCCTTGCTTGCGAGCGCCTATCATGCGATGGACGTCTTTGCATTTGTCTCCAAGAGCGAGACACAAGGCATGGTCTTAACCGAAGCCATGGCGGCGGGTGTTCCCGTTGTAGCGCTGGATGCGCCCGGCGCGCGGGAGGTTGTGGTGGATCAACGCAACGGCTGGCTACTATATTCCGGCAGTATCGACCAATTCGCATCCGCCCTCAGGTGGGCAGCCTCACTTTCTCCCAAACAAGTGCATCGGCTCAAGCAGGGTGCAGGGAAAACAGCGCAAGTGTTTTCCATGGACAGTTCGGTGGAAAAAGCGCTGAACCGTTACCAGATGCTTTTGGAAAAGGAGCCGGCCCACCGACATGCTGAATTCAATAAGTGGACGGCTGCCCTGCGACTGGTGAAAACCGATTGGAACGTCCTAAAGGGACTGGCCGGCGCAGCAGGCACCGCATTCGGTGCTGATAGTTCCACAAGAGAAAAAAGGTAATGACATGCTGTTTTCAACTACTGATAGAAAAGCTAAGTATGTGGGTCAGAGCAAAACATGGTTGAGCAAAGGTGACTTAAAATGCCGATGAACCGAAACCTGTCAGTGGTAAAATGGATCGCGATCTTCATTCTGATCGTCGTGGTCATTGTCGGAATCAGCCTTTTTTGCGACGTGCAATCGCATTTGTTGCGGTTTTTTGAATGGCTTGACCACATCGGCGGCTGGGCTGCACCGCTTTTTATTCTGGTGGATATGCTGGTGGTGGTGCTCGTTCTGCCGGGGGTTGTTTTAACCCTTGGTGCGGGATTTATGTTCGGGGTGTTAAAAGGCTCGTTATATGTCATCATTGGTACGACGTTGGGCGCGACGATCGCCTTTATCATTGCGCGCTATTTTTTGGGCGAAAAGACAGCGAGATTTTTTCTGACCCATTCAAAGTTAGAGGTGATGGATGACGTGATTAAACACGAAGGGCTAAAGATTGTTTTGTTGACCCGCCTGGTGCCCTTCTTTCCCTTTAAGCTTTCCAACTATTTTTTCGGGCTCACGCAGGTATCGTTGCACCATTTCTTTTTCGGAGTCTTATTCGGCATCATTCCGATCACGGTAAACAACGTCTACATCGGTTCGCTTGCCGCCGATCTTGCAACCCTCGGCTCGCGCAGCGCATCGAGAACCAATGCCGAGTGGGCCATATACGGCATCGGCTTTATCATTGCCATTGGAACCTTCGTTTACATCACGCGTCTAGCCCGGAAAGCATTGGCCAACTATAGTTCCGAGGGAAAGATAGAACAACGAGGTGAACAGTGAATTGGTTAAAATGGTTGCCCTGGAAATTCGTGGTTCGCCGGGTGTCCCGGGCTCACGGGTTTCTCGACCCGATTGCCCTGCTGGCCCAGCTGCATCGGTTTGCCCAACCCTCGGAAGTTGCCGAACCGATCGAGTTGCTGCGCGCAGGCGTGGTGCTCCATGCCCGGGGTCTCATCAACAGCCGGGTTATCCAACACAACCTGGATTGGGTATGGCCATACTGGGTCGAATGTCAATTCGACCCCAAGAACGATGCGTTTCTTCCCCGGGCGTTTTCCATTACCCACATTAATCTTACCCATCGCAACTGGACGGCCATCGGGTTGCCCGACTATCCAGATCTGCCTATTGTTGATCCCCGGGGTCTGGTAACCCCCTTTTTCGACGGCTGGTCTCTGGACAGCTGGATATTGACAGAGGACGGGCGGTTTCTGCTTCCTTCGCGCTCTTCATCGTCTTCCCAGCAACTTGTTTTTGACGAAAACTTGGCTGTCATCACCAGTACGCACAAAGATGACCTTTTTCTGACCACGCGGGCCGAGGTTCAATTTGAATCAGATACCCCGGTTTGCCGGATGAAACTAGCGGCCCATGCCGATACCAACGCCTGGGCCATTATAGCCCTTCGTCCCTACAATCCCGAAGGGATCAGCTTCATCCACCGCGTTCAGCTTGCGCCTGACCGACGATCCTGGACAATTGACGGACGTCACGTTGTGAAATTTGATGCTATGGCTGACCGACATCATGTTTCTCATTACCGCGGTGGCGACGTTTTCATTCATATTGGTAATCTTGAAGACGAAAGCCAAGCAGAATGTGATGTGGGCATGGCCACCGCGGCTGCGCTTTTCAAGCTTGATCCAACCAGGCGCCGGGAAATCGTTGTGAGGATACCGCTTACAAACAGCCACCAGAAAAATCACATCCCTCCTGCCATGGGCAAGGGGAATCCATGGCGGGCAAGCTTAAGGAACCATTGCGAACTTTGCGTTCCCGATGAACACATTGAGTTTCTCTACAATGCCGCCTTAAGGACACTGATCCTTCACTCGCCCGGCGATGTTTACGCGGGCCCCTTTACCTACAAACGGTTCTGGTTTCGCGACGCCGCCTTCATTCTCCACGCAATGCTTTGCGCCGGCTTGACGGCCCGCGTCGAGCGGACGCTGGACCGCTATCCAGCACGCCAGAACACCTCAGGGTACTTTCACTCCCAGGACGGCGAATGGGATTCCAATGGCGAGGCCCTCTGGATCATGCGAAGATTCTGCGAACTTACCGGCCGCGTGCCCAAGCGTAAGTGGTGGAATGCCATTCGCCGCGGCGGCAAGTGGATTCCTAAAAAGCGCCACGCGGACGAACAGGATTTTCTGCATGCAGGGCTGCTGCCCGCAGGTTTCAGCGCTGAGCATCTTGGACCCAACGATTACTATTACTGGGATGACTTCTGGGGAGTCGCTGGTTTGCAGGCAGCATCCTGGCTTACCGAATCCTATGGGGACGCGCTGGCAGGCGAGAAATTTAGTCGTGAAGCCGACGCATTCTTACATGCGATCGAAGTGAGCCTCGGAAAAGTCTCCGAGCACCTTGGCCGGCGCGCCATGCCGGCTTCTCCATACCGTCGGCTTGATGCCGGCGCCATCGGATCTTTGGTCGCCGGTTACCCGCTGCGGATATACCCGCCGGATGAGCCCCGCCTGCTCGATACCGTTGAATTTCTCCTTAAAAATTGCTTCATTCAAGGAGCATTTTTTCAGGATATGATCCACTCCGGTATCAACGCTTACCTGACTCTGCACGTTGCTCAGGTTTTGCTCCGGGCCGGTGATCCGCGTTTCTTTGATTTGATGAGCTCGGTGGCAAAACTGGCCTCGCCAACCGGACAGTGGCCCGAAGCGATTCACCCCCGAACCAAAGGCGGATGCATGGGCGATGGGCAGCACGTTTGGGCGGCAGCCGAATGGGTCATGATGATACGCAATTGTTTTGTGCGCGAGGAAGAAAATTGCCTGATCCTGGCTTCAGGGATTCCTCAAGCCTGGCTCGGCAGCGGTGAGATGCTCTCCTTTGGCCCCGGGCCGACTTCTTTTGGCGGCCTTTCACTGACCATCAAACCCGAAAAGGATACGATTGTTATTTCCTGGCAGGGGAAATGGCACAGCAAGCCGCCTCGCATTGAAGTGCGCGTTGCCGGGTTTGAGCCTGAAATCGCCGCAGCGGATCAGCATTCCGTTACCCTGACACGCTGATGTGTCGAAAGGAGAAAAAAGTCCTTGATCTATCGCTTTGAAATACTTCTAAGACGGTTGCGGTTGTGTTTCAACCGCAGCGAGTGGTTGATCCGTTTGCTTCACCTGTCGAAATCAAAGGAACCGGATACGACTCCCGGTCTTGTCATGATCCAGGTCGACGGTCTTTCCCACACGCAATTGTGCCGGGCCCTTGATAAAGGTAACATGCCCTTTGTTCGCAAGCTTCTTAAGTCCGAAAAATACCGGCTGCACACATTATACTCCGGCCTGCCTTCAAGCACGCCGGGGGTTCAGGGTGAGCTCTTTTACGGCGTTAAAAGCGCGGTCCCGGCCTTTAGTTACAAGGATAAAGAAACGGGCAAAATCATAAAACTGTTCGATCCCGATGCAGCTGCCAGCATTGAGCACCACCTTTCAAATAAAGGTGAACCGCTTTTTAAAGGCGGCAGTGCTTATTCTGACGTTTACACCGGCGGTGCCCAAGAGTCTCACTTTTGCACGTCATCGATCGGATGGGGAAAGATTTTACGGGCGGCAAACCCCTTTGCCTTAATCGTTTATACTCTTTCTCATCTTTACAGTTTCGTGCGCATGGCCGTCCTTCTGGTTATCGAGTTTTTCCTGGCGATCGTTGACTGCGTTTCCGGGCTGATTGCCGGCCAGGATCTGGTAAAAGAGCTTAAATTTGTTCCCACGCGTGTGGGGATAACTATTCTGCTGCGGGAACTGGTTGCCACCGGGGCCAAGATGGATGTGGCCAGGGGGCTGCCCATTGTCCATCTTAACCTGCTCGGCTACGATGAGCAGGCCCATCGCCGGGGACCCTCCTCGCTATTTGCCCACTGGACCCTTAAGGGAATCGATGACACCATCGCCCGCATATGGCGGGCGGCGAAACAGTCGGCACAACGGGATTACGATGTATGGATTTATTCCGATCACGGGCAGGAGGACACCCTTGCCTATCCCGCGCAGCATGGCCGAACCATACAGGAAGCCGTGGCAGACGTATTTGAGCGTCTGGAGGGCCAGCACTCCGTTATCCAGGGCGACGATCACCAGGGAATTCAGTACCAGCGTGCCAGACATCTTGGCGGCAAGAAGATTCAAAAGCTCTTTCCCATCCACCATCAAATAAAAGCAGAACCGATAACTCCGAAGCTTGCCGTAGTGGCTATGGGCCCTCTGGGGTTTATTTACGCTCCCCGCAATCGCACATCTGCCGAGCGGGATCGTCTGGCCAAAGAACTCGTGGACTCCGCCAAGGTTCCGCTGGTACTGGCAACCAACGGTCCCGGCAGGCTAAAGGCATGGACCCAGGAAGGTGAGTTCACTTTGCCCGAACAAAAGGAAAAAATCCTCGGTCCTGATCATCCATTTCTTCACGAAGTCACCCGGGATTTAATCGAATTATGCCACCATCCTAACGCCGGAAACTTTGTTCTCTGCGGCTGGCGATACGGCGCCAGACCCTTCAGCTTCCCCATGGAAAGCGGTGCCCACGCGGGACCGGGATCCGAGGAGACAAAGGCTTTTGCCCTGCTTCCGGGCGATATCTCTCTTCCCGTGAACAGCCGCGGTTTTTTTCGGCCCCTTGATCTTCGCAATGCCGCGCTCCATGCCCTTGGCCGGTCTGAAACCAAGATTTCCAAGAAGCCGGATCGGAAATTTGCCGGACGACGAACGCTTCGAATCATGACGTATAATGTGCACAGTTGTATCGGCATGGATGGTAAGATTTCGCCACAAAGGACGGCACGGGTCATTGCCCAGTATGACCCGGACATTGTTGCACTTCAGGAACTGGACGTAGGCCGACCCCGAACCAACGGCGCGGACCAGGCGGGTCTCATCGCACAATTTCTTGATATGGAAGTCCACTTTCTTCCCACTTTGCATTTGGAAAAGGGACAATACGGAAACGCTATCCTGACGCCTTTTCCCATGCGACTGGTCAGGGCTGGCAAATTACCGGGGCTTTCCAGCAAGCCGAACTTGGAACCCCGGGGAGCGCTCTGGGTCACCATCGAGGCGGGCGGAACTGAAATCCAGGTGATCGCCACTCACCTGGGGCTGTGGCCAAAGGAACGTCAAGGGCAGGCTAAGGTCCTGCTTGGCGCCGACTGGCTGTCCCATCCGGATTGTCGCGGACCGGTCATTTTGTGTGGAGACTTCAATGCACTCCCTTCTTCTTCGACCTGTCTCCGACTAAGCGAGCGTCTCCACGATGCACAAGTCAAGATGAATGGCCGTCGTCCCCAAAGCACCTTTTTCGGACGGTATCCATTGCTCCGCATCGACCACGTCTTTGTTGACCCTAGGATCGAGGTGGTCGACATCGAGGTACCGAACACAGGACTTGCCCGCGTTGCCTCTGATCACCTGCCGCTGATTGTCGAATTTCGAATTTTTTCGAAATGAGTTTTCGCAATTTTTCTAACTTCGCCCGCACCACGGTGTTATCTGAAACCTTTGGTGAAGCT
>Ga0208905_1001174_pt1 | contig 13278 bp, 13 predicted proteins | sample AntAceMetag02UKS_FD_184776 | JGI IMG/M metagenome (GOLD analysis project Ga0208905, IMG submission 184776) | Saline lake microbial communities from Ace Lake, Antarctica - Antarctic Ace Lake Metagenome 02UKS (SPAdes) (version 2) | ecosystem: Environmental > Aquatic > Non-marine Saline and... | reverse complement strand
CAGGAAATCAAAAAAAATAAGGAACTGCAAAATATCCCGGTCATTGTCCAGACCAGCAAGGTCAATATGGAAGAAAACATAAAAGGGCTTGGTGTCAACCTATTTATCACCAAACCCTATGATATGGGGGATTTGATAAAAAAAATAAAGGAAATCCTCCCCGATTAAATAAAAACTGTGAAGGGGCAAAAAAATGAAAAATAAAAAGATATTTACCCTAAAAGAGTTGACCGATAACTTAAAACAGATTCAGGCCAAAGATATTATGACCAAAGAAGTCATTACAGTAACAAAGGACGATACACTGGATGAAGTCGCCGAACTGATGATCAACAAAAGAATCAGCGGCTTTCCGGTGATAGAAGATGGGAAAATTATCGGAACCATTACTTCGGATGATCTTTTTATGGTTATGGATATGATCAAAACAGGTGAGGTATTAAAAGACAACAGCACGGAATATGCTCTTCCCAAGGTAAGTTTTGCCATATCTACCGAAGTCATTACCGTCAGCCCAACGGCAAACCTGGATGAAATCATCTCATTAATGAAATACAGAAATGTCCGCACTTTACCAGTGGTCAGTAAAAATGAAATAGTCGGCATCATCGGACGCAGAGATGTATACATCAATTTTTACTGCACTCTCAAAGGAATTTGTCCGTCCGAATAACGAACGACTATGCCCTTAAACCCTTTTAGTTAAAATTCGAGCTTTCGACCTATCTGGTCGGTTTAAATTTCCCATATTATTCTGTATTCTGTATTCTGATATTTTGTCTTATCCCGATTTATCCCGATAAAAAAACAGAAGAAATCTCGCAAGCTTTGTGATGACTACTGGTTCTAAGGGACTTCATGTGGTAATCCCTATCCAGCCGAAGCATGATTTTGACCAAATCCGTACATTTGCCAGGGAAAAAGCACAGACTGCAGTAGCCCCCTACTCGCTCCGGGCAATTGAAAATGCGCCTGTTGCCACTCCGCTTGACTGGTCTGAGCTATCCTCTTTGGATAATGCCCAAAAATACAACCTGTCCAATATCTTTCGGCGACTGGCCCAGAAACAAGATCCCTGGCAGAATCTGTATAAAAAGAAAAACACAACCATTTCCCTATAATATGTTGCAATAATAAAACCCTGTATCAGGATAATAATATAAACAAGATGCAAAGGGTTTTTTATTTTAGTTACAAGGCTGTTCTGAAAAGCAAAGACCTTGCTTGGAAAATAAGTAAATTTGTAAGTATAGGTAATAGGATAATGTTCTATTATGAAAACAATAATTCTCTATCTGTGGGACCTCATCCGGATCTTCCCCCGATATTCCGGACACTTAGTTAAGATAGTTTTGTTAACATTAATGCTTTATATTCCTCAGGGCTGTAGTAGCCGAAAGAGGAATATAATCTTTCTCGATTCTCGATTGTAGAAGATTTCAATATACTCGAAAATTAAACCTTCTAAGCTTTAACGGACAGTAAGTTAAGAGCTATAAAAAATAAATAGAGTTAGTCCAAAGAATGAATCTTTAGAAACCTAACTCTATTATACCTCTGGTGGAGGCTAGTAGATGATTTTCGCAACTTTTGTATAAATGATAACAAAAATATTTATTATAACCTGAAAAATTTAACCGCGACTATATAAGATCAAGTTAGACAAAAGAGTTATTAATTTTACGATAGAATTCTAAATAACATCTAGTTAAATATAAAAAAATTGATGAGGTGAATTAATATCTAGTTTTTTCTGAAATATCAATATAAAAACTTGCACTCGTAGCTTCGTCAGGGAAAACTATATACGGTCTTATCTTATTAGTTCCAGAATGCATATCCTCTTCTATAGGATTTCCAGTATTTGTATAATTTCCCGTTTTAAAAGTTCCTTCTCCTCTATCAAAGGACATAACAAATTTAAAGTAAGCTATATAGGTATAGCCCACTCTATGCATTTCAACTTTTGTTTCCCATACAAAATCATTTAAATGGTTCGGACGGCTAATTGTTTTAAGTCTAGGGGGATCATAAAAAACTTTATAGTATTTGCGTGCTGTTCCACCGGTATAATTAATAGTTGGTGGGTAAAAAAATGGTATTTTATCATGTATTGGGAGAATAAAAAGAGATCCTTCTTCGTATGGGTTGGGTCTTATCAAGCATGCTCTTACCTCTTCCATTTTAACAGAGGAACCCAAAGAAAGGGCAAAACCTTTGGAACTTTTACCTCTTATTTTGTAACTTGTTCCATCTGTACAGAATAATTGCCCGTTTTTATTTTGATAAGTTAAGTTTATTGTAATGTCTTTATCATCATAGCTTGAGTTCATGATAGTTCCCTTAATGTAAAGATCTTGAGAATCTTTTAATGCGCTATCAATAATTCCATCGATTTTGAAATCTAACCATTTGTTAATCTGAACACGTTCTGTTGCACGGATAATACAATCAGTACTCTCTAGTGATCCCAAGTCAAGTTCCACTAAATTTACTTCATGTTCTAAAATATTAATAGTTTTTATATGACTAAATGCAAGTAATGGTGCTGAAGTTCTAAATTCTTCAGTAAAAACAAATCCCTTAGGCAAGCAATATAAGTATTCCTCAATATAATTAAGATCATGATCAGTGCTAAAAATTTCACCTTGGTCATCTATAAGATTAAGAGTTATTATTGAATGTTCGCCGCGAAGGGGATATTTAAGATCTGAAGGAGATATTTTTTTAATTGCAACAGTTGCCGTAATATACTTATATTCATCCTTTTTTTCTAATTTAACAATAGCAACAGCAAAATCATTATTGAGTTTTACAAAACCAGAGGAAAGTTTTTCATGGACGGGTACTTCTTGTGCAATTGTAATAATAGACGTAGAAAAAATCAACAAAATTACTAGTACTAATAAATATTTTCTTTTCTTGAACATTTTTAGCCTCCTAAAGATTTATTTTTAAAGTACTGAAATTAAAAAAGAATCCAAGTACAGAAAAGACTGCATTAAATATTTTATTTTCTTGTAAAGATACAAAAAGAACAGCAATAATAATTCCAATTATATAAAATTCTATATACCTAAATCTTTCATGGCAATATATCTTTTTAAATAGATAAAAAACTAAATCTCATTATCTATTCCTAATTTAAAATACTGATTTACAAATTTAAATTTATCTTTTAAAGATATAAAACCCCCTTCCCATTTCAAATGCAACAAATTCCCAACTCTCTTTGCCATACTCATTAAATAGCATTTCAAAACTTTCTTTTTCGTATGGAACTCCTTCACTGTTAATAACTTTATATTGTATTGATCTTGCAGCATAAGAAGGAACAGGACTTGATAATATTGGCATAATTATATTAAGAGCCAATAAGACTACAATTATTATTAGTGACATCTTAGTAAACAAATCAAACTTCATGTTTTCATCTCCTCTCTCTATAATTATTTTATCTATTTCATATATTTATATTTCCAAGATAACTTCAAATGTAGATAGGCTTGGTCAGATATTTCAACTTTAACAGATATTTAATTCCATCTTTTTTAGCTAACACAAGGGACTCTCTTTTTATTCTCTTTTCTCAGTTAGTAAAAATCCAAAGTAAAAAATATACGAATCATTATGCTAGTAATTTTAACTCCTCTGACACAATTTAAAATTTATAAAAATAGATATTTAGTTATCATTATTTGAATGTTTCAAGCTGCATCATAACTTCAATAAAATCGGATAGTGTTAATCCTATCGCTACGCCAAAATGGGTCTTACCTCCGGAAGAATAAGTAGAGGGCACCAGCCCAGTATAGGAAAATAATTTATCTGAGGTAGGAAAACGCTCAATTCTATCTATCTCATGCCTGATTAACATGACAAAACATTTACCTATATCAAATATGGTCTTTAAACGTTCGGCTATTTTATCATTTTCTTTGAGTTGGGTTAAAATTGATTCTACAAAGCTAATGTGTATTCTTAATCCTTCTAATAGTTCTAATACGGAGTTCCTCTCTAAGCCCTCCTCTCTAGAGGACTTACCTTTTTTCTGTACTGCACAAATTCTTACACACCTTTTATCTTTATCTGTGCCTGATTTTAATAAAATCACTGATTGTAAGTTTATTGTTCTGGATTGATCCAATCTGAAAGCTTTCCTGGATTTGGCGAGATATAATCTTCCCTTGAGATTGTCCCTCTATAATTGCCGTAACAAGATAAGGACCAGGGGTATCACCACCCAAAAAGGTACCACCATAGATTCCATCTTTCGAGTCATAGTCGTCATGGTCACCATCATCATAAAGATCAATCTCTTGTTGCTTAAGGATTAATCCCCTTAGAATCTTGAAGGGATTTATTTCGAATTTTCCTTTTCCAACTTTTTTGAGGAGTTGAGGAGTAGGTCCTTCGATTTTTGCTTTTACCTTTATATTTTCTAAAGGTATTTTTTGATTACCAGCAACATCAGCTACTTCAACCCTTATCAATACTCTCTGGCCCTGTTTGTACTCTGGCTGGAAAGTAAGAAAGTTGGAATAGGTTTCAGATTTTCCCGATATAGAGACATTGATCTGCTCACCTTCTTGAGGCAGATCTTGACCACTTAATCTCAATTCCCAAATACCTGTTTCTGCTGGCACTTTAAATATACTATAAGTATTGCCTTTCTGGTAGTCGCCCATTTGTGAAGAAGGGCGTATAAGTGAGCCATCTGGCTTAACAATAACTGTCTGTATAGAGCTTCCCTGCCAATTGGTAAAGAAAGCCAGATTTCTGAAATCAGATGGAACATCTACCTTATATTTTAGCTCTTGCCCGGGTTTCAACCAATCACTCGAGGCAAAAAGAGCGGAGTTATTGTGCACATAAATGTTAGCTTTATGGTATATATGAGAAAGGTTTTTTAGGCCAGCTGGAAAGCAGCGACCTCCTGTTTGATAAGCAATCTTGCAAAGGGTCGCCTGATCAGTATCGCTACCAAAGGCTACAGTATAAACCTTAACCTGCTTTCTTTTGCACTCTTCCACCCAAGGCCAGAGTTCACCGGTATTGTGCATTCCATCTGAAAGTAAAAGAATTATCGGTTCTTTTGGCTCTTTTTTAGCTGAGAAAAGCTGATTTAAGCCTACTTCTAATCCTGCTCCAATATTTGTGTTGGTAGCAGCAGAAAGAGAAAAGACCTCTTGTTTGAGTCGCTCTCTCCCGGTTTTGATTGGCAGAAGTTCGACAACTGTATGCCCAGAGCTTGAAAAGGCAGCAATTGAAGCCCATTCCTCTTCTGAGATGGAATCAATATAACACCTGGCTGCTTCTTGAGCCTTCTGTAATTTCTTTTCAGAGCCCATACTACCAGAATGATCAATAACTAAAGCAGTAGCTGTAGCTGGAATAGTCTCGACCTCTTCTTCGGTAACATAAAGCTGATCTAAAGCTTGCAGGATAAGTCCTCTCAGCATTTCGTGCTGCTCCTCTTTAAACCCAGCTAAGTTATCCGATAAAATAGCCTCTCCGTATTTATTCCATAAAGACTTAAAAAAACTTTCTGTTTGCCAGTTATCATATAAAGGCGGTATGCCTTCTCCCCAGGCTGTCTCATGAGAATCACCTTGGGAACGATTAAATAAATAGTAAAAAAGTGCACGGTTATGGATTACTTTTGCCAGTTTTGCCATTGCAACATTTATTTGAACAAGATCTATAGCCAAGAATAAACTACTTATTCCTATTCCAATTGTAGGCATCCCAAGAGCTTGAATAACCCCCTGGATAGCTAATTTTGTTGTTTTACTGGCAAAGTTATCTTGCCAATCGCAGAGATTATCAGCCAATTTAGAAAAAAATAAGCTTGATTCTTTATCATCAAAATTAGGGTAACACATCTCTACTAATTTTTCTTCATATAGGGCATTAAGAATAAAAGATCCAAGGGTTAAACCAGGTATTTCTTGGGAATTTATTTCTTTATCCAGAGCTTCTTTTAGTATAGAATCAGTATAGGAATAAAAATTGGGAACTTTTGAGAGATTTAGTTCAACTTTAATAACCTCTTTAAATTCGTTGTCACTAATTTTTTTTATTTTATCGCCGAATAATCCAGCATTTGCTGGTATAAAAGTAGATAATAATAGAGAGAAAATTATCAACATTGAAAATATTATTTTTAACTTTTCACTCTTTAGGATAGTTAATCTAAGTCCCATTAATCCTCACCTTCTTTGTAATGAATTTAAATTTATCTTTTAAAGATATAAAACCCTCGTTGCATTTCAAGTCCAATAAATTCCCAACCTTCTTTGAAGCCAATGGTTACCGCTACACACACAGAAAGGGCGGAATGAGTACTGGGCATCCCTCCGGCTCCGAAAAATCTCATGATATCCCATTTTTTTCCGTAAAATAAAATATAAATAATTTCAAGCTCTGGTTTAATATCCAGGTTGTAAAAGCAATTATTACAATTTGATTTCTAAGAATTTGATTTATATTGATAATATTAATCTCTATTTTCCCCCTCTGCCTAACTACTAAGTATATAATTTATATTTTATGGTTTAATCCAATCTTCATCTCTAAGAAGAGGTCTGCTGATGTCCACATGACCTACCAAACTCTCCCTCTCATTTCCCGCAACTAATATTTGCACACTTCTAATCGGGGGAATTTCGGTTAAAGTATTAACCATGGAATAGACAGTCATCAACTGACCACTACTTCCTCCGGGATGATTTTTAAATACTTCCTCAGACAGATCTATATAAACAATATCGCCGGCAATATAAACTTCATTAATTTGAGTGCCTTGAGGAATAGTGGGATAAAGGTCGGGGCTAGCTGGACCTTTAATAAGCTCATTTACAATATGTCTTGCTAATGTGGAAGTCTTAAGTATTTTTCTTTTTTCAGGTACCAGATACATCGCCTGAGAATCAGAAAAATAAAGATTAACTTCTATCATCTCTGCTGGCAGAGATTCAACTTCGTTTTTCTCAACACTAATATCTTCTGTCCTATCCTCATTAGCTAATCCAGAACCTAAATCAATACTTGTATTCCAATTGCCATCTGGGGTTTGGTAAGTACAGAAGAAGTGATAATTTCCCACTTTGTTTAAAGTAAGAGTTCCCTTGTAATCATAAGACTCAATCGGTTTAAGAATGATATTCTGTCTATGACTAAAATCAGCAACCTGGTTATCAGGATCACGCCCACCTACAGTTAATACACTAAATCTGATAGGGAACGCCCCTTGGTTAGTAATTGTAAATTCGGCATTGATTATATCTCCCTCCTGATAAGGAGAATCGGGGGTTATTTTTAAAGGAGAAGTAATAATGGGATGAGGTTCAGCTCCTAATGCACAAAGAAGAAGCATTTTCAGACTTTCTCGTTGTTGACTCTTAAAATTCTTATCTAATTCATGATTTACAATATGATCTTCATAATTATTCCATAGAGATTTAAAATTTTCCTCTATGGCCTCCCTTGCCTTTTTCTGTTTCTCAAGGGATAAGAGGGATAAGTTGAGAATATATTTTACCTGAGTTTCTGCGTACGATTCCCATGCGCTGATATGATCGTAATTATGATCATTACGAAATTGCATATAAGACCAAAATGCTTTTTCATACCATACTTCGTTTAATTTGTTAATGTTAGTTTTTATTATACTAAGGTCACAAAACAGACCCAGCGTGCTTATTCCAATGCTAAGAGTAGGAGCTCCTATTGCAGTACAAGTAGCCCCAATGATTTTTGTAAGGAGAAATTTGCTTAATTGAGATTTCCAGTCTGCAAGATTCTCGCTAAGCTTACTAAAATATTCACCATTTGCTTGCCCGGGTGAACCCGTCTTTATACCTATTTCTACTAGCTCTTTTTCGTTTATAGCATTAAGGAGATATCTTCCATAAGTCAAGTTACCTAATTCTTCTTTTTTTATGTCTGCATCTAATATATTCATCGCTTGCTGATTTATCTCTATCTTATTGTTTAAAGCATTTAATAACTCTTTAGAATCATGATAATAAAGCCTGAATTTTTCGTTATAATAAGGTAAATCAGGATCATCATAAATGCGTAGTTCTGTGATAATTCTCTGGAGATCTTGCGTATCAACTTTATTACCCCATAACGCAGTGTATGCCGGCATAGAAATGAACAATAACAAAAAAATGGTAATTATTATTAATTTAATACTTTTTGGGGGGAATATTCGAAATTTCATTTAATGTTCACCTCTTTAGATATATACTTATCGTTATTTGAATATTTTAAGTTGTATCGTGAATTCTACAAATTCAGAAGGTAGGGTTGGTATCGCAATCCCTGTAATAGTCTTTTCTTCTTTAACAATAACCTTTATTATCCCGATTCCAGGAGCAAACCATTTATACCATTCTCTATCAATCCTTACCGTTTGTTTTGGTAGCCATTCCCCGCTAGTATCCTTTTCTGCAAATCCAACAGTTTTAATTTTTAAACAACCTTCAAAGGTTCCAGCTGGAACCGTAACCACCTCATTTATACTTTCTATGGTGCTCTCAACTGGAATGGAAATCTCCGGTTCAAATTCGGAGGTCTCTGTTTCCTGCCAACTATAACCAATTTTAATAGGGTACTTTATAATGAAATCATGAGCAATTTTTGGTTCTATTTGTCCAGGTTTTTGGTGTGCAAATTCATAGACACCACTTTGATCTTCAATGTAGAACCAAAAACTAATATGACTAGATCCCCGTACTTTATCCTCTACTTGCTGGGGGGTTACTTTTTCCCCTTTTAGTTCTCGTTGGGGGAAATTAGTAATTATTCTTTCCCCAGACATTTTAGATACAGGGCCAAGATACCAGTCTTCTCCTGTCTTTAAAAAAAATTGATATTCCCATCTTCTACCTTCATCTAAAGGAAAATAATTTTTTGAGCTAGAGACTTCCGTAGCTTCTTCTTCAAGTGTTTCGATACTTCCTGATTCCTCTTCCATTATTTCTGCAAATTTATTCTGGTTAAACTTTTTAATACTATAAGGGATTAAATTAGTAGGAAATAAGATTCTCGCTTCCACCATTTCTCCCGAAGGTAATCCATAGACTTCATATATTATTTTCCCGTCCTCTTGGATAGATAATTCTATATCCAGAGGACCATGTCCAAATACCTTCAATTCCTCTTTGGTTATTTCTCCTGGAAGTTCTACTTCTATCTTAACATGCTCAATCGGTGAAGTATTGGATTCATCGAAAAATTTCCAATAAAATTCTGCGGTGTCATTGTATAAAGTTGCAACATTTTTTAACTGGTATTCCAGTAAAAATAATTTTCTTTCATTACTGGATTTATCATAAATTCTATAAGTAACCATATCCCTATTAATACTTTGGCCATAATTTAATTCTTTATCTTCGGGGAAATATTCGGAAGCCTTGAAATACTTAAATCCATCAGATCCTTTAATTCCTATAGTCCTTATTATTCCATCAAAATCGCCATCAAAATCATACTCAAAAATTTCTCTTACCTGAATATCACCATTTTCTAATATTTTCACCTGAGCTTGATAATCAGTTATTTTAAAACTTCGCTCCGCGTAGGTAATAAAAGTAGCGAGAGAAAACAGTATAATAATCAATAAAGCAAAACCTGTTATTTTTTTTGCTGTTATCATAAATACCTCCTTTTCAGAGTCTATATGATGGTTACACATATCGGGTATAGCTCTTGACATTAGATAATATGCAAAAAAATAAAAAGTTTAATGCCAAGAGCTATACCCAAAGAATTAATTTCTATCTCAAGAAGTTATTCCTTGGCCATGTTTTCGTTGATCTTCTTTGCTGAATTATTTGCATCAACCATACCCCATATCCAGAGTATGGGAGTAGTAACAAGACCAATGACGACCCACATCAATACAACCGATATCCCATAGAGGATGATGAAAATAATTCCCTTACCTATTTGACCATTATAAATTTGACCTAGACCCATGAAAAAGAAAGATAAAATAGTAGCTGTACTTGGATTCTTGTAGAATTTTGGGGGTTGAGTAGACATAAAAAGCCTCCTTTCTATTTTTTTATAAAAACAGTTTTTATTACTTATACTATTATTTTTCTATAATTGATTTATTCGCTCGTAATATAAAAGCTTAGCACTTGATATTAAATATTTTAATTTCTATGGTAATCTCACTTCATAATTTAATTTTTTCTTGAACATAGTAGTGTTAATTGTTCCAGTCATTTTATTTAGTATCGAACGTTCAATTATTGATTTCGAAAATTGCACTTTATTTTCTAAAAAAGTTATGTAAATATTTTAGGAAAGTTGTACCAATTACAAATCAAGATCTTGTGGTGTGAAATTCCCATCATCTATAACAAATCGCTTAAAACGTACTTTTCATTTTCTTGTTTATCAATTTTACATACTTTATTCACATACAATACACTTTATCTCCATCTATTTTTTTCTACAAAACTTCTTGTAATTAGGGAGTACCATCTTTTTTTAAAGAAAACTGAAGGATTATTCCTACCCCAAGCATTATGGCACCAATCCAGAATAAAGTTGGGTTATACGGAGTAACTCCTGCCAGTTGGGCGATACCCACAACGAAACCGCATGGCCCGCCTGATGTATAAAGACACTGGAAAAAATCTCCTAAATTTCCTCCCACTTCCTTTGTTGCCTGACCATAGAAAGAAGCCCACCATATAACCGATCCTACGGTGACAAGACCACCGAGTCCGAGTAGAATTTGCGTTAATTTCTTTATTTCCACAATTTTTCCCTCCTTTAAATACATTTATTCGATTTTCTCTAGAAAAGTTATATCTCCCCCCCCCCTTTTTTTTATATTTTAATTTTGTATTCTTTTTTAAAATAATATAGCATTAACTTATTTTCTTAGATTCCTACCTCTTTCTGGGTATGGAACTCTCTTTAACAGATTATTATCTGTCCCGGTTTATCGGGAACTTGCTCTCCTCCCAAACTTAGCAGGTGGGAAATTCCTACTAAAATAAACTAACATTATCAATTCTGAAAGTAATAGTATTGTAGTAATCTAATGTTGCTAAAATTTTATGGTATCTGTTCTTCCTTTATCTGCTGTAAAATTGACGGAGTTTATATTGCTACTTTCACTCTGTCCTTTTACCTGAAAGATTCTTCCTAACAAATTAGGAGATAATCCTTTTTAGTTAACTCTGTATGGGTTTCCCTAAAGCTTAGGAATTGCCCCGTCGGTGCTTTTTAGTATATAGCTCTCCAGAGTTCTGTCCGGTAACGGTCCCTTTGCCTGAAAGTTTGGATAGTTTTGGTATCTTACCTCTTCGGCTCCTTTTCTTTTATGGTAAAAAGAAAAGGTCTCTCCTGTTACCTTCATACAGGTTACGATATTCATTTACATAAAACGTTATAATATAAGTAATACGATATTAGTTTTCAAAATCCTTCTTTTTCTGAAAATATTTTAAAAAATAAAAAAGCCCTTTAGCTTGATTGCCAAAGGGCTTGGAATTGTCTGGCTCCCCCTATTGGGCAGGTTCAGAACTTTTAATTGGAATATTGCAATAGAAAATATTAGATTAAATCAGTTAATTCTTCAATATTGAAGCAATATCTAAAGATTAATAGATGTAGGTTTTTAGTTCAGGAAATTATAAACCTTTAATTATGCTTCCAAAGGCAAGCAATATGAAAGCTACTACAACAATCCAGAAATTGTAAGGCATAAGCAATGGTATTTTTATAATTCCAAGGTAGAGAAGTATCCCTAAAACTGCCAGGATAACAGATATAAACCAAGTACTTGATTTTGGTGCTCTCATTTTAACACTCCCTCCCCCTTTGTTTTGCGAATTATTTTTTTCAGTGTTTTTTGTAATTGAGTAACTGAAAGATCTTTCTTTTCAAAGCTTAACAAAATTGAAAATAATGTCAAGTTTTTTTACGTGTTACATACATTTGAAAATCTCGATAACGCAAAAATATTAGATTAAAAAAGATAGTACATTGAAAGCCAACCGGCAAAATTCCCTTTAGATTAAAAAATATTTATAAAAGAAACCAGCCCTTCAGCAAAATGCCAAAGGGCTTGGAATTGTCAGCTCCCCGGGTTGGTGTCTGAAAGCGTGCTAATATGGGATAAGCTCAGAATTAATATTTACAGAATAAAGCACGGAAAATTAAGAATATCTCTTTTAAACTCTGATATATAAAAGCCCTTTAATAAAAGCCAAATGGATTGATATTTTCATGGCCCCCCAAATGGATATCTAAAAGTATGCTAATTTGGGATAAGATTAAGATTTATACGTATAAAGTGAAACATAAAAAATTGCAAATTATTATTATGTAATTTCTCTATTTACTATTAATTAAAAAAATTGATATCAAAAGAAGAAAAGCACCTAAAATCTTTTTTAGATCAATAGCAATAGTGGGGTTGCCCATGAAACCAAAATGATCAAGGATTAATGCTAAAATAATCTGACCAAAAATCATTGAGGATAAAGTAGCTGAAACTCCGATTTTAGGGAGGATAAAAATTGGTATAGCTAAAATAAGAACACCCAAAATACCTCCAAGATATAAATACCATTGAGAAAGACCTGGAGCATTTTTTAAAGTAGCTGTTTTAGGCGAAATAGATATGATAATTATTAAAGTAATAGTGCTTACAATGGTAAGAAGAAGGACTGAACCAAAATATCCTGTTTTTTTTCCTAAAGCAGAGTTTAAGGTGTTTTGAAGAGCGATAAAACTACCAGCGAGAGCACCAAATAACATAAAAAATATTGATTTCATAGGTTTTCCTTAAATTAAAAAATAAGTATTTTTCACCTAATTTTCATGCATCTCTTAAATCCTGTGCGCAAGTCTGTGTATGTGACGCAACGAGGATACAGGGGTAGGTGATTTCTATAAGATTAACCTTATTATGACTTATTGTCAATATAACCGTCCCCTTGATATCTCGGAGCGGTTGCTCTGGGGATGCGCAGATTAGCGTTACCAAGGCTTATCAACTGGCTCCAGCAAGCTTAGTTTCTTTATATACCTATTATAAAATTATATTTGCCGGTGTCTTTAGTTTATTATTTTTTAAAGAGATTCCAGATATATTCAGTATAAGTGGGGCAAGTTTTATTATTATAAGCGGATATTTAATTTAGAGGTATAAATCGAATGATCAGATCTAGATTAAAATTCTTCTTTCAAAAACAAAAAGCCCTTCAGCAAATGCCAAAGGGCTTGAAATTGTCTGGC
>Ga0208905_1001173_pt1 | contig 13281 bp, 7 predicted proteins | sample AntAceMetag02UKS_FD_184776 | JGI IMG/M metagenome (GOLD analysis project Ga0208905, IMG submission 184776) | Saline lake microbial communities from Ace Lake, Antarctica - Antarctic Ace Lake Metagenome 02UKS (SPAdes) (version 2) | ecosystem: Environmental > Aquatic > Non-marine Saline and Alkaline... | reverse complement strand
ATTTCCATTTAAATGTAATACAATGTGGCAAGGCATAGAGGTCTGGGGCAATTCTTCCAAAACACACTTTGTTTCTGATCTGGATTACCAGGGTAAACTTGCAATGATGAATGGAGCAACTATAAAGAATGCACACAATGCTGTATTGCTTGGACGACCAGTTATATGCAATATTTGTCCTAATGTTTATTGTCCTTATCCACCCTGCCTTATTAAGATGTGCCCTAGAATACTGTATTGGCTTAATTATGGCGGTGGCATTATTAATGCTCATAACAGTAACTTTTACAGCAATGCTGTAAGCATTAAATTTACTCCTTATGAATATACAAATGTAAGTGAAATAGAAAACTGTAATTTTAAAGGCGGGCATCTTTTGGACCCGGGTTATAAGATTAATAATTTTTATACATATCCTAATAATGCTAACCGTTTTTATGCCAAAGCCAATGACCATGGCAGAAGCTGTGTTGGCATTTACCAGTGGAAAGTCAGAGATATATCTGTTAAATCTAACTATTTTTATGATATAGAAACCGGTGTAGAAGCACATAATGCACTGTGTTTTATAGGCGGTAGTAGTTCAGGTGAAGGCAACCTGTTTGAAAATCTTAAATACGGCTTTAGGGCTTTTAATACAACAAACAGTTTATACTCTGCACAATATATTGCAGGCAATGATTTTAAAAATATTGCAGAAATAGCAATTAGCGAATATAAAGGACAATATAGTTTAATTCAGAAAAATAAATTTAGAAATCTCCAGCCAAATCCACAAGATGATTATTTGCATGGAATTTATTTAGAAAACTCATCCGGATTTGAAATACTTGATAATCAATTTGAAAGATTAAAATATGGTATTATTATTAATAATTCCGGTGCAGGAGGAGGCACTATAAGAGCAGAAAGCTTTAATTATAAAGGTAATATATTTAATGGTTGTAAGTATGGTATATATACATATCAGAATAATTCATTTTTAGAAATAAAATGTAACAGACATAACCCTTCAAATATTGCAACAGAATATGAAGTAAACTGGTTGAACCAAGGACCTTTATCTGACCAGGGAGAATACACAACAGATAATGATCATCATGATATGGCAGGAAATGAATTTGATCCTGATTTTCCTTATTCTACTAAAAAACAAATCAAAACTTCATGGCTTTTTGTTCCACCTAATTTATATGTTATGTGTTTTTATGATTATTACAGGCACAGCGAGTCAGCACAAGGAACACAATCAGTTACACCAGAACCAGTACCACCGGCATTGCAATGGTTTGGAATTAATGTTTGCAATACCGGAATTCCAAAACTATCTGGTCCTGATGAATATTCCTGTGAACCCGGGAGTAAAAAAACACTAATATTTCTACAGGATAAGAGCGATGAAATAGCAGCACTTGAAACAGAATATGATTCATTTGAAAGCACCTTAGACGGAGGTGGCTATACTGATGCCTTGCTTAGTGCTATTAACAGCAATATATCAAATGGTCATTTAAAAAATATGCTAATAGATGCTTCCCCTCTTTCTGATACTGTATTAACAGAAACAATAAATCGCACAAATTCATTACCACCGGGACATTTTAAACAGGTAATAATACCAAATTCACCTGTATCAGATAAAGTAAAGCCCTATTTAAGTAACAAACTTGAAGAATTGCCTCCCGGTATCGCAAACCAGATAATAGATGTGCAGGTAATAAATCCTGATTACAGAACTCTTACTACAATACAAAGAGAAATTGACAGAGCAAAATTAGAAAGGCAATTAGCACTTAATAGTATTATTATTGATACATTACAACAGGATTCTGTTAATGCTGTTATTAATCTGCTTGAAACAGAAAATACTGTAATTGCCAATAAAATATTAGCAGGAACATTTTTATCAGATAATAATTTGTCAGCAGCACAGGATAAGCTAAATTCCTTGCCTGGAAATACTCAGGAAGAACAGGACTGGATAGAATTACAGAACATAATATTACAGCTGGCTTTAGATACTAATACTGTATTTGAAACAGACAGTGCACAGGAACAGTTTATACGTAGTTTAGCTTATCAAATACCAGAGTCGCCTGCAACAAGCAATGCTAAATCAATTTTACGTCTTGTTTACTGGGAAGATTTTCCTATACAGCTTCCTTTTTATGATGTAAGCTTAAAAATGGCACAAGCAAACGGAGGACAGGATAACACTGACAATAATATTTTTGATAAAGAACATAAATATCTTGGCAAAAATTATCCTGATCCTTTTGATAATTATACAAATATTCCTTACTATGTGCCGGATGAAAGTAAAAATGTATTTATTAAAGTATATAATGTTAAAGGAAATTTTATTAAAAATTATCAGTTAAATAAAGGGAATAATATACTTAAAATAAATACTTCAGATTGGGCTAAAGGAATTTATTTTTATTGTATTGAAATAAACGGAACTATTCTGGAATATGATAAAATGATTTTAATAAAATAAAAAAGTAATATTTTTAATCAGACAATAATAAAAAAATGTCATTTCTGATAATAATATTATTAAATTATTTATTTATGAAACAAATATTTAAAAGACCATCATTTTTTGCACAAACAAGTATGATCATTTTTTTAAATCTGTTTCCATACGACCTTTAAAAATTAAAAAATAAATGTATGAAAAAATTAGTAAACTTAATTTTCTTAACAGTGCTGATTAATAGCATTTCTTTTGCCCAGATATGGATGACTGTCCCTGGTACGCTTGGACCTCTTGCATTTATGGTTGGAAGTCCTACATATGTTCAAACATTATATGTTTATGATAGTTTATTGTATGTAGGAGGATCTTTTACACAAGCAGGTGGTAATAATATTTCCCGTTCTATAGCAACATGGAATTCTCATAACTGGGGAAGTTTGGGAGCAGGAACAGACCATAGTATAACTGTTTTTGATATATTACATTATAATAATGATTTATATATAGTAGGAGAATTTGATAGTGTTAGTATGGGATATAATAATATTAATGCTATGAATGTAGCTCGCTGGAATATGGATAGTTTAAATTGGCATTCTGTAGGTTCAGGATGGATGGGTAGTGTTGTTGATGATATTCATGCTGTAGCATTATATAAAGGAGAAATATATGTAGGCGGTAGTTTTGACGAAATAGATTATGTACATGCTGATAATGTAGCTAAGTGGGATGGCACACAATGGTCAGATGTAGGCGGAGGTATTTACTGGTCATCAATTGCATGTATGGCAGTATATAAAGATGAACTGTATGTTGGTGGCATTTTTAATTCTGCTATTGGTAATAATATTACACGTTGGGATGGTAATGAGTGGAAACAGGTAGGCGAAGGAACAGATGGTAAGGTTACCACTTTATTTGTTGATACAGTTAATGACATACTTTATGCAGGAGGAGGTTTTTTAACCGCAGGAGGTGTTATCGTTAGCGGTATTGCAAAATGGGACGGAAACAACTGGTCTGATATTGGAGGAGGATTAAATAATGGTGTTAGAGGTATAACTATGTATCATAATGAACTTTATGCTGTTGGAAGTTTTACAGGCACAGCAGATGGAATACCTGCAAATAATATAGCAAGATGGGATGGCGTTACATGGAAACCTGCAGGACAAGGACTAAATTCTACAACAGAAGCTGTAGATGTTTATAAAGATACACTCTATGTAGGTGGATATTTTACAATGGCAGGAAATGACTCTGCATTCGGGATAGCACGTTGGTATAATCCGCCCTGTGCTTCCACAAAGGCAAATTTCGGGACAAGTGCTGATACTGTTTTTTTGGCAGATTCAGCTATTGTGCATTTTTATGACAGTAGTACTTTTACCAGCCAGTGGTTCTGGGATTTTGGCGATGGCACAACAGATACTGTCCAAAATCCTATACATTATTATAGTAACCAGGGCTCTTATATTGTTACATTAATAATAAAGTATGGAGATTGCTCTAATACTAACTATGCTATAATAACCGTAGTTGATAATACAGGTATTGAAAAAATATATGGAAAAGAAAATGAATATTTAGGAGATAATATACCAAATCCTTTTAAAAACACCACTATAATACCTTATTATGTTCCACAAGGGAAAAAAGGTGTAATAGAAATATACAATGTTAAAGCTAAATTGCTAAAAAGTTTTTCTGTTAAACAGGGTCGTAACAAACTTGAAATTTCTCTTGCAGACTTTAAAAATGGAACATATATATATAGTATGAAAATTGATGGGAAAACAATACAACAAAAAAAAATGGTGCTGGCAAGATGAAAGAAAATTACGAATTACAAATTACGAATTACGAATTACAAATTACAAATTACGAATTACGAATTACGAATTATGAATTATGAGTAAATAGTATCTGTTTATAAATGTTTTATTACAGGCAATAGTTTCTATATAAATTTGAAAGCTTCAGCTAAATTAAAGTTCATGTATTATTTATACGATTCTTATGGAAATAAAATATATAGTAAAAATTTTGTTATAATGAAAGATCATATCAGAGATTATCAAATAAAACCAAAAAAAGGTATCCCTTCAGGTATTTTAGTTCACAGGTTTGAATTTGAAGATGGTTCTTTTATATCAATTACGAATAATAAATTTTAATTTTTGAATATATGAAAAATATAAAATGTAATTTACTAATATTACGGTTTTTATTACCAAATAGATATATAAAAGTATTTTTAGATATTGTATTACTAATATCAATAAATGGTATTTTTGCACAAACATCCGGCTCACTTGACCTCTCCTTTGGCGGAACCGGAATTGTTATAACAGATGTGGCTGGTGGTAATGATGTTAGCCGGTCCGTGGCTATTCAAACTGATGGAAAAATTGTTGTTGCAGGAACTTCAGATTATGATTTTGCAGTTGTAAGATATAACACTGATGGAACATTAGATAGCACTTTCGGAACAGGTGGTAAAGTAATAACTCCTGTCGGAAGCATTTGGGATTTTGCTTCTGCAATAGCCATACAAACTGACGGAAAAATTGTTGTCGCGGGATCTTCAAATAATGGTTCAGATTATGATTTTGCATTAGTAAGATACAATACCGATGGAACATTAGATACTACTTTCGGAACTAGCGGTAAAGTAATAACTCCTGTTGGAAATTCTTATGATGATGAAGCTTATGCTGTAGCGATACAAACCAATGGAAAGATTGTAGCAGCAGGATCAGGATATTCAGGTAGTGGTCCATTTTTTGAAAATGAACTTGTAAGATACAATACTGATGGGACATTAGATACTACTTTTGGAACAGGCGGTAAAGTAATAACTATTGTTAGAGACGGTAGTAAAGCTTCTTCCGTGACTATACAAACTGATGGAAAAATTGTTGTTGCAGGTGAATCGGTTAGTGGTACAAATTATGATTTTGCAGTAGTAAGATATAATACCAATGGAACATTAGATGCTACTTTCGGAACAGGTGGTAAAGTGATAATTGATATCGGGAGTGATCATGATTATGCTTATGCTGTCGTTACACAAGATGACGGAAAAATTATTGCCATAGGGTATACTAATGTTCCAAATTGTTATTTTGCAGTTGTAAGATGTAATACCGATGGAATATTAGATACTACTTTCGGAACAGGGGGAAAAGTAATAACTCCTGTCGGAAGTATTGATGATAGAGCTCGTACTGGTGTTATACAAACTGATGGAAAAATTGTTGTCGCAGGATACTCTGATAATGGCTCGAATAATGATTTTGCAGTTGTAAGATACAATACAAATGGGACGTTAGATAATACTTTCGGAACAGACGGAATAGTGATAACTGCTATTGGAGACTTTCGGGATGAAGCATCTGCAGTAGCTATACAAACTGATGGGAAGATTGTTGCCGTAGGATACTCATATAATAATGGTTCAAATAATGATTTTGTAGTTGTAAGATATATAGGTGTAGTTAATAATATTCCTGAAATAAAAGAATCAGATAATTTTGTTGTATTCCCAAATCCAACAGATAATAGTTTTTTCATAGAAGCATACATTGCTGCAGATAACCACGGCATAATAAAAATATATGATTTAAAAGGAGAATTGTTAAAAGAACTTGTCCTTAAAAAAGGCAGTAACAAGACAATGGTTCACACATCGGGCTGGAGAAAGGGAATTTATATCTGTAATCTTATTATTAACGGGAAAATAATTAAGAGTGAAAAAATGGTGCTGGCAAGATGAAAGAAAATTACGAATTACGAATTATGAATTATGAGTTTTGAACTTTGAACTTGATACTTAAAAGTTATGAGTAAATAGTATCTGTTCATAAATGGTTTATACAGGCAATTACATATTTTTTATTAAATATATAAGCCCTGAATAGTCATTTTTGTTTTTATTTGCTGATATATTGGATTTTAGTCCGTTAAGGAAAGCTTTTATAAATCTTGATTTTTCTGTTTTATATTTTTCGCTAAGTAAACTTATATAAAAAGAATCAAATTTTAACGGGAATTTTTTCTCAACTTTAAAATTATACTTTTCAAACAAATTTTTGATACTTGATTGTGAAAAATGATATAAATGTCGTGGTATATCATATCCTGCCCAAAATTCTTTATAAATATCAGCGTCTAATGATTTATAATTTGGGACAGCAATAATTAAAATCCCGTCTTTTTTTAAGAGTTTTTTTACTTCTGTTATTCTTTTATCAAGTTGGTGCACATGTTCCAATACATGCCACATTGTAATTACATCAAAGGAATTGTCTTCTAATTTTGATAGCTCTTTTTCATCTTTGATATTCAGGTTATAAAGAGCTACAGCATGGTTACGGACTTTTTCGTTTGGTTCTATTCCATAAGTGAGCCAGTTATTTTTTTTAAAAACATTTAAAAAATCACCTGTTGCACATCCTATATCAAGAATTTTTTTCCCTGATGATGTCTTATATTTATTTATAAGGTTAAATTTTTGTTTAAGAGAATGGTTTTTTATTATTTGATACAAAAAGTTTATAATTCCTTTTTTGCTGTGAGAGTAAGATATATAATTTTCAGATTCATAATATTTATATATATCATTAGCAGCAGGGCGCGGATTAGTAAATCTGAATCCACATTTTTTGCATTCTACAATATTAAATGTCTCTTTTGTCAAGAAATGGTCTTTGCAGGTTAATACAGTGGTAAATTCATCTGAACCACATACAAGGCATTTATCAATTTTTTCCATAAAGAATATGTTTATCTTGTTTATACCGTTAGATAATCAGGCAGTCAAGTTCGGCTACTGACGAATGACTGTTAGTTTTTATTATTTTAAACCGCTGGTCTTATGACCTACAGCTTTTACCCCGTTGGATATTATCCTACGGGGTTAATTTATTCTTGTCTTTTTTATACTCACCCTAGCCCCTCTCTACTCGTAGAGAGGGGAACCAAAAGGGGAGAGTAAAAAATATTTAGTAATTTTTTTATTGCTAAATTATAAACGTTCCCTTCAGTCGGAGTAAAACAACTGAACAATTTTTTGTTGTTAAATCCGCTTTAGGCAAACGGTTTTTATTTTATTGGTAGAGACGAGGCATGCCTCGTCTCTACTGTGAAGTTATAATCAGTATTTATTCGTCATAGATGTTTCATGTGAAACATTAATTTTATTTGCCAAGATATACCAGAAGAACAGATATATCTGATGGTGAAACGCCGCTTATTCTTGATGCTTGTCCTATTGTTACCGGCTTAATTTTTAACAATTTTTCTCTTGCTTCAAAAGAGATTGATTTTAACTTTTGATAATCAAAATCTTTGCGTAAAATAATATTTTCAAGTTTAGATAATTTGTTTGCTACTTCATTTTGTTTGTTTATATATTCTTCATATTTGGTTAATATTTCTGCTTCTTCTATGCTTTCCTCTTTTGTATCACTTTTAAAAGAATCAAAAAAATCAGAGAGGGAACTTATATATTTTGTAAGAGAGTTAATAGAGATTTGTGGACGTAACAAAAGTTTGGATATTTTAATCTTTTGTTTAATATCAGGAGTATTTATTTGTTGAAGCAAAGGGTTTATTTCATTTGGTTCTACGTTTTTACTTTCTATAAAGTCAATAATTTTTTTAATTTCTTTTTCTTTTTTAATAACTCTGTCCATTCTTTTTTTTGAAGCAAGACCTGTTTCATATCCCTTTTTAGTTAAGCGAAGGTCAGCATTATCCTGACGTAGCAATATTCTGTATTCTGCTCTTGAAGTAAACATTCTGTAAGGTTCATCAGTGCCTTTTGTAATTAAATCATCAATTAAGACCCCGATATATGCCTGATAACGTTTTAAGATAAAATCCGAAAGATTATTTAGTTTTCTGTGGGCATTTATACCGGCAATTAGTCCCTGGCATGCTGCTTCTTCATATCCTGTTGTCCCGTTTATCTGTCCTGCAAAGTAAAGATTATTTATAAGTTTTGTTTCCAGAGTATATTTAAGCTGTTGCGGTGGAAAATAATCATATTCTATTGCATATCCGGGTCTAAATATTTTAGCATTTTCAAATCCGGGAATTTTTTTCAATGCTTTATACTGAATCTGTTCCGGCAAAGAGGAAGCCAATCCATTAGCATATACTTCAACAGTTTTCCATCCTTCGGGTTCAACAAATACCTGATGTCTTTTTTTATCAGCAAATTTTACAAGTTTATCTTCTATTGAAGGGCAGTATCTCGGACCAACACCTTTTATAATTCCTTTAAAAAGAGGAGATTTATCAAAACCTGTTCTTAATATGTCATGAACTTCAGGATTTGTATATGTGAGGAAGCAACTTTTTTGTTTTTTTAGTTTTTTGGTGTTTGTAAAAGAAAATTTCTGTGGATTTTCATCTCCTTTTTGTTCAGTCATTTTTGAATAGTCAAGCGTTCTTCCATCAACTCTTACAGGAGTTCCTGTCTTCATTCTTTTTGCTTCAAAGCCAACTTTTACTAATTCTTTTGTTAGACCTTTTGAAGCCGGTTCTCCTATTCGTCCTCCTGTTGTATGTTTATCGCCGACATATATTATTCCGTTAAGGAAAGTGCCATTTGTTAAAATTACTGCTTTTGCTTTTATCTTTATACCCAAAGCGGTGATAACACCTTTAACAGTATTATTTTTTATCATTAAAGAAATCACATTATCTTCTCTAAAATCAAGGTTAGGAGTTTTTTCAAGCATTAATCTCCATTGTTCTGAAAATTTTAATCTGTCATTTTGGGTTCTTGGGCTCCACATAGCAGGACCTTTGGATTTGTTGAGCATCTTGAATTGTATCATTGTTTTATCAGCTACTATTCCTGAATATCCTCCCAAGGCATCAATTTCTCTTATTATTTGTCCTTTGGCTATTCCGCCCATAGAAGGGTTGCATGACATATTTGCCATTTTTGTCATATTCATAGTTATGAGCAACACAGAGGAACCGAGGTTAGCGGCTGCCGCAGCGGCTTCACAACCAGCGTGTCCTGCTCCTACAACAATTATGTCATATTCTTTATACATTTTTTCTATTTATGTTCCACATGAAACATTCATGTCCAAAAAAAATTGGACATACACTTTATAAACTCATTGAAGTAAGCGAATGACCCGCTTTAGGCGGATTTTGCAGTAGAGACGAGGCATGCCTCGTCTCTACTAATAATGTAATATAAAAATGTAAATGCCGTCAGGCAACTGCCTGATCCAACGGTATAAACACATGAAAAATTATTTTTTTTGAACAAAATTACATAAAATTTTTGTAGAACAAAGATAAATAATAATCCTCTTTTTGTGTCATCACAATTTTTTCTTTATCTGTCTTATCGTTATAACCTATAAGATGTAAAATGCCATGTATCATAATTCGTTGTAATTCATTGAAAAACAGCACATTAAAAGTTTTGGCGTTTTTTTTAACCCTGTCAATGCTAATAAAAATGTCGCCTGATATTTTATTGTCTTCAGAATAATCAAAAGTTAGTATATCTGTGAGTGTATCACGGTTTAGATAAGTTTTGTTTAAACTTAAAAGACGAGCATCATTACAAAATATATAATTTATAATGCCTGAATATTTCTTTTCTTTATCAATAGCAAAAAATATCCATTTTCTTATCATCTTTTTATTTTTTAATACAAAAGAAATATTTTCAGAAAAAAAATTAATGTTTGAATTGAGCATTCCCTTTTATTTTGGTTATTCGCTAAAATCAGCAAGTTTATTTTTTTTGTCACTAGTTACATTCACCCCGTTAAATCCCTGACAAGTCAGGGAACGAAGTTATTTAACGGGATGAACCCAATTAAGTAAATTTTTCATTGGTGTCCGACTAAAATTTAAAAATTCAGATAAAGTCGTTTCTAAATATTATGAGATTCCTCTCTATCGCTCGGAATGACAGTATTATTTAGAGTTCAGGGTTGGTTGTAAGGACGCGTAAAACGCGTCCTTACAACCAACTTCCCAACATAATGAAGTTGTCATTCCGAACGAAGTGAGGAATCTACTATTATAAGTTCTAATTTTATTTTTAGTCGGACACTAATATAATTTTTTAATATTTTTTATTCCTAAAGAAATTCTTTTTAATATCTCGTCTTTACCTAATATCTCTGCAACATCAAGCATATTTGGACCTTTATTATCTCCTAATACAGTTATTCGCAAAGCATTCATAAGCTGTCCGATATTTAGATTATTCTCTTCAAGAAATTTTTCAAAAACAGGTTCTAAAGTCCTTGCATCAAAATTTTCAATAAGATTTAATTCATTTTTTAAAGATGATAAAATAAAAGGAGTGTTTTCTTTCCATTTTTTTCTAACTGCTTTCTCATTATATCTGACAGGAGCTTTAAAAAAATATGTTGCCTGCCAAAAAATCTCTTTAACAAAACAAGCTCTTTCTTTCATCAAACCGCATACTTTTGAGAGGTATTTGTTATTGATTATGTTTTTATTTTCTATAATTTTAGAAATATTTTCTTTGTTTATATCCGTATTATATGCTTTATTCAGATGTTCAAAGGTCTTATCTTCTTCTGTGTTTAATGTTTTTATATAAGACAGTAATAAATCGGCTAATTCTTTATTATCTTTTTTTCTAAGGTATTGTTGATTAAACCATTTTGCTTTTTCAGGATTAAATTTTGCTCCTGATTTTCCAACATGTTCAAAAGAAAATTCCTGAATCAGTTTATCCATAGTAAACAGTTCCTGCTCAGTGCCCGGGTTCCAGCCAAGAAGAACAAGCATATTTATAAATGCTTCGGGAAAATAACCGGATTCTTTATAGCCGGATGATTTTTCGTTTGTCTTAGGGTCAGTCCATTCTAAAGGGAATACAGGAAATCCTAAACTGTCGCCATCACGTTTACTTAATTTTCCATTACCATTTGGCTTTAATAATAATGGCAGATGAACAAAATAAGGCATTGTTTTTTCCCAGCCAAGATATTTATATAACAAAACATGCAAAGGGGCAGAGGCAAGCCATTCTTCTCCTCTTATAACATGCGTAATTTTCATTAAATGGTCATCAACAATATTTGCGAGATGATATGTAGGCATACCATCTGATTTGAACAATACTTTATCATCTATTTTTGAAGAATTAACAGTAATTTGTCCTCTTATAATGTCAAAGACCTTTATTTCTTCTTTTTCCGGTATTTTGATACGAACAACATAAGGACTTTTGGAATCAAGTTTTCTTTTTACTTCTTCTTTGGATAAAGAGAGAGAATTTTTCATCTTTAATCGTGTAAAAACATTGTATTGAGACATTGCAATATCTTTGGCTTTTATGTTCCGCATTTCTGTTAGTTCTTCCGGAGTATCAAAAGCATAATAAGCAGTGCCGTTATTTAATAATTTGTCAACATATTTACGATAAAGATGTTTTCTTTCCGATTGTCTGTATGGTCCATATTGTCCATCTTTATTTATACTTTCGTCAAAGTCAATGCCACACCATTTAAGGGATTTTATAATATATTCTTCTGCTCCCTGCACAAATCTTTTTTGGTCTGTATCTTCTATTCTTAAAATAAATTTCCCTTTGTGTTTTTTGGCAAACAAATAGTTATACAAGGCAGTTCTAACACCTCCTATATGTAAAGGTCCTGTTGGACTTGGAGCAAATCTTACTCTTATTTCCTGATTTAACATAATAGTTTTTCCCTTTTTTTGTGAAGCAAACTTACATAAAAACAGTAGATATATTTTATCAATGGGTTAAAATTTTTTATAGATGATATAAAGCAGTGGTAGTAGCAGTGGCTATTTTTTGTTAAGCATTGATATTTATTATTTATTATCCACTCAAATTAAGAAAGAACCTATAAAATCAAATAAAATTAAGAGCTTTATACTGATTTGCATTCAGTATTAAAATAAAAAAGTCATTAAATTTTATTATTTACAATATTTAGTATTTCTTTTTCCATTGATATAGCTTTGTTTTCAATTTTCGTTCCTTTTGATAAAATATCATCAACAAATTTTTTGTCTTTCATACCTGAAGCATTTATTTTAACATTAAGGAAAGCGCCCATAACAGCAGAGCGTGCACACAAAGCGCCAACGCCTGCATCGCTGACAGAATTAGGATTTCCTGTTTCTGCCATTGCCCTTATTATTGTCATTGCAGAGAGAGATAATTCCATTACTTTAAAAGGTGTTTTTATAGCATCTTTTGTTGCCTGCTGTATAGCATTATTTCGTGTTTCTTTTTCTTTGTCTGTATTTTTTGATAAAGAAAAAGCATCCATTATTTTATTAAAAGCATCAGTATCCTTGTCAACCATATTTATCAGTTGGTTTTTTATTTCTTGACCTTTTTCAGCCCAAAAGGAAAATTCTTCCCATCTGTTGTCCCATGCTCTTTTATTGGCTGACAGATTAGCGACCATTGTTGCAAGAGATATTCCCAAAGAGCCGACATAAGCAGAAATAGAGCCGCCTCCCGGTGCCGGCGATTCTGATGCTGTTTCATTGGCAAATTCTTTTAAGTTCATATCTACCAGTTTATCAGTGTTGTCTTGTTCTATCATATATTCTATGATTTTTTCTTTGGGATTAAAAGGTCTTAAATCATCTAATCCTAATGACTTAACAACTATTTTTATAATTTCCTGTTCAGAGATACCAACAGAGCGTTTTTGTTTTTTTAAAAAGTATTTTCCTGCATCTGTCATTACTTTTAAAGGCACTAATCCGACGAGTTCAGAGCCGATTACTAT
>Ga0208905_1001172_pt1 | contig 13295 bp, 13 predicted proteins | sample AntAceMetag02UKS_FD_184776 | JGI IMG/M metagenome (GOLD analysis project Ga0208905, IMG submission 184776) | Saline lake microbial communities from Ace Lake, Antarctica - Antarctic Ace Lake Metagenome 02UKS (SPAdes) (version 2) | ecosystem: Environmental > Aquatic > Non-marine Saline and... | reverse complement strand
AAAATAATTACTGTTCTCATCCTTCTGCTTCATCTCATCAAGCGCCTGCCAGCTCCCGATGTCATTCCAGTCAATATTGATAGGAACTACTACTGAATCATCTGCTTTTTCCATTATGCCGATATCAACTGGGACTGACTCCAACCCAGAATAGAACCTGTTGACTCTATTCTTATCGGTATTCCAGCAGTCTTTTATTTCCTTTAGTGAATTGTAAAGAACAGGCATAAGGTTTTTCACAGCTTCAATTATCGAGTCTATTCGCCATAAAAACATGCCGCTGTTCCAAGCGAATGTGCCCGATTTAACAAATTGCTCAGCTGTCTTTGCATCTGGTTTTTCCTTGAATTGCTTCACGTTAAAGATCGGGATTGGATCCTTCTTAATCTCCCTGCCAAATTCGATATACCCGTATCCAGTTGCAGGATAAGTTGGCTCAATCCCGAAGGTGAGAAGCTTTTTGTGCTCTTTCACAAATGCATCTGCTTGAGAAATGATCTCTCTGAAAAGTTCCGGCTTGCCAATGTAATGATCAGCAGGAAGCACGAGCATGGTCTCGTCGTTTTCATATTTTTCTTCAAGAAGAACCGCAGACAACCCGATGCACGCTGCAGTATTTCTTCCCATTGGTTCCGCAATGATATTTTCTGCAGGGAGTTCGGGAAGATGCTCTCTTGCCAATCCGATCTGACTCTCGTTTGTAACTATGTATATGTCTTTATGATCAACAAGCGGGAGAATTCTGTCGACTGTCTGCTGTATCATAGAGCGCTGGCCGAGAATATGCAAAAACTGTTTCGGGGTTTCCTTTGTGCTGAGAGGCCAGAATCGGGTGCCGATCCCTCCTGCCATTATTAAGACTATCATAGTATCACCTGCTAATTCTCCTGAGTTGTTCTTTGATCAACAACTGAAACATTCTGGGGAATTTCTAATGTAAAGATGCTGTCAGGAAGTGCTTCATTGATAACTTGATTCGTGAACTTGAAACCAACCTCATTATCATAATTATCCATGTATTCGATCACTTCAATAAGGGAGTCCTGATTGGAAAATTGGATAACCAATTCTGAAAAATCACTCATCACCTCAGTTGGTTTGAAAGTGAAAATTGTGACATTTTTATATTTTTCTGTCGATTGCAGCTCGCAATAATAAATATATTCTTTGGCGAGAAGTTCAGGATTTATAAAATTTTGCCAGTAACTCCAGTCCTGAATAAGCAGTTGTTTTCTTTCAGGGAAGTAGAATCTCAAATCGTCTTCTGTGCCGAGCATTGTCTGTGGTTCGGGATAGTAAAATTCAAGCTTTATCTTATTTTCTTTGGTGTAGAGATTACCAAATGAGAAGTGCTCGATTTCGCTTTCCGGCCAGTAATTTCTCTGCTCGAAATTTGCCTTAAATGTTGTGATTTTTTCATTGATCTTGAGGAATTTCTCAAGGAGTTCTTCATTTGCACAAAGGGCATTGCACACAAGTATCACAGCAAAGAGTATTACAAAATATTTTTTCATTTAATATCCTAATCTGTCAAAATCATCTTGGCTGATAAGTACTTTTCTGGGTTTGCTCCCCTCTGCATCCTGCACATATCCAGCTCGCTGCATCTGATCAATGAGCCGCCCTGCACGTGCATAACCGATCCTAAATTTTCTCTGCATCATAGAAATGGACGCATATTTTTTCTCAACAGCATAGCGAACTGCTTGCGGGAAAAGGTCATCATCATAAGCAAAATCTAGATCATCATCCCTTTCTGTAGGAAGTTTGATGTCCATATAGGGCTTAGGAAATTGCGCAAGATAACCGACCAACTTTTTCGCCTCGTCTGTGCTTACGTATGAACCGTGTACTCGGATCGGGGGTTTTCTGCCAAGGGGTGAGAAGAGCATATCACCATTGCCAAGGAGTTTTTCTGCACCATTCATATCGAGGATTGTTCTGGAGTCAGTTTTTGACGAAACATGGAAGGAGATTCGCGAAGGGAAGTTCGCCTTTATTACGCCATTGATAACATTTACAGAGGGCCTCTGAGTGGCGAAAATGAGATATATCCCTACTGCTCGTGCCATTCCTGCAAGACGCTGGATAGGGCGTTCGATATCCTTTGCCATTTTTTGCATCAGGTCAGCAAGCTCATCTACAACAATGACAAGATAGGGCATTGTTTCGGGAAGCTCTTCTTGGTCAGGAAGCTCCTCCATTTTCAGCTTTTCTCTTTCCTTCTTCTTTTCAATACACATTTCATTGTAGCTTGCAAGATCACGCACATGATATTTTGCCAGCGCATCATATCTATGCTCCATCTCATTCACAGCCCAGTTAAGAAGATGGACCACATCCTCAAAATCCGTAATGACTTCTTTCACGAGGTGAGGAACTTTTTTATAAAGCGATAGTTCGATCTTCTTGGGATCAAAAAGGATAAGACGTACCTGATCGGGATGAGCTCGGTAAAGAATGGTGTTCAAAATAGCATTAAGGCACACGCTTTTTCCGGAACCTGTTTCTCCGGCAATGAGAAGATGTCGCAGATCTTTCAAGTCGGTCACGACCGGCTCGCCGGTGATGTTTTTGCCAAGGGCAATAAGTGTGGGAGAAGGATTATTTTTCACTTCATCGGTATCAAGCACTTCTTTCAGATAAATGAATTCCGACTTATTATTTGGGATCTCAAATCCGATAGTGTCTTTACCCGGAATTGGAGCAACGATGCGGATACTCTTTGCTTTTAATGCAAGCGCAAGGTCGTCGGCAAGAGAAGTATATTTGCTGATCTTTGTGCCCGGTGCAGGACGGAGCTCGTATTGCGTGATGACAGGTCCGATGTTCACGTTCACCACATCGCCTTCAATATCAAATTCCTTGAGTTTAGATTGAAGTAGCTTGCTTTTTTCTTCGATCTCTTTTTTCTTCTCCTCCATTGCATGTTTGGTCATTGAAGGAGAGTCCTGTAGTATTTTATGATAATTCGGCAGGGGATATGATGTTTCGTCTTCATCAGTAGCTTCTGGAACTTTTGTGGCAACGGGTTCTATTTTCTTTTTCTTATCTTTTCTCTTTTTTTCTTTTTTGGCTTTCCGAACTGGAGGCTCTATTTCTTCTTCATGCTTTTTGTAAGAAATTGAAGGTTTCTTCTTTCGTTCTTTCCCGAGCTTAAATTTTCTTTCAGGACGAGAAAAAAGGAATTTGAAGAAATTTAAAATATTATGCGCTTCAAAAATGAATATGATAGTTCCGAAAAGAGCGAGACCAAGCACAATTGCAGAACCAGCGCTGTTGAAAATAGGATAGAATATCTTATCTATAATGAAAGTGAATACGATTCCTCTGCATAACGGGAATGCCCCGCCCACCGACAGATAGAAAAGTGTCAGCCACACGAAAAATAGGAATATGAAGACCAGCTTCCGTGTAAGATTTTCAATTTTCGAGCCGAAAATATAGAGTATGCCTGTGATAAATAGGAATACCGAAAGGAAAAAACTGAATGGTTCACTGAAGATGATCTGGAATACCCATGCCAATCCTGCACCAAAAGGACCGATCATATTTCGTGTATAAGGGAATTTAAGTGAGATGATCTTCCCGAAAGAGAGTTCTGCCTGCTTTAAGCCCACAATGTCTTCGTAGGTGAATGAGAGCAATGAAAAGAAGAGTAATAAACCTAATGCAATAAAAGCCAGTCCAAATATAATTTTCGGGTTTTGTTCTTTTTTATTCATATTTAATTTTTTATCTCAGTATTAATAGATAATTAAACGTAATATTTAAAAATAATTTATTACATCCAAAATCTTATTACAAATTCTGGTCCATTGAGTTTCTCATCAATAATTTTAAAAAATCTATAGCCCAGTTTGAATTCAATTCTCTTTATATGCACACCTAAACCAATATTAAATTCATTTACAGTTTTTATACACTTGAAACATTTAAGATTATATAATAATAAACCATAGTCAATATTTATATTAAATGGTTTTTTAAAGATTCGGATTTTATATGCCCATTTAATGCCATCTTCTTGGCTTGAAGATTGTAAATGCTTAAAACCAAATCCAGTTCTAAAATTAATAAATTGATTTTGTGCAAAAGAGAATAAGATTAAAGATTCAAATGTTGAAAGGTTTTGTTTATCATTTAAAACATTCCTCAAATAATATGAATAAGATGATTCTAATGAAAGTCTTAAGTAGCTAATAGTCGGTTCTATCCTATATCCCCAGATATTTTTATTTACATATTGTGTTGAAGTAGAAATATTTGCCATCCAACTTTTTCCTTCATAATCAATAAATCCATCATTAATTTCAAAAGGATAATTTTGAAAATAGAAATTATCTGAATAATCGTCGTCAAGAAGAATAATTGGCAGATAAACAGGAGCAGCGGTAATAATTAATACTCCTGTGAATATTATTGTTTCAAGAGCTTCTTCTCTTTCTTCTCTCTTTTTTTCTTCTAATTCTTCTAAACTTAATCTGTTATCTTCTATTGTATTTTCATAATTTGGGTTTTCAAATAAATTTTTATCTATATAATCCTGTCTTGTTTTATCAAAATAGGGTTTTTTAATATTATTTATACTATCAATTTTAGTTTTATCAAAAAAGAATTTCTTAACTTTTTTTAGACTATCAACTTTTGTAGAATCATTAACCTCTTCAGCAAATAAATATTGAGAAATCAATAATAAAAAAATAATTAACATTAAATTTGTTTTCATGTCTTGCTCCTTTCATTTTATAAATTCGTCAATAAATTTTAACATTTCAATATTCATATCAATTATGCCTAATGCAAATGATATCGCCATCCTGGACTAGATATTCTTTTCCTTCAAGATGAAATTTCCCGGATGCTTTCAGTTCTTTTTCCGAGCCACACTCCTTGAGATCATCATGTGTGAAGCGCTCAGCACGAATAAAGCCGCGGGCTAGATCAGTATGGACTTCAGCAGCAGCATCAAGTGCGGTTTCTCCTTTTTTCAGAGTCCATGCACGGATTTCATCCTTGCCAATGGTGAAGAAGCTTATTAAGCCCAACGTGTCATAGGAGATTCTTGTCAATTTATTTACTGCAGATTCTTTGATGTTGTACTCTTCCATGAACTCAAGTGCTTCCGCTTCTTCAAGCTGGTGAAGTTCCATCTCAAATTTTCCTGCGATCTCAACAATTTTATATGTGCCGGAAAGTCTGTCCTTGAGCTCTTGATTTTTTCCGAAGTTATCTTCATCCATATTTAGGATCACGAACATTGGCTTGAGGGTGAGAAATTGGAAACCGCGAAGGACTTTTTCTTCGTAAGACGAGAACTCCAATGTTTTAAGCATCTTATTCTCGCTTAAACGATCATAACATTTTTGAAAGAGTTTCAGCTCTTTCTCAATATCAGGATTCTTGCCGCCCTTTGTATATTGTTTGCTGAGGGAGTCCACTTTTTTTTCGCATATTGCCAGGTCAGAAAAGAGGAATTCTGTTTCAAGAGTTTCAATGTCTTGTTCGGGTTGAGCTGGAGAGCCGGGCACATTAAAACCGCGAACGACCAATCCGAGTGCATTTACCATACGAATAATGCCGAGCAACTCGCCGGAAAAAATCTCCTTCTTTACCTCATCGTGCTTGATACCAATGAAGTCTATGTATTCAATAGTAGCGAATATCTTTTTATGAGGATCGTATATTCCTTCGAGATAATCGAGACGCTCATCAGCTACTTCGACAGTCGCAAGGTTTGGTTTTGTTGCTCCGGAATAATAATCCGAAGTTTCTGCTTCACTGCCTGTCACAGCATTGAAGATAGTAGTTTTACCGCTTTTGGGAAGACCCACAAATCCGATTTTAATCATAGTATAACTTTCCTAAAGTAGTATATATTCGTCAATTATTATTGAAATTCAGTTGCCAGATAGATACTATATTGATGTGATTAATGGAACAATAAATGTAATCTTAATTATAACTAAAATTATAAGTAGGATTTTAATCGATAAAATCAACTTTCATTCTCAAGTGATTCAATTGATTATATCCTAATAACTTTTCTCTTTGCAATCTCCCAACAATAATTGAAGGACTGATATTTACTTTATGTGCAAATCCAATGATTGTTTGGTCATTAAATTCAGTATTAGTATCAGCGAATTTTTCCCACTCACTTTTAGGAACTAAGAAATCTCGGGCAAAATTATTAGCTTCTTTTTCTTTTATATTTATGTTTGTACTAACGTCATTTTCAATAAAAACATCTTTTTTCCCGTGAAGGATAATGTGTGATGCTTCGTGGAAGAAGGTAAACCAAAAATAGTCTTCATATTTTCTATAAAGCGATAGTTGGATCATAGCTTTTTTTGGATTTATCCATTTTGTAATACCATAAACAGGTAAGCCTTTTAAGCGCTGAATAAATATCAATGCAACTCCCGCTTTAGCACATAGCTCAACCATGATACTCTCAAAATATTCGGGTTCTGTAGTAGTTAAATCTCTTATAGATTTTAATGCTTGAATGAATTGATTTCTATTAAAGACAGTACATGATAAATTTTGTGCTTCTAATTCTCCCTTTCTTAACCAAACCGAATTAGCTTCTGGTTTTATTGAAAATGCGCATGATTCTTTATACGATACATTAGGAGACATCCATACTTTTGACCAATCATTTGGTGAGGATATACCAAAAAAATTTAAAAGTTCTGATAGCTGTTCAACATCATTCTTTTTTTTCTCAATCCATTTTAATTTTATAATTTCATTAATTGGAAATTTTTTTAACCAATCTATATGTTTTGATAACTTCTCTTTTTCTTTTTCATAAGCCCAAAATTCATCATATCGTTTTTGTCTATTATTCCAGAATGAAGAAGGCACTCCTAGAACTCTTTCTAACTGAATTGCAGTTTCAGGTGTTATCGAGATTTTACCTTTAATTATCTCATTTATTTTATTTATTGGACGACCCATCCTATGTGCTAAGTTTGTTTGTGTCCATCCTTTTTCTTCAAGCAAATCTAATATTGTTAAGCCGGGCTTGCTAATAGTAGATGGCTTATATTCATTTTTTGTTTCATTTGCCATGATAGTCTCCAATTTCAATAATTTTAATTACATAAAATTTTTTTAAATCTAACCATCCATCTTCAGACATTGGGAAAGGATCTGCAATAGGCTTAAATATTAACCTTTTTGGTTGTTCCAAGTCTATTGCCCACTCTCCTTTCCTGTTTTTTGTTAAAGGATGAAGATGACCAGGAAGGGTTTTTAGAATCATCATATTATCACAATCACGTATATCGTCCAACCTTGTTTTAAGCTTTCCGGTTGCGTTATTACACCGCTTCTTCAATTTCGAGTTCTCGAATATAATTTCCATTTTTATTAACCATTGGGGTAAAAGATATTTTAGATAAATATTATGTCAAATAAAATCTTATTTATTTAATAGCATTTAACATAAAAAAATCGTATAAATATATTTCTTGACGAACATAGCTCATGATTTTCTAAGTTTTACATGAACTTTCCAGGAGGCACATCGTGCTGAAAACTAAATACATTAAGACACTCGAGATATTAACATCGATCTTGATTTTAATAACTTTCATTGTTTCGCTCTACAGCATTCTGAATATTCATATATACAAACCATTTACACCGGCTTCGTTATTTCCCGGGGTTCTGAGCCAGGATGTGGTGTCATTAGTTGTTTCCATTCTGCTTCTGGTAGTGCTGGTGAAACTTCGCAATTCATCAGAAAAGATCTATCTTGTGTGGATCGCCCTTATCGGATACCTTCTTTATGCATACGGCATATATGCCTTTGACAGAGTGTATACGATGTTCTTCCTGTGCTACATCGCGATATTTGGTTTATCTTTGTTCAGTCTGATCATTTTCTTCAGTTCCATCGATCTGGATTATTTTATTGAAATACGAACCGAGCATATTCCCCAAAAATCCATTGCAGTTTTTTTGCTTTTACTGGCAATTTTATTTATTTTTTCATGGATGAAAATTATTATTCCTGCGATGACATATCACATTCAACTTGACGGGAATTCGATCTTTGTCTTCGATCTCTCTTTTTTCATTCCCCTGCTCATTCTTACAGGGATCAAGCTGTTCCAGAATAAAAAATTGGGTTATCTGCTTTCCGGCATTCTTCTGATGAAAATGGGATTTCTCGGTTTTTCCGTATTACTCGGCGCTCTTATCTCCCCATATTTCGGATTGCCTTTTTCTATCCTGGAGAGCGTACTTTATGCGATCCTGGGAATAGGAAGTTTTGTTTTTGCGATCATTTACATTAATGCATTGCGTTCAGATTGGGATTTGGAGAGCAAGGACTGAGCTGAGATTTAGTAAACTCAGTATAATGTATGTAAGAAGAAACAATATTTTTTATTGACATAAAATAATATAAATCTTGTAAAAAAAAGTAAGAAAAGGAGTAAGATATGTTAGATAAAACTTATCCATATAGACTATGGAAATTAGGAAAAGATTTTAGAAAATATGCTGAACTTATGATAGTTAATAAAATTGAGAGTGCAGATAGTCGTATTTTGTACTTCATGATTGGTCATTCTTTTGAATTAGTTTTAAAAGCATTTCTTCTTACGCAAGTAAATTTCAATACGAATAATAATTTTACAATTAATGAACTTCGTAGTAGGAGGAGATATGGGCACAATCTAAAAAAATTGTTTGATGAATCTGTAAAATTTAAAAATTTTAAGAGTATTGTTAAGGACGTCAATAATTTAGAATCCTATATTGATAATATCGACGTTTATTATAAAGATAAAGATTTTGAATATTTAGAAACGGGAATTATATTTGTGGATAATCCTCAAAATTTATTGAAGAGTTTAGACCTTTTAATTAAAAAATGTGAAAAAATATGTGAAGATTTCTTGAATAGGATATAAAGGTAAAATGAACTGGGATTTAAACCCTTGAGTTTTATAAAAAACCCGCCGATTAATCTCAGCGGTTTTATATATGAGAGAATTCAACCTGGGTTGCAGGGGTAGTTTTCATTGTAGATAGGACTAGGACTAGATTGTTATCCAGCAAGAATATGTTGCCGGTTCGTTGCCGAGGTAGTTTTCGGCTGAGAACTGTTTCTTCAATGTTCTATCGGCATATTTAAATCCTTCAAAATTAAAGAGATAATTTATGGAACTAAAGAAGATTGTAAAATACGAAGTTGGGGAAATCCAAGATAAACACTTTGACCCTGGTGAAGAAGGAGTACTTAAAAGATATAAAACCATCACTGTTACTTTGTTCTACGAAGATGGAGTCCAAGAAGATAAGGAATATGGATATGTAACTCACGAAGAAGTCTATGAGCAAATCAATAAAGGTGAAGATATAAATCTTAACCAATGTTATATTAAGGATTTTTCTTCTATAAAATATGTTAAAATGTATGATAAAAAATGTATTTTAAAACATTTTTCTGCATATGGTTCGTTCTTGGATTGTGAGACTAAGGTAGTTTTTAATAATGCACAATTTGATGAAGGAGATGTGGATTTTAGGGGCGCACAATTTGGTGATGGAGTTGTGTCTTTTTATAATGCACGATTTGGTAAAGGAGATTTATATTTTTCTTATGCACAATTTGGTGAGGGAAATGTAAATTTTAATGATGCACAATTTGGTAAAGCATATTTAGTTTTTGATAATGCACAATTTGGTGAGGGAAATGAAAATTTTATTTTTGCCCAATTTGATAAAGTTGATTTAGAAAAGGAGTTTTATATTTTTATAGTGCACGATTTGTTTTGTGAAAGGATTTGTAAATTTTAATGATGCTCAATTAGACAGGATTCTTTTTCAATATATTAATATCAGAAACAATATCCAATTATCATTTCTATCATGTAATTCAATCGAATTAGAGTTTAAAAAGAACATGTTAAAACATGATCGCGAAAAGATTTTTAAAGAATACTGTTCCTGAAATGTATGATACAGATGGTTGGTTGTAGGATAAAATGACTGATGCAGCAGGACATATACAAAGGGGATATTCAAGTTTTGAAGATACTGATAATTATGGAAATGAAAAAGTAACATTTAAATTTTATAAAAATCTTGGTGCTTGTTATATAACTGTATCGTTTAAATGATTGAACTATGGTTACAGATATATAATTTCATGATGTTTTCAAGAAAATGAACAAAGAATCCCCAATTTTGCCCCGGATTTAGTAAAACAAATATCTCAAAAACTTGGTTTAACCTTCACCCCGGGTTGCTGAGGTAGTTTTCATTGAAGATCTGAGGGGGGCACTAAAAGTTTACCAAAATCTAAAAAGGTTTCCTGATAGCTAAATAAAAGTTAGCTGTGGGTAAAAAAAGTTAGAAAAGATACAAACGTAGGTCAAAAATTCTGATTAATCAAACCCCTAACCCGAGTCGGGTACAGAAAAAATGGGCTTAAGCATTCGGAAATTATATTTATATTTTTACAAGTTTTATTCTCAATACACAACAATATCAAACCTGAACTCGACTCGAGTGAGAAAAGATGGCATTTTCATCTTGAACCGTCAGTCAGCTGATAAATATTAGCAAGTAAGATTGGTTTGAGAATCAAAAAAACCCGCCAATAAAGATCGGCAGGTTTGTGGAATGTGAGAGAATTAGGCACTTAAAATAAAACTTACAAACAAGTAGTCGTGAAAAAATTTCTCGCTTTCCGAATTACTTATCACAAGCTCTTCGACCAGTCTTTACCCGACAAATCAGGATACGCCTCGGCAGGCTTGTGACAAGGTAATTCTATTGAAAATCAATTTTCTATATTTGAACTTTTATAACTTTACATCTTTGCGTCTTTGCGTGTGTCTTTTTGGGTTTCGTTCACCCCGTTAAATCATTTTTCTCTATTTAACTGGGGTTTATACGAGCAAGCAGATTAATAATTTTCACATAATATTTCAAAGTATGCTTTCGGATGTGCGCAGGCAGGACATTTTTCCGGTGGTTCGGTGCCTTCATGCACGTAACCGCAATTACGGCATTTCCATTTTACCACTTTATCCTTTATGAATACAGTGCCGTTCTCGATATTTTTAAGCAAACCGAGAAAACGTTTTTCGTGTTGAATTTCTGCTTTTCCTATATGGCGGAACGCGCTTGCGATTTCCTTGAATCCTTCTTCATCAGCGATGTCCGCAAATTCAGGATACATTATTGTATGCTCGTAATGCTCGCCAGCTGCCGATTCAGTAAGATTTTCTACAGTCGTTCCTATCTTACCAGCAGGATAGGATGCTTGGATCTCAACTTCGCCGCCTTCGAGGAATTTGAATAATCTTTTGGCGTGCTCTTTTTCGTTGAGGGCAGTTTCTTCATACACGCCAAATATCTGTTCATAGCCCTCTTTTTTTGCCTGTTTTGCAAAGAAATCATAGCGATTGCGCGCCTGGGATTCACCTGCAAAAGCAGTGAGAAGATTCTTTTCTGTTTTTGAACCCTTGAGTTTTTTCATATATTGAGCTCCTTTATGAATTTTTTAGAAATGAAAATTTTTAGATATTTTGTCCCCAGGATTATTGAAGAATAATTCCCAGTTGCCTGTTTCCATATTGAAGATTGAAGTTCCGAGTGTCATACCACCGGTCAGTCCACCTGTCGTGTCCGGTTCTGCTGCAACTTCGCATACAAAATCATATAAAACATCGCAATCAACGTCTGCGAGATGGTCTGCGTATGTTGCGATTAATCCCATCAAAGTTGTATAGCGTTCGACGGTCGTGGCATCATCATCTGTGGGGAAACCCAGCATTGCATCCTGAATAAAATGGTTGGTGTGAGCGTAGAGCCCGTCCACTTCATGAACAACTGCGGTGTTCTCTGCTTTCTCGACAGACACCACCCTGTTCTCAATACCTGAAGCAATGTTCACGTGAAGATCATTGCATGCCAGTGTATTGACAATTATCGAGATTGCGTCATCCACACTTTCTGCTTCAAGAAGAGCACGGAAGATAAATAAATGAGGCACCCCGCTTGGAACACCGGAAGCGCTCTGTATATAATTTCCTGAAAATGCCAAACCTTCATCATTAAGAGAAGGTGCTACTCCGCAGAGTAAACCCGGGTAATAGAGATTAATGAAATCCGGTTTCCCGGTAAGTTTGGCTTTAACAACTCCCATGAGATCATGCAATTCTGCAAAGCCGTCTTCATTGTGAGCTAAATATTGATTGCCATTATAATTGTAGCTGACTGTGGAGCATCCCAAGAGTGATTCGGGAATATCTATACCGGTCTTTTCTGCTATGCCATAATAGAGGGCAATTATGTCACCGAACATATTTAAACGCATGAGGACTTCAAAGTCAACTCCTGAGCCATCAGACATTCCGCGTATCTCATCTACAAAACCAGGATAGATTTCTTCTGCCTTTGCAAGAAGATTTATATAGAAGTATACCGAATCAAAAGAGACAATGTTTTCAATAGCTGCTGCCATATCTGCTTGTCTTATTAAGGCTTCATGAATGTTTTCTGCGAATCGTTGCCCGATAGCAAAACCAAGATCGTAATAACTGTCTGCTTCGACTTCGAATATCGGGAAGTAATCGTCTTTATGATTGCTCGATTTGAAAAGGTCACAACCTATTATAAGAAAAGTGCTTACAACAAGTGTGATGCATATGAATACTAATTTCTTTCTCATGTAAACTCCAATTATTTTTTGATTTCTAATGAGAAAAATAAATTATAGCAGTTTTGATCCTTTCACCGCAAGAACAACTGCCGGTTCGCTGCCGGTGTTTTCAATAGAATGAGTTACTTCTTTTTTTGCCTGAACTGCATCACCGGATTGAGCAATAAATTCGTGATCACCAATGCGAAATTTTATACATCCTTTCACCACATAGAATAGTTCTTCAAGGGGATGGTTGTGAATATGCAGCTTCTCGCCGGCTGGAATAGTGTACATGTACGGAGCGAGATGTTCAAAATTTCCAAAGAAAGGTTGAATTTCAATTTTATCAGTATGAGCAATCTTATGCTCGGTTTTGATATAAGCATGCTCATTTTCATCAGTGATGGCATGGAACATCTCCTGTGGAGCACTGCAATGAGGGCACTTTTCAGGGGATTCTGTTCCCCTGAAAATGTGTCCGCAAACTTTACATCGCCAGTGTCGCATATATTATTCTCATGTTTTTATTGGAGTAATAAATGTTCGAGTAACAAGTTCCTTGTCAAGCACGAGAAGTTCTTAGCCGTTATCTCCAATAAGTTTCAGCGCATCGGTC
>Ga0208905_1001171_pt1 | contig 13298 bp, 29 predicted proteins | sample AntAceMetag02UKS_FD_184776 | JGI IMG/M metagenome (GOLD analysis project Ga0208905, IMG submission 184776) | Saline lake microbial communities from Ace Lake, Antarctica - Antarctic Ace Lake Metagenome 02UKS (SPAdes) (version 2) | ecosystem: Environmental > Aquatic > Non-marine Saline and... | reverse complement strand
ACGGCATAACTAACGGATTATATATATTAGGCGGCAACGATGTAGAGATAAACGTAGGTACTGATGGTGGGGTAGTCATTGGAGCTGCTACTGTGGTAGATGATTGTATTATTCTTGATGCAGATTTGAACGTGTTAATCCATGGAGACAACGGTATAGATATATCAGCGACCACAGCTATTGATTCGTCCATACCAGCAGGAGAAGTCCAGATAGTAGCAGATGATGATTTAGACCTATCAGCAGGTGGGACAATAAAGCTCTTTGATTTAACGGAGGTAGATGGACTGGACGCAGAGGCAGACACAGATGATATAGGGAGTGGTACAGAATTTGATAATATAACTTGCGATGAACTCCATACAACGATTGATGATTATGATATATACGATGATTTAGCTCTCATAAAAGCTATCAAGCCAAGAGCAGATAATCCGAGCAAGGTAGATATAAGCACACTACCAGTCATGTTAAGGTACGACCACACCGAATATATGACCAAGAAAATAGCTGATGTAGACCGCAGGGATGCAAAGCATATCGCCAGGTTAGACAGGCAACTTGTTTTAATTGACGAGGAACTAACAAAGGTTGATGAGAAAGAAAAGAAATACAAGAAAGACGAGGGCGATGCTGAGTTTGAGTGGGATAAAACTGTCAAGAAAAATATGCAAGTTAAGTTGAAAGCAAGAAACAAGAAACTGAAAGATGGAAAGATTAAAGTCAATGCGAAGATAAAATCTATCAAGGACGATAGACCTAACAAGATAGCCAAGTGGGAGGAAAGATACATCTATGTATCAGAGCATTTCGTACCGATAAATAAGGGAGTATCCTTGCTCATGGGTGGTATGAGGGCCATGATAGAACGACTCGAAGCGCTGGAGGAAGCGTAATGAACGACACTTGTCAGGTTTGGAATAAGCGGAAAACGTACATTAAAATAGCTATCGCCATGCGTACTCCGGTTATATTTCTGAATGATAATAACTATTACTTATGTCAACTAGATATGCTTAGAACATTCCAAAACTCTATGCCAGAGATACCATACAGGAGAGACATAGGAGACTGTGATAACTATGCTTTCGCATTGAAAGGTATAGCAGACAGTAAGACAAATGCCGTAGGAATTATTATTGGCAAGCACAAAGGAGAGGCTCATGCTTGGAACATCGCATTAACTGTTAGTGGGATATGGCAGATTGAGCCGCAGACGGATTTAATCTTTAAGAAGTATGCTGATTACCAGCCTATGATAGTATTGATATAAGTATATCGTTTAAGGAGAGAGATATGGACATAGAAGTATTAAAGACTAAGGCAGAGCAATCAATCCGGGTATTATCAGTCAAGGTCAACGAACTGGACAACCAGAAGCAGAGGATGTTATCAGAGATACTCAGGCTCCAGGGAGAAACCAGGGCATACGACAAGATGACAGAGGCAGAAAGCCCATCGGAGGGAGACAGACCTCCCAAAAACGTGGAGAAAGAGAAAGAAAACGAGGGGGAAAACTAATGTTCATGTGGGATAGCCCTCAATCTACTTTCAATGCCCTTAAAATCAAGGCTCAGAGCATTTTACGAAGGAGGATAATGATATGATTCCACAATGGACTATCGAAGTAGGAAGTTTACTAGCTTTCTTATCACTACTTGCCATAGCTATCAGCAATAGACGGCATACTAATAAAACTAAGACTGCAACAGAAGCTGTGGCTGCAGAGAAAGCTAGAACAGGCGACAAGCTCCTTCAGGAAATCAAAACTAAGGTAGAAGAATCAGAGAGAGCCTGCTTACAACGTGATAATGCTATCCGTAATATCGAGAATATATTAAATAACGGTCTTATTGAGAAGATAAATAAGCTGGCTGAGGATAATACTAAATCACACGGAGATATTTGGGCTGCTTTAACCGAAGTCAAAGTTGATATTGGAGAATTAAAAGGCAGCAAGTAAGATAATTTTCTTTCAATTTTCTTTCAATTTTCTTTTCCTCCAAAGCTAAGGGATGCTTGCTTTCGCTTAATTTGTGTGGTAAAGTTGTTGACATGGACAGAACGATGCAGCAAGTTAAGATACTACAGGGACTCAGAGGAAAGCTGGACAGGGAAATGGCCGAGGAGATAGGCATAAGCCGAGTTATGTATTCGTACATTCGGAGAGGTGTATGGATACCTGGCATACCAACACTCAAAAAAATCTTGAAAGTCTATCCTGGACTCATGCCCTATGTAGCGGAGGATTTAACGCATGATTAAATAGGGACCAAAATAAAATAGGGAGTGAAGCGGAACAACTCCACTCCCAAAGGAGAATATGGAACAGAACACAAATAGACTCTACACCACATTAGATATGAAATCAAGATTGTTTTCTACTGATCCCTTATTCTGGGAGTTAAGGGACTTAGACCGAAGACTGCGCCGCAGTATTGAACCCAACTTCTATATCCGCCGAGAACTCTTGGCGCTCTACAAGACAGCATACCTATCAGGATACAGGCGCATACACCATGAAACCCAATTAGCACAGGAGGTACAACAAGATATGCAAGAAATACTGGACGAGAATAACTATCTGTCCGGAGATACATGGCTATTGTGGAGGTTAATCTATGACGAACCCAACTTTCATACAGCCGCCAAGACCGTAATAGACCGTCACCCAGCGAGCTTAGAATAAGGGAGGAATAATTGGCAGAGATAATCATTGAAGCAAAAGCATTAGGCAGACTCAGGCAGGAGTGCAGAGACCTACACACCAGGAATTGTAGGCTAACCCTATTCAGAGGAAAACTAACCGCATCTATCTTTGGTAGTGATAACAAAGGTAAGCCGGTACAAAAGGATATTCAAATAAGACAAAAAGGAATGGTGAAACTTGGAAAATAAATTAGTAGTAGAATCAAATGAGGAAGCTAAGAGCTATCTCAAAAGAGTGAACAACATGGCACCGGCGGCTATGAGTTTGGTAGTTACCGATGAAGGTAGTCTAGCCAAGGCCAACGAGAAATTAACAGGCCAGTTAAAGCCGCTATCAAAGGAATTTAAAGCCCGGCGCAAGGAAAGGATTGACCTGCTCAACAAGTCTAAGAAACTGGTAGAGGAAGATTATAAACCAGCCATCGAAGCTATTGACGGATTGATAGACTTTGTTAATGGATCGATAATCCGATACCTGGACGACCAAGAGCGTATCGCCGCCCAAAAGCAGGCCAAGCTGGACAGGGAAGTCATAGATAAAGAGAGGGCAAGGTTAGCAGAGGCAGCCAAAGCAGAAGAAGAAGGCAGGAAAGTCGAGGAACCTTTGATACCCGAACCAGTAGCAGAGCTAGTAGACAAGGTGGAAACCACTCTCCGTTCGTCAGGAGGCGTATCATCTATGCGTAAAATGCCAGTAGTAATCATAGACAACGAGGCACTCATACCGAGGAAGTATCTCGTTGTTGATAAGGTAGCATTGAACAAGGACGTTAAGGGGGGGATGATAGTGCCAGGAGCCCATCTTGATTATCAATCTGTACTATCAACAAGAACTAATGGATAATACGAGAGTGAAGTTATGGGCCTTCGATGATAACGGCACACGGAATTGTATTCATGCCAAGGTAATATCCAAGACTAAAGTATCGTGTAAATACATGAAGAAACCGATGGACTTCAAATATGTACTGCGAGGCTTTCTACTTACCCCATGCAGAAGTTGTCCGCACTTTGAGAGGGACCATGCCATTACTGATTAAGAAAGACGAGAGATATTACCCTGGTAGAGACGGAGCATTATATAAATCTGTAACTACTGTGTTGAAATGTATCTCTCCTTTCCAAAACGTAAGACAATCGTTTCTAGAGGAAGCAAGGGATGATGGATTAGAAGGGCATAGACTTGTAGCTCAGTTGGCACAGGGTATAGCTATACCTAAAGAGGAATGGTATGAGTATAACCAACCTATCCGAAACGCAGTAACAGCATACGAGAGATTCAGGACTAAAGTACATTTGCATCCGGAACAGGTAGAGCTGGAGATAATCAACGAGGTAGACGAGTACGGATGTACCATAGACTATATAGGTACAATCCCTACAGGCAGGGTAATCATAGACTGGAAAACAGGAGCGATACATCATATAGCTATATTCCAATTAGCAGCATACTACAAGGCCTATATATTGGCCTATCCAAAGCATAAGGTAATCGGCGGATATGCAGTACAGTTAGACAAGAAAGATGGCAGGCCACATCCATTCTTTGTACCAGCTATAGAACTTGACCGATACTTCACGGGATTTCTAGCCATGAAAACAATGAGCGACCAGATGGACGAAGCAGAATTATTTATAAAAGGTGGTGACCAATGGAAACAGGACTAACAACACAGAACCAAAAACTATTAAACCTAGACATGGACGGAATGAAAACCATAGGACAAGTATTTATAGACTCTGGAGTATTCGCAGATACCAAGGACATGAGCCAAGCGATGGTAAAGATATTAGCAGGCCAGGAATTATCGCTTCCTCCCTTATATTCGATGCAGAACTTCCATCTCCTAACAACTGGATATGGTGATAAGCAAGTAACCAAGATAGCTCAGTCAGCCTCAAGCATGGCCCTACTGTTAAAGAGGACAGGTAACTATACCTGGAAAGTAAAGCAAAGCACCGAGTTAATATGCGAAATCCAATTCTTTGAAATGATAGGCGCTAAATGGGAGGACGCATACACATCTATATTCAGGATAGAGGACGCAGACCGAGCAGGGCTAATGCACTATGTTAAAGAGGGGAAGAAGATAGCCAAGGCCGGCAGCGCATGGTTTAAGTGGCCGAAGGCTATGTTGTTTAACAGGGCCATGAGCCAGGGGGCTAGGGTAGTAGCGCCACATCTGTTAGGTGGCGTACCGTACACCAAAGAGGAAGTGCAGGATACTATGGACATTACTCCCGAAGCTGTACTGGAGGAAGCGCCGCCGCCACCACCTGATGAAGTGAAAGAAAAGAAAACTCGAAAGAAAAAAGAGGAAGTGGTAGAGAAGCTGGACCGCCGAAGCGAGGAGCAGATAGTAGACAGCGAGACAGGCGAGGTAACTAATAATCCGGAAGCCTTCGAGGACATTAAGGAACCCGATGGGCCGGTAGAAAAACAACTAGAGGGAGGCGCTATTGAGCCAGAAGATTTACCATTTGAGCAGGTAGATTACGGTATTATAAAATCACCCAAGGAAGTAGCGGATGCGAAGGCAGCGACATTACCAGAGCCACTACCACCGCCGACAGATCCTCATAGTTTGACCAACGGCACAGAGGTATGCAGAGTAGCATTTACTGACTTTCATTATCAACCAAAGGATGTATATAAAATACTGGATGTTAAAAGTAGCGGAGGTTTAGACAAGAACTACAAAGCAGCGGACGCATACATTAAAATATGGGAACACTATCAAGTAGAGAGCAGGGCTTAATTGCCCTGCCCTCCCTATGCTTGACAAATAATAATGGCATGTTATACTTGTAACAGGTGATATGTTATGCGATTGATATTTGAAAACACGGAACTTACCAGCATGAAGGATGCCGCAAAGGCATTAGGAATTACCCCAATGACGCTTCATCGCTGGTGCCATAAAGGGAAAATTCAGGCAATTCAAGTCGGAGCCTACCGAGCTATCCCAAAATCTGAAATAGAAAGATTAAAGGAGGCATAGCTATGGATTATTCTGAGAAGTTAAGAGACCCAAGGTGGCAGAAAAAGAGGCTGGAGATATTAGAGAGGGATGAGTGGACTTGCCAAAACTGCTTTGATAGTGAATCAACTCTAGTTGTGCATCATAAAAAATATATTAAAGGTAAAGAGCCTTGGGATTATCCTAATGAATTGCTAATAACTCTATGCGAGAATTGTCATGAGTTTGAAAGAGACAACAGACAGGAATACGAATCACTGTTGTTAGAAAACCTTAAGTTAAATTTTCTCGCTGAGGATGTTGCTAGCCTCTCCTGGGGATTCCATTGTTTAACCTTAGTACATTCCCCTGAGGTTGTAGCCAGTATATTAGAATGGGCATTGTCTACACCAGAGATACAGATGATGTTGAAGAAGTTATTTTTCGAGGATTTAAAAACAAAAGGACGTAATAAAAATGGCAAGACCACAACTTGAAAATGGTCATGTCAGGATAGCCAATGATATAGCGGAAGCATTATCAAGAACTGTCCTTAATCCTACAGAGAGCAGGGTATTGTGGGCTATTTTCAGAAAGACTTACGGCTGGCATAAGAAGCGAGACAGAATAAGTTTTACTCAATTTGAGGAAATGACTGGATTAAACAGGAGGCATATATCACCAATAATCTCAAGACTAATAACACGCAATATCATTACTAGAACTGGTAACAAATACAAACTAGAGTATGGTTTGCAGAAGGACTATGAGCACTGGTTATCATTACCTAAACAGGTAACAATTAAAGCTAACAAGGACAAAATCATTACCCAACCTAGTAACGATAATGATACGATTAAATCATTACCAGTTTCAGACTCATCATTACCTAAACAGGTAACAAAATCATTACCTAAACAGGTAAACACAAAAGAAACTAAAGCATTTATACAAAAGAAAGTATATAGCGTATTGTTTATAAAATTATGGAAAGTTTACCCCCTACATAAGGACAAACTTAATGCAGAAATGTTATTTGAGAAATTAAAACCTTCTGAGGAATTAGTTGAGACTATGATACAGGCTATAGAGAGACAGAAGGCAGAGAGAGAGCACTCTAATGGATTTATCCCTGAGTGGAAGTATCTAGTAAGATGGCTTAAAGGTAAAAACTGGACTGACGAAATATCAAAAACACAACCGACAGGAAGGGTGTATAAAGACTTATGATAAGCAATAGAGAAGCAGAAATGGGATTGATTGGCTCTTTATTATTGGATGGTTCAATGGCTAAAACACTTGAGCTGGAAGGGGATGATTTTTATGAAGAAGATTGCCAACGGGCGTACCTGGCTATACAAAAGGTTGCTTTGAGTAGTGGTATAGATATCATAACTGTAGCAAATGAGATGAGGGGAGGTGCTTTCCTGAGTGAGTGTATAAGCCAGACGCCAACAGCATTGCATGGGCAATACTACGCAGATATTGTTAAAGGCAGGTCGCTTCATAGGCAGCTTATCACGTTAGGTTCAGAGATGGATACTCTTGGGAAAGGGGATGAGCCTATTAGCGAATCAATAGACAAGGCACAAAAGAAGCTATCTCTTCTCATGAGAAAGGCCACCACAGACGAGATTATAACTCCCGGGAAACTAGCAGAACTGGCAGAGATACGATATAACAAACTAACAAGAACTAAGCCTGGATTATCTACAGGCATACAAAAGCTCGATGATATATGTGGTGGATTGTTTAACGGCGAATTGATTATCCTTGCTGGGAGACCAGGGCTTGGTAAGACCACATTCGGGGTACAGATGGCGAAGGATATAGCTGTTAAAAAGAATATATTACTTTGTTCCTTGGAGATGTCTGTTAGTTCACTGACCGATAAGTTAATGGTAGGTATTACAGGGAAACCAGCCAGCGTGATACGGAGAGGTAATTATTCAGACGATACTTTAGACAAACTAATATTAGGGTTAGGTTCGCTATCGGAGGGGAATTTATATATCTCTCATGGGGCTAGAAATACCACGCAACTAAGGGGATATATAGAAAAGATGATGTCGGGATATGGATGTTCAGCAGTGTTTGTGGACCATCTTCAGATGTTTATGGATAAGGCAAAGTCCAAGTACGAAGCTATTACGAATATATCAAAGGAGCTTCAATCCATGACCAAAGAGTTCGATATTCCTATCGTAGTATTGAGTCAACTATCAAGAGATGTTGAGCATCGGCAGGATAAGCATCCGCAACTTTCTGATTTGCGTGATTCAGGCTCAATAGAAGAAGACGCTGACGCTGTTTGGTTTTTGTATCGAGACTCTTACTATAGCGACACAGCATCAAGGGAAGCTGCTGAGATAATAGTGGCTAAAAACAGGGCTACAGGAGTTGTAGGGAAAATACAACTTAAATGGAATGGCTTAAAAGAGAGGTATTATCAAGCATGAATAGAACAGCAGAAAGAACCATGGGGGACCCTAACAATAAATGGGCATGGTATGAGATAGCAAAAGATATAGAGGCTACGGATATAAGCCAGTTGATAGTCATAGCTCAAAACCTGGGATTATTTAGTAGCAATAGAGAAGCGATTATTGATGGCTATGGAGAATATCGGGACAGCAAGCGAATGGAAGGGAGCGAGATGGATAAGGAATTGAAAGAGGAGGAAAGTCTGACCAAACCTCCCATGAGATTTCCTTCTACTAATCCATATTAAATAAAGGAGGAGAATATTATAATGAATAATGAACTAGGAGAACAAATAGCAAAAGTATCATATATAACTAAATATCTAGATTCGCAGGCACAGGTTCAGACCTTGGAGATAAATTTAATGCAAGCGAATGATTATATATCTGACCTGAAGGGAGAATTAGAGGACTCAAAGGCTAAGGTACAGGGAGAGAGGGAGAGGACAATAAAAGCATTACATGACTATAACATGGGTAAAATCTCAGGTGAGAGGTGCGCTGGGATAATAGGGGTAAATACATTTGAGTTTATGGAATTATATTAAAGGGGGAGAGAATAAGAACTAAAGAGAGGTAAAGCATGATAAGAAGTAAATTAAAGCAGCCGAAGCGGAAATCAGAGGACGACTTGTTTAGTGAGTACATAAGAAAGAGAGCTATCATGCGGTCCGGCGGATGCGAGCGCTGCCTTACACAGAAGTATGATATACAGAAAGACAACGGGGAAGTTTTACCAGCTTGGAAACTTTTGGACTGCGCGCACTTAATCTCAAGAGTACATCACGGTACTAGATGGGACCCCGATAATGCCTTAGGACTCTGCTCTGGCTGCCATTTCTTTATAGACAGGGAGCCAAAAGTTAAGGAATTGTTCATCATAGAGAAGATAGGCCGAAAACAATACGAGCTTCTATTGATACGCAAGGCAGGAGTACACCATATAGACAAGGCAGCATTGATACTGTATCTTAAAAAACAGATAGAGGAATTAAATTATCAAGCACCTTGGAGGGAATAAAGAGGAGGCAAGGAAATGAAGGAATTAAGGCAGCTTTTTATGAAGTATTTAACGGAAGATAGTAAAACTGGCGATGCTAGGAGAAAGGAATTCAACCAAGCCATATTTAATAAAGGTGAGGGATGGCAAGTTTTTCATGGTACTAACCTTGATATGGTTATGGAAAAATTTGATAGGGCTATAAAGGAATTAAAGGTGACTAAATGAATATACAGGAAAATGTAAGACTGGTCACAGCCAAAGCTATTGCTAAAGCAGAAGAATATAGCTGGGATTGGATAGTTGAAAATGATTTTGTTGATGAGGCACTTAATAAAGCTGATGATGTTCTGAAAGCACAAGCCAAAGAAGGCGTGGTGATAGAAATAATAACGAGTAGCCTAACATTCGCACATAAAGAGCACGCATATTACGGACCACTAATAGAGGAGAAATAATGACAAACACAGAAGCTATAAAAATACTTGAATCAATGTTGCGAAGAGCATTTGAACCTGTAGGAGCAGAAGCATTGAGGGTGGCTATCAAATCATTGAGTAAAAAGGAGGTGAATAAATGAACGCACAGAATATAATACTAGGAGTAATAGCAGCAGCACTAATAGCCATAACCGTATTGATAGTACAGGGTAAGGTTGGGAATATCTCAGTATCAATGCCAGCACCCGAGGTACAGGTAGTAGTACAGCCGGCAGAAGTAATGCCAGGGTTTCATTGTCCGAGTGAGATAACAATAACTCCGAAGCCTTATGAGTCTAGGTACTCCGGCCACGTTGAAGTTATTGAGATGATGGTAAAAAGAGAGGCGCAAAAAGTACAAGGCAGATTAGGCTGGAGTATATTGGAGTATAGGACTAGCTATCTTAATGATGGCCTGTGGAAATGCGAGGTAGAGTTTGGAATGGGATTGGTAGAAACGTATTACTTCGATGAGATAACAGGGAGGATACAATGAAAGAGAACGCACTAATAAACAAGAGGACCAGGCAAATCATAGCCGTACTATCATTCCTTACATTCATGGCGATAATCGTGCCGTATATGTTTGGATTGTATGTAGCTCCGGAGTATTTCAAAGAGCTATTGATAATCGTGAACATCCCCTGGATGTGGTTCTTTGGCAGCCGTGAATTGGAGAAGCGTACAACTCCGGTCAACAAGGACGAAGTAATTACAACATATACCTATCCGGTGGTAGAGGAATGATAGCCAGGATATACAGCGTACTTCGAGGGATATTTTGTTGTCCGAGAGGTAAGCACCGGATGGAGGTAGTAGCAGAGCGTGAGGACTTCGCCTTGTATATCAAGACCACAGTTAAAAACTGTAAGGATTGTCCCTATGTAGTAACCAAGGACGAATTACTAAGAGGGGCACCATGACCGGAGAAACTAATGAGAATTAAACTACCAGGCTATTATCTTGAAGTGTATATAAAGGTTAATCTAATCAGGAGGAAGATTAGTACCAAGCCACCCACCCCACAATATACACATTGTGATGTATGCGGAGAGAGAATCAAGGGTGGGACCAAGGCAACGCACATGATGGAGCGGCATCCGGAGTATAGCTTTCGCATAGCACAGCCACATACAAGCCGTGAGTATTGGTGTAATACCTGCAATAAGTCAATCGGCGGAGTCGCTGCCATGGTTAGACACTATAAGGCAGAGCATCCGGACGTCCTGGCAAGGAGCAACCATGCTTAAGAAGCTATGGGGCATGCTACCGTACCCGATAACCCACCTGCACGAGTGTATGAACACCGCACCAGAATTGCACAACTTTGTAATTGGGCTAGGGATACCAGCGTGCAAGATATGGAGAGTCAAGCCGATATTATACGACCGAGAAGAGAAGCACTACTTTGTGGCAGGAGTACTGATAAGTACAGTCGCATTACTTATGTCGATTGGCGCATTTATAGTATTGATAATCAGGATAACGTAAGCAAGGATGAAGAAACGGCGGCCAACTTGGGCCGCTTTTTCCTGGACCAGCAGCAGGGCCACCACCACCCACGGCCAGACGTTACAGTAGTGCTAACGCTAGTGCTAACGCTGTGCATACTAATAATATGCTTAGAGTGTAGTAAAAAAATATATAATTTCTTTTATTTTCTTTTCGCTTACGAGTGTAAGGGGCTTGACACAGCTATAAATAAGGTATATATTAGAGACACCCTAACAAGGGAATAAGAACAGGAGGAATAGAACACGATGGGAGAATATGGAATACGGAACACGGACAAAGCAGAAATAAAGATAGGAACTTGCGAGACTAATTTATACATGAGATATGGGGACAGGTGGAAAGTTACCCCGAAGGCAGGTAGTGGCTTCGGTTACTTCTGGAGGCTACCTTATCCTGATGAGGACGGCGTACAGCCCGGCGACTATGACAACCCATTCAGAGGAGAGAGATTATATAGAATGATAGAGGAGAACGGCAGGGAATATCCGGAGCAATTCAAAATAGAATTAGCCCCCGATGATGAGCCAGGTAATATACAGCTAAGGCACCCATCAGGCTTACTAATGAATGTGCCCTGTTATCATGGGCAGAGGCTACCAGAGCCAGGACCCAAGAGCAAAGCATTTTGGAATGGAAAAAGCTGGTTTTATGAGCTGGCTTTCCTCCGTGAATTTGAAGGCAAGATATACCCTGCTGTGAAATGTAGGTTTTGTGCTATGTTATGGCGCTGTGATTGGGATGAGGTTATGCCATACGTGAACGGCGAACTTAAAAACAGACTGCAAAAATACGTTAGCTAAGGGAGAAAGTAAATGAAACCAACAAACGCAGAGATAGCCAACAGTAAAACTCTATGGGATGAGTATATCGACCCAGATAACGAAGGCATATTCGAGAGCTGGACGTATAAACAACGGTTAGAAATTATAAATAATTGTTTTCCAGGAGGAGATTAAATGTTATCAACTCATAAGAACCACCGAAAGAGCAAGCGCCCGGCCATGACCGAGGCCGAAGCGAAACATTTTAACCGGATAAGCGAGGCCAATATAAATATGTGCCTTGCTCATTTTACATGCGGATGTTCGCCATACACCGACCTATACACGTTCAAGCGATGGAAAGCGCAAGGCTACCACATAAAGAAAGGCGAGCACGGATTGAGACTACCATTAGTTAAAACCTTAGATAATGAAATCGGCGAACCGGTCGAGAAACTTTTTACTAGTAGTATTGTATTCTGCCGGCACCAGGTAGAGCGAGACGAGGCACAGCGCAGAGAGGAGCACCGAGAACAATAATGGACATACCACACGAAACCATAAAAGGAGAACAGGCCGCCATGTTAGGAGTTAGTCAAAAGGTAGTAGTACAGAAGCGAATATATAAAGCAGTAACGGCCAGCATGGACGACTATTTAAAAGTTAAACGAATGAAACAGGAGGAGGAAACAGATGTATAAAAATATAAATAAACCTATAGAGTATAAAATCGAGGCCTTGAGAATAGCTATAACGAGAGCAGACAACCACAGCAACGGAGACATAGCAACAGAAAGTCGTATAGATGATATGCAAGCGGAGTTGTTGCAGCTTGAAGGGGAAGAATAAAATGTACAAACGAATGATAAGAGCAGCGCAGGAACTAGCACGGATTAAAAGAAATCAGAGACACGTTAACCCATGGACCAGGACGAAGCACCCGAACGCAAACAAAGGAGGAATAATTTAATGTATGAGAATATAAACAAGGCTTGACAACTAATCAAATATAGATTAACGTAGATAGCGGCAGGGAAACGCCAGGAGAAGGCCAACCCTACCGCCTTTCTATTTAAAGGCCGCCAGTGAAGAGAAACCGCACAAAGGAAAGAGTATGGAAGAACAACCAAAGGAATCAAAGAGAACCAGAACAACCACCATGAACCCCAAGCAATTGATATTCATTAACGAATACATCAAGACCAACAACGCACGTCAAGCAGCTATAACAGCAGGCTATAGCCCCAAATCTGCACATTCTATCGCCTATGATAACCTTCACCGACCTTATATTATTAAGTATATCAACGACTTGAAACAACAAATTACGAACGAAACTATATTATCTATCCTTGAGCGCAAGCAATTATTAAGTGAGTTAGCCCGGAAGA
>Ga0208905_1001170_pt1 | contig 13302 bp, 17 predicted proteins | sample AntAceMetag02UKS_FD_184776 | JGI IMG/M metagenome (GOLD analysis project Ga0208905, IMG submission 184776) | Saline lake microbial communities from Ace Lake, Antarctica - Antarctic Ace Lake Metagenome 02UKS (SPAdes) (version 2) | ecosystem: Environmental > Aquatic > Non-marine Saline and... | reverse complement strand
AACTCAGGGTGCGGCTGATCCTTTGGACGACTGGCCATTCGATTATACAGGATTTGGGAGTTGTAGAGACTGCCTTGGGCTGGCCGGTCTTATCGGGATATTAGCCATCGGAGGAACTTTAGCTTATTCCCGAATTTCTAAAGATTCCCGGAAGAGCTTTGTTTTTGGCCTAGCCATCATCCTTATTGCCGGCGGATTTGTCTCTCTGTATTTGCGTGCTTACGCGCTGTTTATCAGTTCCATTGGAGTGGCTTTGATAATAGGTATAGTTGGTTCCATATTGCTCCGGGATGGTTCATTTCGCCGGAAATGGACGTCTTTACTGGCAGCTTATTTAGCAACCGGTTGTTTCTTCCTCTACCTTGCAATGAATCTATGGGCATTTTTTGAAAGTGAGTGGGCACTAAGGCCGTGTGGATACCAGGCCATAACCTGGGATTACGATGTTTCCGTGTATTATCTACCCCGGATGAAGGAAGAACAGATGCTGATCTATAAAGATAAACTGAGGCGAATGGAGAGATGGGGTTTGCTGGAAAAAGTTAACGAAGCTGCTGAGGAAACAAATCCAGTTTCTCATTAACCCGATTCATTCATAAATTGAGTTAGTATCGAATGTGAACAATGCGGAAAAAATATTTAACTATTTTAAAAGCCCAGGTAAGAGAAAACGGCTGGGGCTGGCTGTTCAAACAGGGAACTCAATATTTTAAAATTCTGCTTTCCGCGGCGAGTGGAAGACCCCTGACCGGACCGATATCCGCTGTGATTACACTGACTTATCGCTGTAATCAGCAATGCACGATGTGTGATTATCCTTCTCGAACCAGATCGGACCGGAAGGAGATGACTACCGATCAGATTAAATCCCTCCTCGGCGAAATTGCCTCTCTCCCATGCGGAGGGGTATCGTTTTACGGGGGAGAACCACTTCTCCGACCGGATCTGGTCGAGCTAATCGAGTACGCCAATAATCTTGGCCTGATGATCCATCTCAATACTAACGGTTATCTGATGGACACTAAACTTGCTGATAAGATTATTCGGGCCGGTGTAGATGTAATAACCCTGTCGCTGGATGGATCTAATCCTGAAACACATGATCATCAACGGGGAAGAGATGGCGCATTTGACGGTGTAGTTAACGCGATCCGCAATATACTTAAGGCAAGAACCGTATTAAAAACCAATACAAAAATCGCCGTTACAGCAACCATTACCTCACATAATATAAGTGAAGTAAGAGAGATCGTTGAACTCGCCAGGGAACTGGGAACTGACTGTATTACGATCTTTGAAGCCCAGCGACTGGAAACTCTCCCCAATGCATTTGATCTCGAAGAACGAAACCAGTTGCTACAGGTCAATAGAACACTTCTTGATCTTAAAGATAAATATCCGAACTTCATTGATAATAGTAAGTCTTATCTGAAGATAGTCCGGAAATTACTTCTCGGAGAGGATGTCCGACTCAAGTGTTTTGCCCCCTATACCGATCTATTCATCGGCCCCTATGGCAATCTATTTCCCTGCGACCCTCTTTTAGGACTCAACCGGCCATCAGGAAAATATGAACCGGGGAAATTACGGGAAATCTGGTATTCAAAAGATTACCAGGAAAAACGGGATAAACTATCAGACTGCGGACTTTGTAACCATATGTGTCATAGGGAACTGAGTCTCACATTCAATAAGTTATGGATATTCCCGCGGCCGAAGATATCTTCAACTGCAATAAATATCCGTGATGGTGATTAATACCCATAAAAAGCTCCTGCATCTCTTCTCTATAACAGCGATTACACTGGTAGTAATCTCTTTATCTCTGCCCACCTTGTATTATGGATATCTCCTGGAGGATTACAAATTTATCCGATCTTATTCCGCCCAGGAAGTAGTTGCTTCCTTCTATTTACACTGGGAACCTTCCCTGATGGAAACCAAGGGTTATCGCCCTTTCCACTCAATTCACTATGCATTTTTTCATCTTCTGATCGGTGGAGACCCCCTGAAAAATCATATCTTACAGATTGTCATATTCATCTCTCTGTCCTTGCTCCTATACCTTTTCACCTTTCATTTTACCAACAATATCAGCGCGGCATTCTGGTCCGCCATTATCTATCTCTGTTTGAGCACGTCCGCTTGGCAAATGTCCTGGCTTAATCATCGGCACCAGCTTCTTCAAGTCATCTTCTTTCTATTATTCCTTCTTTTTTATGATCAGTTTTTGAGGAAAGGAGCTATTAGAGCGTGGATTATCTGTCTGATCTTTTTCATACTTGCTCTATTGATAAAAGAGACCGCGATTGTATTCCCCCTAATCGCCCTATTTATGGCAATCTTTTTCCGGAAAGAGGGAATATATTCACAGATTAAACCCCTTCTGCCGTTTCTTGTCATAATTGGTCTCTACCTCGTTATACGCAGTATAATTATCACCGGAATGTCGCCGGAGAATCTGGCGCCCCCTCCCATCCAATTTGCTCCCGGAAAATTGATTTTTGAATACTGCCGCAGTATATTTGCCACTATTATTCAATCTCAGGGTGTCCGGGAAATTAATGCTTATCCCTTATTCTCGAGTGGGATTACAACAACCCGGGATTTAATCGGGCTATTCTCCGCGGCCGGATTTTTTTGCTTGGCCAGCATGCTTCTCTTTCTTAATGGTTCTAATCAATTAAAAAAGACACTGGTTCTGGCACTAGTTATCCTTCTTATCACCAATGTCATGGTCTCATTCTGGTATAGAACTAACCGCTTTTTCCTCAGTTCCATCGGAGTAGCTATAATCTCCGGCATCCTGATTTCAGAAATTTTCAGGATCATCTCTGGAAACAGCCGGTCATATCTTAAACGGCTCGCGATTATCGGGTTGCTTTTCTTTGTAATCTTTTTAGGCGTCAATATTCAAACATTCCTGGAGATCCAATGGGTATTACAACCGAAGGGAGAACTTTCGCTTATCTGGGATAAAAAAGCTTATGAGTATTATATCCCATGGATGAAGAAAGAACAAATCCTCATCCTAGAAGAAAAATTGTGTAGGACCGGGAGATCGGAGTGGGCGGATGAACTGGAGCAAAGAATAGAGATAAACAATGAACCTTGAGCAGACAAAGTCGAATAACTACTAATTGCCGGATTTCTTTTTAATAATCATACATTCTTTTTTTAAGCGAGGAAAAGACTTCAACACCTGGACGATCACCCTGGGAATCTTCTTAGGGGGCATACCTCTTGATTGATCGGTGCGCGCGGTAGCGATAACCGGGACTTCTTGCAACCGCGCACCGCGAGCAAGCATACGGAGAGAGAACTCGGCATTGATCAAGTCTTTGAAGATCATATCTTCGGCCGTGATTCCTTCCAATAGAGAACGGTGGTAAAGGCGGAAACCACTGTCAATATCCTGGACGGATACACCAAAATACATGCTCGCTATATGGTTGAACATCAACGTCATTAGTCTGCGGTATAGTTGATCCCTCCGAAAAATCTTGACTGACACTATCAGGTCGGTGGATTCTCGATGCGGTTCAAGCTTCCAGAAGTCCTCAGGATTAAACTTTCCCCCCGTATCACTGAAGAGTATCCAATCACAGGATGAGAGTTTCAACGCATCGAACAAGGCTCTGATATATCCTTTGCGTTCTTTACCCTGTACCAGCCTAATCGGTAGAACATCGGCCAGATCGCGCAGGATCTCACTAGTCCCGTCGGTGCTTCCATCCTCGGTTACGATTAACTCCGAGCCCGGTAACTTAGCCACAATCGTCCCATAAAAACTCTCCACATCATTTTTGATCGTTTTAGCTTCATTATAAGCGATCAGGATAACAGAGACCGGTTTTTGGGAGATATTATTTTTCTGCTTTGCTATATTCATTGTTGTTGATGCTGCTGTCGGAGACTAATGAATTAGTGGTAAGCAGTAACCAGTAAGCGGTAAGCAGTGGCCTTGGTTACCGCCGCTTACCGCTCACCGCTTACTGCTTACTGGCTTTCTCCGCGTCAGCCAGAAACATCCGGACCGTCTCTTTCGTATAGGGATGGACGATCATCCCTTCTACCAACTTGGGCGTAGCGGTAACTATGTGGGCACCGGCTTCCAGCCACTCCACCACATTCAGAACTTCACGGGTTGACCCGACGATTATCTTCGCGGGAAGATCATTATCATCAAGCAGGGTGCGGAGCTTGGCGATCTCTTCCACGCAGTTGTAACCCATATTGTTAACGCGACCCCCGAAGATCGAGACATAGGTAGCTCCGGCCATCGCGGCAAGGAAGCATTGCTGGGCGCTCATCATAGCGGTTACATTGACCCGGATATCATGTTTGGTCTCCAGCAGATGGATGACTTCCAGATTATCAAGTTCGCCGTCAGGGCCATGGATGGTTATCTTGACATTGATATTTTCAGCCCAGAGAGAGAATTCTTGCGCCTGGGCCAGCATCTCCTCCCGATCATTGGTGGTAACTTCGATCGAGAGCGGATAGGGGTCTATCACCCGGGCTATTTCAATCAAACGGTCCTTGAGCACATCCATATTCCCCTGGAGGCCGTCCTTAAGAAGAATGGTTGGATTGGTGGTAACCCCCCGAATTATCCCCATCTTCATAAACCGGCTGATCTCGTTTATGTCCCCGGTGTCTAAAAATATAGCCATAATTTACCTCGTTTTATCTATTAAATATTTCCCACCACGGAGTACACAGAGTTCACGAAGAGATATTTTAAAGAACAAATCTTTTTATACCCTGTTTCAACATTGTCACATTAAAATTAATAAGTAATCCCACTCTAATATGACAAAGCTTCATATAGGTCAGAATCTGTGCCTCATGTATCGGAAGCATTTTTTTAATGCTCTTTAATTCAAGAATTAATTTATCTTCAATTAATATATCAATTCTATAACCACAATCCAAATTTACTCCTTTATACTCAATTGGTATGGGGACCTGTAGTCTAAATGGAATGTTATTTAGACTCAACTCTCGAGCCAGGCATTGTTCATATGTTGACTCTAATAATCCCGGCCCAAGTATGTTATGAACTTCTATAGCACAACCAATGGCATCCCTGGTTAATTCTTCATGTTTCACTCCGTGACCTCCGTGTGCTCCGTGGTTCGAAAATATGATTTTTCAGGAACAACTAAAACTATAGAGATCTTTCTCCTTCGGATTCCCATTTCATCTCGGCTGCTTTTATCTCCGGATGGGAGACGATCATATGGAGGAGCACACTCTGAAATGCCTCCGTATGAGGCGTAATACTCTCCGGGTTGACTGTAGGAATAATGACGCAGGCATCCGCTACTTCCGCGGTATATCCCCCGTCTCTCCCCACTACTCCGAGGATCTTTGCTCCAATTTTTTGAGCGTACTTTAATGCCTCAACAATATTGGCACTGATATTCCGGTCGGCATCCCCTCCCCCAACTGAGAAGACAAAGATACCGTCTTCTTTTCTCAGCCGGCTCACCTTTAGCCACTCCCGGAAGACAGTTTCCCAACCTTCATCATTGACCCGTGCGGTTAACTCGGGGACGTTGTCAACCGGACTGTAAGTTTCAATACCGGCAATCTTTCTGAAATCATTTACCGCGTGAGAAGCTATTCCCGCCCCACCCCCGACACCGAGGAGAAAAAGTCTACCATTATGTCTGCGAATTTCAACCAGACTCCGGATTATCTTCTCGATCTTTTCAGGATCGAGAAGATCGACTATATCTTTTGTCTCCTGGAGATGTTTTTTAATGTGATGCATTTGAGATATTCCTGATATTAAACTTCCACGTTATCGCCAATGGTGCCAAGCAGCCATTTCCATAATGGGATATAGGCTATCTGCTTTCCTTTTATCTCTTCTTCCCCTTCATCTTCTTCAGTGATAATCAGACCCCTATCCAGATTAAATATATTTAAGGCCTTAATCAACGACCTGCTCTCTCTCTTATTCACTTGAGGCGAACTCAACTTCCAGCAGACTTGAATCAATTCTTCAATTTTTGTCCCTACCTGTAAAGCGAAATCTACTTCCCGATGATGCTCGTCCTTCCAATAAAATAACTCCGAATCCATTATATTTGCCTGCCTTCTTTTCAGTTCCAGAAAGACCGCATTCTCAGCGGTGCGGCCGACATTTTCGCTAAATCGAAAACCTATCAGATTCGCTAATCCTGAATCTACAGTATAAACTTTCCGGGGACTTTTTTCCTGTTCTTTTACCTTAAAAGAGTGCCTCTTCAAGAAATAATTGAGATACGCAGTTTCCAGATATCCGGAATACTTCTCTATCGTATTCACGGTTATATTAAGAAACTTTGCTGTCGCGCTATATGTGGTTAGATTCGATATATTGCTGAGGTAATATCGGGCCAGACTCTTCAAACTCTCGGGCTTTCTTACCCGGTACCGCCTGATCAAGTCTTTATAGATAATATCCTCATAGTAACTTAATAATATCTCTTCTTTTCTCTTATGTAATACCACATCCGGAAAAGCTCCCAACTCCAGATATTGCCGGAGAGATCGATTTATCTCCACTTTTCTGCTCACTAAATCAAGGGAATTCCGAACCGTCAGATTATTAAAGTGGAGATATTCCTTAAATGAGAGTGGGAATACAGTCATATCTATATGTCTTCCCGTGAGCAACGTTGACAACTCCCGGCTCAAGAGTCTGGCATTAGATCCCGAGATAATAACTCTAGCTTTTTTCAACTCTTGAGTGGTCCTTACCCACTTCTCCCAATTCTCTACTTCCTGCACCTCATCAAGAAATATATAGGGAGTATTATCAGGATGCATGAATTCCAGATATACCTCATAAATACGTTGTAAAAGCTGGGCATTTAAATCGCTGAATCTTGGATCTTCAAAATTAATGATTAGTATCTCGTTACGGGGAATTCCATCTTTCACAATCAATGACTCAGCAAGCTGCTTCATGAGGAATGACTTTCCGCTTCTCCTGACCCCGGTAATAACAATAATCTGATCGGACTCCAGCATCCCCCGCAATCTTGATATGTATTCTCTTCTCTCGATCCCCGTATCCGGAGTATCAGCTCAGAAATTCCAATCATTCAGGATTTCAATTATCTCATTTTTGTTCATTTTAAATACTATAATCAGTAAAATTTATAAATTCTGGCAAATATACTCTCGAAAATTAGCAGATATCCAAATTTCATCAAGCAGGGAATTTGATTTCAGGGGAAGTCTGTTTTAATAACACTTTATAATCTTCAGAGCTTCCGAGATGTACTGGATTCGACAATCACCTTTTACATCCTGGTTATAGGACGCATCAAGGAGGATTGTAGTACATCCAGCCTTTTCTCCCGCTCCCATATCCTTCCAGGTATCTCCGATGATGAAAGAATTTCCTATATCTATCCCCCACTTTAGGGCTGATTCAACTATCATCCCAGATTTTGGCTTCCGGCAATCGCAATCATCACTATCATCATGAGGGCAGACTATAATATCGTCAATCGGAAGTTCTTTCCTGATTAAATCATGTATCGCGTTAAGCTGATCCCAAGTAATCAAACCCCGCGAGATGTCCGGCTGATTAGTCACAACAATAAGAAGGAAGCCATCTTCTTTAAGACGAATCAGAACCTCTTTAACCCCATCGATAAACCGAAAATTACTAAGCTTCCGGGGAGAATATGGCTTCCCTTCTCTCATTATCACCCGGTTGATTACCCCATCCCGGTCTAGAAAGATTGCTCTCTTTAACATATCGCTTGGTTAGATTATGTCCTATAAGCAGAGCCTCGATGTCTAATCCGGCTGATTACAACTATGAACTGTTTTTGAAAAACCGTATAAATAATACGATAGTCTCCGACTCGAATGCGATAGGAATGCTCTCCGCCTTTTAATTTTCGGGATCCGAAAGGAAATGGATTTGAAGCAAGAGATTCGATTGCTTGAATAATCCGAGGGATTATTGGACGGTCAAGTCTTTTGAGTTCTTTTGCAGCTGATGACTTCCACTCAATATCATAGATAGTCATCTTTTTTTAACTCCGCCACAACTTGAGCATGAGAAATAGAAGGTTCATCCCGTCGTTCGGCAATTACAGCAAGATCTTGTAAGTCTTCAATCAACTCTGTGTACTCTCCTATAGGGAGAATTACCGCTGTTTTCTTTCCCTCTATATCTGTAACAAATTGTGGAGTAAGATCAGATATTGGATTCATAATTTTCATCTCCGAAAATTATTGATGGCTTAAAATTACAATAACAGAACTGAGGAATCCTTACACGCTTATTTCGTCTGGTATATTAGAGCAAAATATAAATGATTTTAAATTCCCGCCTTTTGCGGGAATTTAAAATGACGCGTCTCTGAAGTTAACCAGGACCTTGGAACCTTCGAAGTCAAACCGGTACCGCATCGGACGGAGTCCGGCTTCTTTCATTTTATCTTTAAATTTGCGATGCTCCTTCTCCACGTAGAAAACAAAGAACCCCCCTCCCCCGGCACCGGAGATCTTTCCTCCCAGTGCTCCATTCTCCATGGCGACGCGGTAAATCTCATCAAAGCGGGGATTCGTCATCCGGGTTGATAACTTCTTTTTCTGCTGCCAGTGCTCGTCAAAGAGCGTACCGACCCGGGATAAGTTGGAAGACTCCACCGCCTCCAGGATCTGATAACCGATCTCTTTGATCCGGTGCATGCTATCCACGAGCTCTTTTTCGTTCCGCTCAATTCCCCGGCTCTGCCCTTCCAGTATATCTGAAGAACGGTGGGAGGTATGGGTATAGAACATCAGCATATTCCGGTTGAGTTCATCGATGTTATCTTCCGAGATCTGGGCGTTCCTTACTTTTACCACGCCGTCTTTCTCGATCTCCAGAATGGTAAACCCGCCGAACGCGGCCATATACTGGTCCTGTTTCCCGATAGGCGCTCCCAGGATATCTATCTCCAGTTTGCAGGCCTCCTCAGCCAGATCATAGAGGCTGATATGGTCAAGCTTAAAAGTATGGAGCGCGTTCAGAATTCCCACGGTATAGCAGCTTGACGATCCCAGGCCAGTCCCGGCCGGGATATCAGCGATTGAGACCACTTCAATCCCCTGTTTTATCCCCATCATCTTTAACGCTTCCCGGGCAATCTCATGCTCGACGCTATCTACATTTTTTACGGTCTCGGAGCGGGAGTATTTGATCCGAACCAGGCCGTCGAAAGGCTGATTGACATCGATATACATATACTTCGCGATTCCGGCCGCGAAGATAAAACCCCCGTATTTGGAGTAGTAGGACGATAGGTCCGTCCCACCTCCGCCCAGCGTAACGCGAAATGGTGTTCTGGTAATGATCATAATTTTTACTCCACAATAAATTAGCGCTTCGCGCTAATTTAGTCTTGAACCAAGTCCGACATAATTATGTCAGAACAGCAACGATAGTTATTTTTAATGACTTTCATGTTCTTTTTGTCGAAATAATATTACTAATATATCCATAACGGGGAAGATTTACAAAGGGAATTTGAAACCCCGAGGAATAAACTGTAGCCGCGGTCGTTGACTTCAAATGTACGGGGGTAAATTTTGGCACTGTAGCCGCGGTCGCTGACCGCGGCAGGCCCGGAACCACAGTCAACGACCGCGGCTACAGAGAACAAGCCGGGTAATATCCTTATCCCTTACGAAGAGTCCACCGGGCTCCCCGGCTTTTTTCTATGCTGTTTTTCGTCGCCGCAACGGCTTGGGAGCAAAATAAACAAGCCGCTCTGGATGATTCCTTTCCTTTCGGCGCAGATCATCAACTATGGCATCCAGATTATATCCGAATTTTCGAGCATAATCCTGACGTGCGCGGCGAACTTCAGCGACAATCGGGTCATCATGCATGACTAATTCTCCATCAATTCTTCAGGGGTGCATATAATTGGACAAATGATTAAACTGCAGCTCCAGTCAACGCTCCTGACTACAGACAACAATCCAGAGAATACCCTTATCAATACCCTCATTCAGAGATACTACCCTTATTACCACAAAGTGCGAACATACTTGTACTGCTGGATATTTTTATCCTTGGTCAGTATGGTAGCATTCTCCTCTCTTGCGGTTGCAACGATAATCTGATCTGCGGGATCTCCAGGAAATGTCTGGGGTAATACTGTAGATCTATACGCGATAGCAGGAGAAAGAGGAACAAGCCTCAACTTGGGCATCTCAAGAGCTTGATTTATCCATTCTTCCGGATCGCATGAAATGCCTATCCGCTTTTTCTCCAGAAGCTTACTAAACTCCCAGGGTGAAATCGCGGAAAGCAAGAAATCCTCATAAAGCCCGGATTTTGCAATCAGGGATCGTACTTTAGCAGAGAGTTTCCCAGGGTTCATGTTCCACCATATCCATGTGTGAGTGTCGAGGATATATTTCATTTGCACGCAGTCCAAATCTCTTCCCCTAAAGGAGAGACGATGTCGTTCTCAAAAACCAGTGCTTCCGACAGCTTCCCGGGTAATGATTTTTTCTCTGAGAAGGCAATTACCTGGGCAAGGGGCTTACCGCGTTTTGTCACAATAATCGGTTCTTTGGTTCTCGCAAGTTCACCCAGGATCTGAAGCGCATGTGTCTTAAAATCAGTTATTGCCATGGTTTTCATCGTACATTGTCTCCATTATTTAGTATTTATATAAAAATAGTCATTTATAGTGATCATGTCAAGTCGAGAACTAATTTTTTTACTTCATTTTTCTACTTTTTTCCAGACAATAGATCCAATAATTCCGGGGCAGTGAATAGCTTGCCTCTCTTCCTCCCGGTTACTTCCTTCAAAATTCCAACCTCGACAAGCCTTAATACTCCTCGTTTTACGGAATTAAAGGCAATTGCCCATTCTTTACTAAGCCCGGAAATTGAAATAACCGGATTCTGGAAGATTTCATCAATCAATCTGTAAGCAGTCTCCGGTATCTTTTTTGTACCCCCCAATAATATCCGATACTTACTATGTAGGCTAAGTATCTTCCCGGCATCCTCAATTGCGGCTTCGCTTTGATTCGTAATACCTTTTAGGAAAAATATCAGCCAATCACTCCACTCCCCTTTCTGGCTGATCGAGAGCAATCTGGAATAATACTCTTCCCTATACTTCTCGAAGAATGACGACAGATAGAGGAGCGGATGTGTCAGACATCCTCTTTCATACAAGAAAAAAGTAATCAATAGCCTGCCAATCCGACCATTCCCATCGAGAAATGGATGGATTGATTCGAATTGGTAATGCACTAAGGCACACTGGATCAAAACAGGGTCTATCGGATTTGAGTGAATATACTTTTCCAGCGCTCCCAGGGCGATTTTCATTTCTTCCACCGGCGGTGGTACATAGGAGGAATTAATGATTGTGCATCCCGAAGGTCCGATCCAGTTTTGACTATTCCTGATTTCCCCCGGGGTCGCGTACTCCCCCCTGACTCCCTTCATTAAAACCCCATGAATTTGCCGGATTAACCTGGTGGATATCGGCAACTTGTTCAGCAGCTTTATTCCGTATTCCATAGCACGAACATAATTTTCCACCTCTTTTACATCAGGCACTTTAGGCGGTTGAGATTTCGTAGCCTCGAAATAGAACAGATCACCGAGTGAAGCCAGAGTCCCTTCAATCCTTGAACTCGATACCGCCTCTCGTCTGATATAAGGCGCGATAAGCAGATAGGAGTTGGGGAGCTGACTGCCAATTCCCGATAATTTTCCCAGGGATCTATCTGCATTTGAAAGAGCAGAGATAATCTCCGGTGTATAATTAATTCGGGGAGGCAGTGGGTTGGGAATAAATGCCCAATATTGCTCCCGCGTCTCCAGGCATTTCCCGGCCAAAGAAGTTTTAAAGTTTCTGGGATCCACTATTATATCTTCCTGTATTCACATCCTCTAATGACATCTATGTCAATAATAAACGGATTATTGCCTAATATGGGGTTATCCGTCAATAAGTCAAGGTCTATTTGGAATTCTTCCAACCCCTCCGGGGAGCCGATCTTATTCTTGGCCCATAGTTACCGGACTAAGGGTATGTATGAAGGGCCGCCCCAAGTAGGCGCGGGTATGGGCGCGGATAGCCCAGAGGGCGGTGGTTGGCCGGTAGATGGTGATGAGGTAAAATCCGCTCCCGGAAAAATCAGCCGGCTGAGGGATATCTCCCGACGTTCCGAAGTAGAGGCGGCTGACTGCCCGCAGTGCCAAAACCACCCAACCGGAGCAACGGTATATCTCCGACGTGAAACTATTCCTGTATATCCAGGAGCAGATCAACGATCATCCGCAGAGAGATATCGCCGTCTGTTCGGCCAATGGCTGGAAAGATGACTGAGCCAACAGATATAACCCAAGTGATAATGAATAATGACCGAATCGCACTTATATTGTTCACTGATTACTGACTATATGTTTAAAATCAATCGGTCTCCCGGTGCAAGGAAAAATACAAAAGAGGTCTCAACAATGCCGGCTATAACCTTTATAAACCAATTTACTCGTTGTCTCTCAATAATGACAATAAGTCAGTTTTGGTTGACTCATTGATCCAATCAGCCATTCCCATTTTCAATAATTTTTTTTCTCCAATTTTAATATTTTCCCGACTAATGTTAATTAACGTTGGAGGTAAAGTGTCCGAGATTAAGACCAACATACTACGAAACGGGTATCCGGCTTCGTCGAAAGACTCCGAGCGGGACACCGAGTACTTTCTGCAAATATCACAAACTGATTTATAAATCGGGTCCCCTGTTTCGAGCAGCAATTGTTCACTAATGTTTTGAATATCCGAGTTTACCTCGAAGCAAAAAGGGTGATGAAACCTCTCCCGGGAAGCTGCGACCAGAAAAGCGCCGGCACGAGGCCATTCCATCAACAAACTCCGAATATTTTCCCGACCAGACTCAACATCACCGAATTTATATTGAGCCAATATAAGCCGATACATATTTGCGGGGGCGAAAGTTCTGTAAATACCCTTATTTGCTGCTCCCTTCTTAAATATTTGATACGCGTATGGAATATACTGGGGATTTTTCTTGCCGTGCACGGCGAAATGCGTGCCAATAACTAAATATGGGGATCTCCCTATCCAAAATATAGCACGCTCCGCGTCCAGACAATTGATTAACCTTTTAGCGGCCACATGACAGAGCCTCTCCGCCACTCAAGTGACAGAGCCTCTCCGCCACTTAATTATGTTATGATATATTAAAAAATTAACATAGGAGGTAATAATGGTCAAAAAATAATGCCGCCGAT
>Ga0208905_1001169_pt1 | contig 13307 bp, 9 predicted proteins | sample AntAceMetag02UKS_FD_184776 | JGI IMG/M metagenome (GOLD analysis project Ga0208905, IMG submission 184776) | Saline lake microbial communities from Ace Lake, Antarctica - Antarctic Ace Lake Metagenome 02UKS (SPAdes) (version 2) | ecosystem: Environmental > Aquatic > Non-marine Saline and Alkaline... | reverse complement strand
TCATCTCGGTGAATTTGGAGATGTTAAAATTGAAAAAACAATTCCCTCACCGGATATTTTGAGTTATCGTAACCGAATGGATTTTTCAACTTCTGTAAAACGCTGGGTTATGAAAGAAAATGATCCGGGAACGGCAGATAATTTTGCAATCGGATTGCATGCACCACAAAGATGGGATAAGGTAATTGATATTGAAAAGTGCCTGCTACAAGCCGATATTCGTAATGATATTTTTCAAGACATAAAAAATTTTGTTAGAGGAAATGGAATTGAATTATTGAATGCGAGACAACATATGGGATTTTTGAAACAAATTATTATTCGCGCAGGAATTCACACTAACGAAATTATGATCAATTTTGTTACCTGCACTGAAAATCCGGAAAGATTGAAACCTTTGGTAAAATTATTAACACAAAAATATAACAATATCAAATCAATCGTTAATAATATTACAACAGCATTTAGCAATCATTCAATTGGTGAAAAAGAATTGTTACTTTATGGGAAACCATTTATTCAGGAGATGATTGGAAAGATAAAATATAAAATTTCAGCAAATTCATTTTTTCAAACGAATACAAAAGGAGCGGAAATTTTATTTGATGTAATAAAAGATTTCGCAGAAATTGACAAGAAAAAAGTTGTGTGGGATTTTTATTCAGGTGCCGGCTCGATCTCACTTTTTTTAGCTGAATATTCTAAACAGGTTTATGGATTTGAAATTGTGCAAGAAGCAATAAATGATGCTCGTAACAATTGTGAACTTAATGAAATAGATAATTGTAAATTTCATTTTGCAAATCTTAATAATTTTTTACAAAAAGAACAAAAACTTATTGATAATTTAGAAAAACCCGATGTAATTATTGTTGATCCACCAAGGCCGGGATTAAATCCGGATTTTTTAAAGCAGATGTTAAAATTAAATGCACCGAAAATAGTTTATGTTAGTTGTAATATTGCTACACAAATTAGAGATATAAATTTGTTAACTCAAGAAAAATATAGGATTGTGAAATTCCAGCCGGTAGATATGTTTCCGCACACGGCTCATTTGGAATCGGTGGCTTTGTTGGAGAAATTGTAGAAATTGTTTCATTTTACAACTTCGACCAGTCATAACAGCATTAACTAAATTTATCCCACAAACAATTTGCATTTCTTAAAAATTTTTATTATAATGCAATAAGATTAAAAAAGATGAATAAATGAAAAAGCGCATAATAATATTAATGCTCATAATTCCACTCTTTCTCTTTATGAGTTGCCCACCTGAAAAAAACGAACCGATAGAACTCGAAATCTATGAAACTTACTGCACGAGCATAGAACTGAAAATAACAATGCTGGACTCACTGAAAGAGAAAGAATACTCAGTAAAGAGAAACGACTCACTGATAGCAACAGGAACGATGACTGATAACCAAATAATAATCACAGACGAAGATCTTGAACCAAACACTCAATATTCTTACAAAGCATATAGTAAAAATGATGAATCTGAATTAGTAACTGCAATAACAATGGACACAACAAGTCATAACTTCACTTGGACTATAGATACACTCGGAATTTACGCTTCATCACTTCGAGATGTAGCGATAATAGACGAAAACAACATTTGGGCCGTAGGAGAAATAGTAACTGATACAGCTAATTACAATGCTGCTCACTGGAATGGTGAAGAATGGGAGTTGATTAAAATATTAAGTGGGAATTCAGCAGTCAGCGCTATTATTTATTTTAATGAAGATGATATGTGGGTTTCGATCGGTAGTTTCCCTGTTAATTGGAACGGTAATGAATGGACATTATTCCACCTACACAATATGGGAATAGATGCTGATATATGCCAGTCAATCTGGGGCAGTTCATCGGAAGATATTTATTTTGTAGGTAATAGTGGTAGTATAGTTCATTATGATGGAAATAATTTTGAGAAGATGGAGAGTGGAACAAAAGTTCAGCTAGATGATGTAAGCGGAAACGATAATAATGTATTTGCAGCGGGATATGAAAATATGGGCGATAATGCAGGTAAAAGTGTAGCATTAGTATATGAAAATAATGAATGGCAAACAATAAAATATGAAGATCACTTTTATCCGAATAATTCAAGAGAATGGGGTTTAATATCAACAGTATGGGCAAAAAGAAACAAAGCATACATTATGACATATTCGGGATTACGAGAATATTATTCAGGTAAAATTATTGCAACTCTTTCTCAACTAGGCAATTCACGATATCACATTGATGATATAACTGGAAATGATTTAAATGATTATTTTTTATTGCATGGCTTGGCAGGATTTATTCATTACAACGGTTATTCTTGGCATCAATATAATGAAATATCTAATCAATATACAATTAGAAGCTATAAAGCTGATTTTAAAAATAATACTATTGTAGCTGTTGGATATATGGGTTCACTTATTCATGCAGTAATAATAACAGGAAAAAGAAACAATTAAAAGGAGATAGAAAATGATACAATTGAGAACAGCTGGATTTGTAGATGTGAGGAAAGTTGTATTGTTGAAATAAGAGCTTGGATAGAACGCAGATTACGCAGATAAGGCGGATAAGAAAACTTATTTATTTTTCTTTGCGATTTTTCTCTTTGCGTGCTTTGCGTGAAATCTTGTCAACATTTTAAAAAGAAACGCTCGTTAGAAATGACGGGCGTTTTTTGTTTAACTTACGATCCGTAATCCATAATAAAATTGTTCACATTTAACGCCATTAAAACCTGCAATATTTTGTAAAAAAGCCCATTTTTCACAATGGAACTTTTCTAAAATTTTAATGCTTTTGCTTGTTTTATTACAAACCTTACTAATTGCGTATCAATTCCTTTGCGTTGCTAATCTTTGTGAATATAATATCTCAGTTTTGCAATAAATCTTAATGCCTTTCTTCCATTTCTATATACACCAATCGAAACCCAAGTAATTATTTTATCATTTTTTTATATGAGTTTCATTTATTATGAGAAATATTTTTCAATTCTTCATCAATATAAGAAGAGATAAAATCTCCAATAGAATCGGTATTCATACTGCCATCAAAATCGATAGTAAGCCACTCATTTTCGAAAGCATGAAAAATTGCTTTTCTAATCAATTTTGCCGGAATTCTCATACCAAGAAATTCATAAATCATTCCCAAGCTGTGCAAAGCACCAAAAGGCAAAACTCTGTTTCTACCTGCAATTGTTGGTAATGGTCCATGTAATGGTTCCACCATGAATTTATTTTCAGAATTTTTAAAAGCCGATAATGAAGTAAATCTTCCTTTTGTCAGATGTAGAAGCATTTCAGACAACACCTCACCAGTTGCTCCCGGCGAAATAATATTATTAAACTTCTGTGGGTTTTTAAAAAACATTGTAAGGAATTGTGGTAATTCTAATATCTCGCCATGTAATTTATCGTTATCATTGATCAATTCGTTAAAAACCCGTTCCCATAAAATACTACTATTTGGAAATAATTTTTCCCGTTGAATTAAGAATACGGTTGTGCCATTATTATCAATAATAAAATTGAAAATATCGGATAGAATATTTTTTACATTAATATAAGAATAGACGATCATATCTGATGATATTTCGCTCGTATTATTTTTTCTTTTTCTTGCTCCGCTTAAATTATAATAATAATTCATGCTTTCTCGAAAAAATGTAATGTCGATTTCATTCGCTTGTATTCCTTTTAAAGGCGTCAATGATTTATCAAAGAGAATAATTGGCTTAATGTTAATTGATAGATCAAGTGTTTCAAAAATACTCTGATGTATTTCAGAAATATACTTTTGTGTATAAACCGAAGGGTCACCAAGTGCTCCAATAAAGACACCGCGATATTCATTTTGCAATCGTTTTAAAAAATCATTTGTTAATGCTTTCCCGTATTTAATAAAATTTTCACCACCATAAGGGAAAACATCAAAAGTAACTTTATTCTTAAAATGTTCGTTAAATACAGAGGCGATTTTTAACAATTCATCTGTTATCTCTTTTCCCACGCCATCGCCCGGAATACATGCGACTTTCATATTCTCACTCAAATAATTTTATGATTTAATACGAAAAATCAAATAGTGGTTGAGATAGTTGATAAGAACCGAAGCCGGTATAATCCACAAAAACAAAACTTCGGTTTATTCTATGATAATACCAAATAATATATGGTTTTCTGTCCATTTCGAAACTATGATTTTCAACATCATCGGGATGGCCAAAAATCGTTAAAACCATGCCCCGGTCTGTTTTCCAGCCGTTATTATGACTGGCAAATGACTGGTTAGCTAAATTAATTCTTTGATAATATTCATTCATTATTTCATTTTCTTTTGTTCTAGGAGTAGGATCAACCGATTTCCAAAATTGCAAATATAATTCTCTCTTTTTATCATCTCTCGCATTGTTAATTTCTTTATACTCTTTTCTGGTAATAAAACTAGTCATTATTAAATATTTCATTTGTTTGATTGCATCGTCAATATTTGTAATTACCGGTGATAAGTTTTCGTAACTTACTTGAAATTCAACAGAACGGGAAAATGTAATATCATTGATCTTTGTAATTAATTTCATCTTATATTTTGAGTGCTTGAATTTTTGAATATTTACTTTTATTACATATTCTTTTCTTGCTTTGATCAAATTGATCCTATATATGCCTTTTTCAATCGGCTTCTCGTTTCCAGCTTGATATATATAATATCTAAATTTTTGTTCGCCAGCTTTGCCAAGTGCAGTAAATGCGACACAGATTTCATCTTTTTTCGCTTGTTCACTACTGTCAGGTTGGGTTTTGTCATATAAATATAATTCGCTCTGTACCCACAGATCAGTTTTTAGAATAGTCATATCAACTTTCTTTTCTTTTTTCCAAATGTTCTGTGTAGCAAGATCGGTGATAACTACCGTAACAGTGTATTTTTCCGGTAACAAACTAAATTGTTCATTAATAGTTATGTTTTGAGAAGTGGCTTTGGTCGATTCAAAGTTATTAAGATCAATTGTTTTAATCCAATTTTTACCTATGATGCGTTTGTTTTTTTGGCTTATATTAATAGATATGTCAAATTTGTTTCTATAAATATTTTCTTCTTTAATAAATAATAACTCTTTATTGGGAATTACTACTTTTACTTCCAAAACTCCTTTTTTAATTGCATTACCCGGTTTAACATAACATTGAAGATTAAATTTGGGAACATCTTTCTTTTCCATATCAAAAATAAAGCCATTAAGGAAAAAAGACATAATTATTATTATTAACAATATTTTATATTTCATCTTAAACATCCATTTTTATTATTTAATTTAATAATTTATTTTAAGATATACTATTTTTTATTTTAATGATTTCTTTTATTGATTTGAAATCTTCTTATAATTCATTTATAATGTGGTTTTTAATAGTATTCTTTAGATCGTCAAATTTGATTGGAACTACTCCAATATATTCACATACTTTTCCAGCAGCAATATTTGCTATTATAGTGCTTTGCGCCAATGAATAACCCGCTGTATAAAAGAGAGCTAATGTGCTAATAACCGTGTCGCCAGCCCCCGAAACATCGTGAACTTTCTTTGCTCTTGTTTGAATTTTTAAATATTTACTATCATCCGATAAAAGTAACATTCCGTTTTCACCCAAAGTAATCAAAACATTTTTACTGTGCAATTGTTTCTTGATCTTTTTTGCAGCTTTGTTAATATTTTCAATGTTATTGAGAGCAAATCCTAATTTTTTTTCTACTTCCTTCTTGTTTGGCTTAAATAAAAATACATCTTTGTAGGCGAAAAAATTGTCAAATTTTGGATCTACGAATATTGGCTTAGAATTTTTATTTGATATTTTAACTATCTCTCGAATTAAATTTTCTGTTAATAATCCTTTATTATAATCTTGAAGAACAATAACATCAATATCATTAATTATTTTCTTTAAATTAAGCAATATCTCATTTTCTTCAGAATTTGTAATTGGAGAAATTTTCTCTTTATCAATTCTCACTACCTGTTGATCATCTGCAATAATTCTTGTTTTTGTCGTGGTGGGTCGGAGGTCATTAACAATTATTTGATCAGAATTAATTCCATTTTCATTAAATAATATTTTCATTGTATTGCCGGATCTATCATTTCCGATCATTCCAATAACAGAACATTTAGCTTCTAATGATACAATATTTTGACATACATTTGCGGCACCACCTAAGCGTTCAAAAGAGTTTTCAATATTAACGATTGGCACTGGAGCTTCCGGTGAGATCCGGCTTACATTTCCAGATTGATAAACATCAAGCATTAGATCGCCTATTACCAACACATGAAGTTTTTGAAAATCATTTGAATTGAGTTTTACATTTTTAATTAAATTGATCAATTATTGATTGTCCTTTCATTTCTTCCGGTTTTTTAATATCTAATATCTTTAACATCGTTGGGGCAATGTCTGCTAATTTTCTATTTTCCTTTAACTTGATGTTTTTGTTTTTTGAATTTATTACAATAAATGGTACTGGATTTAATGTGTGTTGAGTGTGTGGTTGGTCATTATCATAATCCCACATTTCTTCACAATTGCCATGATCGGCGGTAATCAAAATTGTGCCATCTTTTACCAAAAACAAATCAACGATTTTGCCAATAAATTTATCTAAATTTTCCAAGGCCTTAATTGCTGCTCCTAAAACGCCTGTATGTCCAACCATATCACCATTTGCAAAATTAAGTATAAAAACATCGTATTTATCTTCATTGATCGCATCAAGTAATTTATCGGTTACAATTGAAGCATTCATTTCCGGTTGTAGATCATAAGTTTCTACTTTTGGCGATGGAATTAATATGTGAGATTCTCCTTTGAATTGTTTTTCTTCCCCACCATTGAAAAAATAAGTAACGTGAGCATATTTTTCTGTTTCAGCTATCCTTAATTGAGTTAATCCAGCTTTGCTAACAACTTCACCGAAAATATTACTTAATTTTTCTTTTTCGAATAGAACCGGGAATGGAAAATCATCTTGATATTTTGTCATTGTTACATATTTTAAATTTATTTTTTTTCGAGTGAATTTATCAAAATTGTCAAAGTTAAATGCCTTGGCAATTTCTCTCATTCTGTCGGCACGAAAATTAAATGTCAATACCGCATCGCCATCTTGGATCAAACCGTTTCCATTTCCATTTTCTATTTTTATCGGTTTCATAAATTCATCTGTAATGTTATTATTGTACATTTCATCAATTGTCTTTAGAGGATTATTTGTTTTTATTGCATCGCCTTCAGTTAATGCTTTGTATGCGATTTTAACTCGGTCCCATCTATTGTCTCTATCCATCGTATAAAATCGACCGATTACTGTTGACAATTTCCCGATCTTTTCTTTTTCCATAAATTCAATTATATTTTTTAAATATTTTTTGCCACTATTGGGAGGAGTGTCACGTCCGTCTGTTATTGCATGTAAATAAACATTTTGGACATTATTTTGTTTCAATATCAATAATATTTTTTTCAAATGTTCGTAATCGGAATGAACTCCTGCATCAGATAGTAATCCCATCAAATGAAGAGGTTTGTTGTTCTCTTTAAGATATTTTATTAAATTTTTAAAAGCAGGAATTTTTTCGAATTCCCCATTATCTAATGAATCCTTTATGCGAATTAAATTTTGTTTTACTATTCTTCCTGCACCAATATTTAGATGTCCGACTTCTGAGTTTCCCATTATTCCCGAAGGCAAACCAACAGCATTTCCATGTGCCTTTAAAGAAGTCCACGGATAATTTTTAAAATACAAATCCAAATGTGGTGTGTACGCTAATTTTAAAGCATTATTTTCTTTTTCATCTCTTAATCCAACACCATCTAAGATCATTAATAATAATTTGTTTTTTGACAATGTAATTCCTTTCTTTGTTATGTTAATTCTTTTTAAAATTTTATATAATCAATTCAATCCCCAAATCTTTATAAAATAACTTATTTATTGGCAAATAGTCAAGTAATTTATTGAATTATGAATTATAGAACAATGATGAAAGAAAAAAAGAAGCCACAAAGAGCATCAAGGATACGCAAAATGCACATATTAGTTTTAGTTTGTTGATATAAATATTATTAATAAACTCAAAACCAATATTCAAAACATATCCCATTTGAATTAAAAGAAATATTTAAATTATTATTGCATAACTTTTCTGCTTCATAAAATGCAGTGGGGACAGCAATTCCAAGAGCCGCACCAAAAGTAACATCACTTGCCCAATGTTTATTATCATTCATTCGTGAAAGAGCGGTTATTATAGCCATTGTATAAGCGGGAATTCCTATTTTTTTACCATACCATTTTTGTAAAATTGTTGCCGTCGTAAAAGCTGCAGAAGCATGATACGAAGGGAAAGAATATTGCGCTCCACTTGGTCGTTTTCTATTAAATCCAACCTTAATAATTTTAGTAAGTCCATAATTCACAGCATTCGAAACAGCTAAAAATCTAATTGGCTCAAGATAATTAGATCCTTGATGACCCTTAAATAAAGCACCGGCAAATGAAACGCCCACAAAAGCATAACTGCTTATCCATTTATTGCCAATGTATGAAATATTATCAGGTAAGATTGGATTTTTTTGTATCCAATTATTTATTTCGTTGTCTATAAACAGAAGTCCACCGGCAGATAGCAATCCAATCCCAATGATCACTTTGCTTTTTTTGTTACCAATTGCTGTTGGGACAACTTTTTTCACATAGTCGACATTTGATATTTGCGAATATGAAATGTTTATTACGCAGAATATTATTAAAAAGATTTTTTTCAATTAAAAACTCCAAGTTTGTATAAATGTTTTATTATTTCGAATTATTCTTATAAGGGATAAAATATTTTAACATTTTATCTGTAGTTGCACGCCACAATCCCCAACTATGTCCTTCTGGATATTTTTTATATTCAATCGTACATTTTTTATCATTTGCTATCGCTAAAAATTCGTTCATCATTTTGCCAACTAATTTTTCATAAGTTCCCCAAACAGCATAAAAATTAACATTAATATTTTCACCATTTTTATAAAGATTAATTACTTCAAAAGAATTAGGTTGAAATGCTGCGGAATGTAATCCGCAATTTCCGAATACTTTTGGATAGTAATAACAAATCAAAGCGCTGATATTTGCGCCATAAGAATCACCGATAACTATTCTTTCTTCCGGTTTGAATGAAGTTCTGAAATTTTCTTCAATATACGGAACGAGTTCGGTAGCAAAAAATTGGGCATATTTATTTCTACCTTCAAAAGCATATTCCACATTACGATTTGTCGGTGTAACAAAAACTGCTATTGCCGGTTGTATCATTTTTTTATGGATCAAATTGTCTAAAACATTGACAGTGCTGCCTAATTTAATATATTCTGCACCGTCTTGAAAATAAATAGTTGGATATTTTGTCATTTTCATTTCACTATAGTTAGGTGGCAAGTAAATTGAAATGTTATATTTTTTATCAGTTATTTTGCTATTGATCTTTTTATTAATGATTTTCCCTTGAGGAATTTGCTTATTATAAATTATCTCCTTTGGTTGAATATATTCCGGCATTGCCAATTCAGAATTTGCGCCAAATCCACCTTTTATCGTATTGGGATTTTCCGGATCAAGTGTCCATTTTTCATCATCAATAATTAATTTATAATCAATACGTGCTTTTTTATTTAATTCCATAGAATAATAGAAGAAATTTGTTCCCGCGATTTTATTAAAAACAATTGAACTGTCATTCCAACTATTAATATCACTAGCCAAATTTACTTTATTTGCTTTCCCACGATAAATAAAATGTACCATTCCATCTTCAATTAATGGAATTCCACTATTTTTCGCCTTAAGTAAAAAATTATTTATAACTTTTTCTTTATCTCTGTTGCTTTTAGCCAACTTAACTTGTTTAATGAATTGGTCAAAATTTGATTGGCCAAAAATTGTAGTAAAAAACACCATTGTAATCAAAAAATATATTATTCTTTTCAATTATTTTTCAAACCAATTGTTGATAATGTTTTCATTATCTTCAGAATATCGTGTATTATGAAATTCGTTCGTGTGAGAATTATATTCATAATCCATACCCCATTCATTACTATTTATAATCATTTTTTCTAAAGATTCAATTATGTAATTTATTGTTTTATCTGACATTGTAGGATGAAGCGAGATCCTAACCCAACCGGGCTTGTTTGAAAGATCACCCTTTTTAATGCTGGATTTTAACGCCTTGGATCTTTGAGGAGATAGATGAAGTAAGTAGTGGCCATAAGTTCCCGCACAAGAGCATCCACCACGCGTCTGAATTCCAAAGCGATCATTAAGTAATTTCACGGCTAAGTTGTAGTGTAAATCTTCAATAAAAAATGAAAAAACTGGAAGGCGGTTAGAAATATTGTCTGCTAAAATATGAATTCTATCAATATCCGCTAATTTATTAAAAACATTTTTAACAATTTCATGCTCTCTTTGGAATATGTTTTCAACACCCATTTTCTCTTTTAACTTAATTGCTAAAGCAGCTTTGATTGTTTGTAAAAATGCCGGGGTTCCGCCATCTTCTCTTAATTCAATTTTTTTAAAATACAAATGACCGCCTCTGGGATCAGTCCAGCGAACAGTTCCGCCTCCCGGCTGGTCGGGAATTTTTCGTTTATATAATTTTGAGTCAAATATCAATACACCGGTACTTCCCGGACCACCGAGAAATTTATGAGGTGAGAAATAGATAGCGTCGAGTTTTTGTAATGGATCTTGTGGATGCATATCTATTTTTACATAAGGAGCGGAACAGGCAAAATCGACAAAACACAATCCATTATTTTTGTGCATTATTTTAGCGATCTCGTGATATGTCGTTTGAATTCCGGTAACATTAGAACAGGCTGTAATAGCTGCAATTTTTGTTTCTCTGTTAGAATATTTTTGAAGTAATTCGTGTAAATGATTTAAATCTACCAGACCTTCGCTATTAGGATTTATTATTTCTACATTGGCGATTGTTTCTAACCAAGTTGTGTGATTTGAATGATGTTCCATGTGTGTAATAAAAACTACGGGTCTTTTTGTATCGGGAATTTTAATGAATTTTTGAAATTTTTCATTGCATTTTAATCCTAATATTCGTTGAAATTTGTTTACAACTCTTGTCATTCCCGAACCTGATGTAATTATAGCATCTTCCTTTGATGCATTTACATGATCTTTAATAATTTCGTGTGCCTTATGATAGGCAAGTGTCATTGAAGTCCCAGTAACTGTTGTGGAAGTATGCGTATTCCCAACAAATGGCCCAAATTGTTGTGAAATTTTTTCTTCTATTGGGGCATATAATCGTCCACTTGCTGTCCAATCGGCATATGTCATTTTCATTGAACCATAAGGGGTGTGAAAAATCTCGTCATTTCCAATAATATTTTTACGAAATTGTGAAAAATGTTTTTCTAATTTGTTCATGATATAAAATTAAATATTTTTAAAGGTAAAACCAAAATATTTATGTAGATATTTCAGTAATCTGTTTAACAAATAAAAATTTGCGGGATTGACGAGACTCGAACTCGCAACTTCCGGCGTGACAGGCCGGTGCTCTAACCAGTTGAACTACAACCCCATTTTCAAAGCGAGTAAAAATAAACTATTTTTTGCAATAAGTCAAATGTTTTCTATAAAAATTGATTGTCTGCGAAGAAAAGAGAAGCGAAGAAAATCTAACCACAATGAATGCTAATAATATGCAAGCAAAACAATAAAGTAACGAAGAACTTTTTGAGTGGGCAATAAGAGTGAATTTAAGAGAACAGAGAATGAAAGACATAAGAAAGAAGAAGTAAATACAACTTAATGACCTGAGATTGTGTGACTTGGTGTGAAATTTCAATTTTAACTTTTATATTAATTTGCGAAATTCGTTGCAAAAATTATTCCTATTATTTTTTCACAAGTTTTACTATATTTAGATACTATTAACAATAAAACAAAATGAAAATAGAAATTAATGAAATAGAGACAGAATTAAAGAAACGGTTGAAGTATCCTTATTTATGGGGAAGAAAACAGAACAACGATTATGATCATAGAACAAATTTTATTTACAAAATTTTTGATTTTAACGAATTGTTAGAAAAGATTGACAATAATTTTCATGGAAGTAAAGAGTATGAAAATTGGTTTAATTATACACTCAATAGATGGTATAATTTCTGGTCTGCAACAGCAGTGGAAAAAATATTTTGCTCACTTCCAAATGTTAAACCTGCTTTGAATAAATATGACAAACTTGTAGATTTTGAAATTAACGGGATAAAATTTGATCATAAAACATCTGTGTTTCCACGAGGTTACAATAATTCTTTTGAATACGCAAAAGCAAATCCAAAAGATATTATTAGATGGTTATATGTAAATCAAAGTCAGCAACAAAGAAAACATTTCAAAAACCGGCTGTTCATAATTTTGTACAATTCAAAAGGTTCACATTGGAAATTAAAAGCTGAAATATCTTTATTACAAAAGTATATTGTAGATTATGTAAATGGTTTTCAAAAAGAATCGTTGATAAAATTTGATCACAAAAATAGTTTTGGAATTTTATCGGATGTGATTTGGATTCAAAAATAACATTTTAAATTATAAATATGAATATTTTATTATGTCAGCCGCCAATTGAGGATTTCTACTTTACAAAAGAGAGAACATTTCCATTAGGTTTGACTTATCTTGCCGGTGCTATTAAAAACTTGCCGGTGAAAGTGAAAATTAAAGATTTCCTAAGTGCTGAAAAAAGACATACAATTTCAATCCCGAATAACTTTGAAAAAGTAAAAAAATATTATACCTATGACAGATCAAAAATAAGAATTTTCAATCAATTCTATCATTTTGGTGAATCTTGGGAGAACATTAAAAAATATTTTGAGTTTAACAAATTTGATATTATTGGAATAAGCAGTTTGTTTTACACATATACCGAAGAAACAATTCTATTAGCAAAAATAATAAAAGAAGCTCAACCAAACACAATTATTATCGTTGGTGGGCAAAATGTAACTTTTTCTAATCGATTACTTTTTGAATCTCCTGACATTGATTTTATGATCAGTGGGGAAGGGGAAAATTCATTTAGAAAATTTGTTAGTGATAAATTAAATCACAATTTTGAAAAAGAGCAAATACCGAATTTGTTTTATAAAAATAATAATGAATGGAAAAGATCAAGAATTCAAACAAAT
>Ga0208905_1001166_pt1 | contig 13323 bp, 16 predicted proteins | sample AntAceMetag02UKS_FD_184776 | JGI IMG/M metagenome (GOLD analysis project Ga0208905, IMG submission 184776) | Saline lake microbial communities from Ace Lake, Antarctica - Antarctic Ace Lake Metagenome 02UKS (SPAdes) (version 2) | ecosystem: Environmental > Aquatic > Non-marine Saline and... | reverse complement strand
CGACCTACCCTCGCGATAAAGTCGCTACCACCGGCATTTCAATGCCAACCACCGGCGCGCCACATAAAACTATAAAAACAAGCGCGCATTCCCCAAAACATGTCATCAGAAAAAGAAAAAAATATCTTAGATTTCATAAAGCTAGTCTCACCAGGAACCCCTCTAAGAACCGTAATCGACGACTTACTAAGGTCAGGACTCGGAGGCATAATAGTCTTCGACAACCCAGAACTCCAAACCCAAAATATTCTAGAAGGCGGCTTCCGAATCAACTCCCGATTCACCCCACAAAAACTTTTCGAACTCTGCAAAATGGACGGAGCAATAATCTTATCTCCAGATTTAAAACGAATCCTTCATGCAAACATACTACTAAACCCCGACACAACGATTCACACAATAGAAACCGGAACACGACACAAAGCCGCCGAACGAACCGCGAAACAAGCTCACACTTTCGTAATCGCAATTTCAGAACGAAGAAAAAAAACAACTCTCTATTTCAATCAATCTAGATATTACCTCAAAACAACCGAAGAAATAATGCGAAACATAACCTCCACACTCCAAATATTAGAGAAACAAAAAGAAATATTAAACGAACACATCAATAATTTAAACGTCCTAGAAATGTCAGAACTCGTATCGGTCACCGACGTATGCAAAGTAATCCAAAGAGCCGAAATGATTTTAAAAATTTCCGAATCAGTAAAAAGAAATTTCACAGAACTAGGAAAAGAAGGAAACATTATGCACATGCGACACCGAGAACTTTTAAGAGGAGTAGAAAAATCAGAATCCGAAGTCCTAAGAGACTACGCAAACCTCCCACTAAAACGTTCCAAAACACTATTAGCAAACCTAACCTTCGATGGACTACTCGACATAGAATCAATAGCAAGACTAATCCTAGAAAAACCAATCGAAGAAAGCATCACCGCAAAAGGATTCCGATTCCTATCCCACCTAACCCTATCTGCAAAAGAAATCTCCCAAATGACAAAAACATTCCACAACCTCGACAACATACTAAAACTAGAACCTGCAGATTTCGAACCAATGCTAAAAAACCGAGCCAACACAATCTACGACGAAATACGAAATCTCAGAGAACAAGTTTTAAGCGGGAAGGTAATATGCTAACAACAACCCAACTCCAAGAAATCAAAGAACACCTAGAAGCATCACAAAACCCACTCTTCTTTTTCGACAATGACGTAGACGGACTCTGCTCATTCCTAATCCTAAGACGAGCAATAGACCGAGGCAAAGGCGTAGCAATAAAATCCTTCCCAGACCTCAAAGAACAATACCTCCGAAAAGTTGAAGAACTAAACCCCGACGCAATTTTCATCTTAGACAAAGCCGAACTAAGCCCAGAATTCGCAAACGCAGTCGAACAAAAAGGTATACCAATGATTTGGATAGACCACCACGAATCAAAAACCCCAAAAGAAACAATAGAAAAAACCTTTTATTTCAACACCCATCTACCAGCGAAACGGTCTACCAGCGCAAGCAGTCTACCAGCCGAAGGCGATCTGGTCGCCGAACCGGTGACCGCTGTCGCCCAAAAAATTTTCAACCGACAAAAAGACCTTTGGCTAGCAACAATCGGATGTATCGGAGACGCCTACATGCCCGACTTCGCAGAAAAATTTTCAGAACAATACCCCGAACTCCTCCCAAAAAATATAGAAGCATTCGACGCTCTCCACTCAACCGAAATCGGAAAAATGGTAAGAATGCTTAACTTCGGACTAATGGACACAATCACAAATGTCGTCCAACTAATCAAATACCTATTCAAAGCAAACACCCCCTACGACCTCCTCGAAGAAAACCAATATACAAAACAACTCCACAAACGCTACACCCAACTCAACGAATTCTACAGCAAACAAGTAGACAAAGCCGAATCAAACTACAATTCAGAATCTAAAATACTTTTCTTCTCATACTCCGGCAACACATCAATGTCATCCGAAATAGCAAACAAACTCTATTACAAACACAAAGACAAACTAATAATCGTCGGATTCAAACGCCCCGAAAAAATAAACATCTCAATTAGAGGAAAAGACGCACTCGAAATAACAAAAAAACTAATCGCGAATATTGAAGGAGCAACCGGAGGCGGACACAAAGAAGCGACCGGCGCAATGGTCCCAATAGACGACTTTGAGAAATTCAAAGAAAATATTAAGCAACTTGCAAAAGAGCTTTGATAATAATATAACCAATAATTGCAATCGCAGCTATTTTTATTATATCAATAAGCATATCCGCTGAATCATTTTTAACCACCATTATTTTCGAACCTCTCTTTTAACTTAAATAGCTTATCCTTTATATATTTATTCTCTGCTTTTATCTCAATCAAATCCTCTGCTCTCTTTAAAGATTTTTCTAAATTATTTTGATTTTCTTCATATTTACTTAATCCTTTATTTGTTTTGCTCAAGCTCTCTCTCATTTCCCCCATCTTTTTATTAATAATCAACACAAGCCCCACAAGAAGAACAATCATAATAAATATACTTGGTAAAGATTCTCTAATAAGCCCTACTAAAAACTTATGACTCAACGGACCCAAGAACCAGAGAACAACAGCTATTCCAATTTCTATTACAATCATCCCAACTTCTTTAGAGGTCAAGCCCATAATACCTTCCCCATTCCAACATTAATAAACAATTATACACTACAAAATATACATCCAAAAACCTTAAAAACCAAAATCTCTCCTTAATCCCATGACTACAACATTGGCAATCCCAATCCGAAAATAAATCTAGTCACAACTTTAATTTTCTGCACATTACCATGAAAACTAGACCAATAGCCCCCAACGATTTTGAATTGATACTAAACCTAGATAGACAAGTATACCCAACAAATAAACCAGTAACAAAAGGAACCTTATCAAACTGGTACAAAAAAAACCCGGAATTCGGAATGATTTTTAAAGAAGAAGATAAAATAACGGGAGTAGGAATAGTTATCCCCATGAACAAATTAGGGTGGGCAAAATTAACAAAAGGAGAAATAAGCGAAACAGAACTAAACGAAACGACTTTATTTGATAAAGATAAAGATAAAGAAATATATCTCCACGTATACCATATAGAAAAACTCACAGACATAAAGAATTTCCACAAAATATTCCTAAAAGAATTAAAAAAAATAATCCCAAAAAAAATTACAATCAATGGATTCTCGGGACTATGCGTAACCCCTCAGGGAAAAAATATATTTGAAAACAAATTCAAATGTAAAGAAGAAGAATACAGATGCACAGAATATGTAAAAGAAACCGACAAAGGAAAAGAAGTTGTATCCGAAGGAAAAGAAAAAGAAAGATGTAAGATGTTAATATTATATCCCGAAAAAGAAAGCATAGTTTGGAAATATCTCAAAGCAACATCAAACGACAATCCCAAAGAAAATATATTAAGACCATCCGAAGAGTTCGAAGGTCCATCAGTAAAAGGCTACGACTTCAACCAAGGCGTAGACTTTGAAAAAATCCTGGATTCCTACGCAACAATGGGCGCCCAAGCCACAAACCTCGGAAGAGCAATTGAAATCATAAAAGAAATACGAAAAGAAAAAGCCTTCATCTATTTAGGCTACACATCCAACATGGTAAGTTCAGGCCTCCGAGAAATATTCAGATACTTAGTCCAACACAAAATGGTAGACCTTATCGTGACAACGGCAGGTGGAATAGAAGAAGACTTCATAAAATGCTTCAACGATTTCAAAATAGGAGACTTCAATTTATCAGGAACAGAACTAAGAGACAAAGGACTAAACCGAACCGGCAACATGATAGTTCCAAACAACCGATACACAACCTTCGAAGACTGGGTTCTCCCAATTCTAGAAAAATATAAAGACGAAAAACTAACTCCAAGTAAACTAATTAATCTTCTAGGAAAAGAAATAGACAACGAAGAATCAATATACTACTGGGCATACAAAAACAAAATCCCCGTATTCGCACCCGCACTTCTAGACGGTTCCCTAGGAGATATGATATACTTCTACAAAACAAAAAACCCAAACTTCAAAATAGAAATCACAGAAGACATGGTAGACATGAACAACTCTTCTCTAGGAAAAGAAAAAACAGCAATGATAATCCTCGGCTCAGGAATAATCAAGCATCACATTTGCAACGCAAATCTTTACCGAAACGGAGCAGACTACGCAGTATACATAAACACAGCACAAGAATTCGACGCCTCAGATTCCGGAGCAACTCCAGACGAAGCAGTATCGTGGGGGAAAATATCACAAAACGCAAAATCCGTAAAAGTCCACGGAGACGCCACAATCATATTCCCATTAATCGTAGCAAAATGCTTCTCTGAATAACTACCCCCGAACAGCATTCAAACTATCCTGAATAAAAAACGTTCTTCTAGCAATGTCCGCAGCATGACCAACGCCCCGACCTTCCAACTGCCTAAACATTTCCCTTGCCAGCTCTAACTTATCCATGTGTCCTCCCATCATTTATTTATCTAATTTCACTCCCTTTTCCTCCAGAAGCTGCATCACAGCAGTGTCGACAAAATTCCGCTTCGACGGAAACTTCACCTTCATTTTCCTATCAGAAATATAACCTTCAACCGCCCTATCCAACCACTTACTAATCCTCACCGCCGTATCATTTCTTTCTGAAGATTGGATTACCATAAACATACTCATGGTTACCATTAGTATATAAAGATTTCGATTCAAAAAAAACTCAGAAATGACGAGTCGCCCACCGGCGACGAAGGGATTCCTCAGAACCCCGACAAAATATGAGAACCTCAGTTCTCTAAATGGTCGTCGTATATCCGCAGAACCCCGACAAAATATAAAAACGAAAATTCTCCAAATAACCGGATACCCGCCACCGGCAACCGGCAACCGCAATCGCTACCAAGCGATTGTTTTCGGTTCCCGCCGAACATACTGAAAATCCTCAACCAACTCATAAACTTCCAAAGACGACTCAACCTGGTCATCAAAATACCGAACCTGATACTCCCTCTCATTCTCAACATTAAAAACCTCAACAATCATCTCCTTCATATTCCCATGGTCCTGCAACAAATACTGTTTATCAACCCGCATCTCCTTCCCATTAATCCAAAGCTTATCCCCATCCTTCAACTTCCCAATCGCCTTCGACCGCTTCTCAATCTTCAAATCTTCTCCCATAAAATAAAAACAATTCCACAATTTATAAAGATTTACCTATCCTCTCCAAAAATCCAACACCCAATTCTCACATCTTATACCTACCCAACAACACACTATTATAAATACCGCCACTAGAAACCGCAACAATATAAACCTCAACCTTTGTAACATTTTCAAACTTCCATCCATCCTTAAGAGGAATTTCATACGTCCGCCCCTCATTCGCTCCAGGAAGATTTCTATCTATCCTATGAATATATGAATCACCACCAGCAAAAATAGCAATATCAATAAAAACGCCCGGTAAAGAAACTGGTGTTTTAACCATATGACTCTCAGGAATCGCCTCAATAATCGCCTCAAATTTATCAGTAAGATTAGAAAAATCAGATGAATCATAATATTGCCCCCCATTACCTGCAATAAGTTTAAACAAATCCGTATCAGCCTTCGGACCAAACCCAATAGTAGAAACTGATACATTTTCATCATAAATTTTCTGAGAAATCTCTCCAAAATCCGAATTTGGATAACTTGCAGCCCCATCCCCAAAAACAATCAAATAACTAGCATTAATTGGAGGCCTACTTTTAAATTCATTATAACTTCGATTCAGTCCATCATAAATTGGAGTTCCTCCGTCAGCCTCCCATATATCAACTCTGTCATTTAAAACATCTTTATCTTTTGTAAAATCTAAAAACTCGTAATTTCCCTTTGGAAACGACATCAAGGCCAAAGAAAGCTCCTCATGGTCTAAAGCAATATCTATTAAATCATGTGTAGAATCTTTCAGGATATCTAATGCAGAAACCTCACTAGAACCCCCACATTCCCCACACCTTGACTCATCATCAGGATCAGAACAGCTAGCATCCTTAAATAAATTTGCAGAATCTATTCCTACACATTCGCCAATAGAAAAATCTCCATCACAAATATAACTATTATTACAGGTGCCAAAAGAAGAACAATACGAATCAATTGAATCACTTGATATGTCCTCACAAACACCTATAGAAAAATCTCCATCACAAATATAATCACACAACCCATAATTACTATTACAATAAGACTCCACCTTAGTAAAATTAATATTCTCGCACTTACGAGTATGTGTTGCATCACAAATATCACTATCAGTACAGGCAGCAACTGAAAATTCACAATAAGATCCCGCATAATCTAAATCATCCCCTGCCAAATTCACACACCCCTCATTATAAACAACGTCCCTCATGCTCCCCGATAAATCGACCAACAAAAGAACATCTGTCGGAATAAAGACTTCTCTAGGAACCATAAACGTAACATTCTCTATCTCAAGCCTCATCAAATCAGTCTTTCCCCTCCTTATCTCAACCTTCAAAACACTTGAATCATCCCCCTTCCCAACATAAGGAATCAAAAGCCTTTCTATAATTAACTCGGAAGTCATCTCCGCAGAAGCAAGCCAACCATTAATAAAAGGTAAGACAAAAAGCCAAATCATTATAATCGCCATCACAACAATCAATATCAATAACACAATCGCAACAACCTGAGACATTCCCCTCTTTTTCATATATACTACTAACAAACAGATTATATAAAATTAATCAATAGCTTTTCCCCGCATAAACAACCGCATTAGCCTTCTTCCCACAAATAACACACTTCCCCCTAGCCTTCTCATCCAAATCAGCACGAGTCCCCATAACCCTCGCCTGCAATTCCTTCTCAATATACCCCGCACACTCAGCACCATTATTCTCAACAGAACAAAAATCAAACCGAGCAATTTTTCCATTATTCAAAACTTTCTTAATCGCTTTCTTATCTTCACAATCAACTATCTTACCTTCAAAAGATTCATCAGCCTTAGCCAACAACCTCTCATCATACTCCGCCCCAAGATTCTTAATCGACTCAGCCAAATCCCCAATCTTCACAGAAACCTTTTCCTTAATATCCCGAATAAAAACCGTAACCTCCCCAGACTTCAATTCCTTCTCACCAATCTCAACCCGGAACGGCACACCTTTCATCTCCCAATAAAAAAACTTCTCACCCGGCCTCTTATCCGAATCATCAACTTTCACATCAATATACTCCTTCATAAAATCCGCCCGAATCTCATCAACAGCACTGTTTACTGCCGACTGCTTACTGCCGACTGCATCGTTCTCGAAAGGAATAATGACTGCCTGAACCGGTGCAATTGTATAAGGTAAAACCAAACCATTATCATCCCCATGCAACGAAATTACCGAAGCCAATATCCTAGACATACACGGCCCATAACAAGTCGACCACGGAGTCTTTTCCTTCTCTGTTTCGTCAACAAACTTCACACCAAACGCCTTCAAAAAATGCTGATTAATCAAATGAGTCGAAGGCTGCTGAATGACTTTTCCATCGGGCATAATAACATCACTCCCAATCGTATACTCCGCCCCCGGAAACTTATCCCACTGCGGCCTCTTCATAGGCAAAAACGGAACCCCAAAAATCTTATGCATAACTTCCTCCGTCATAACAATATCATCCTGAACCTGCACCTCCGCATCCTTCTTACTAGCAAATGCATTATGACTCTCAATCCAATGAAACTCTCTATCGCGAATCAACGGTCGCGTCGCCTTAGTCTCACTCCTAAAAACATTACACCGCTGATACATCTTCAATGGCAAATCCCTATAACTACGAATCCAAAGATTAAACATGTCATAAAACGCCGTCTCGCTCGTAGGCCTCAAAGCCAATTTGTCCTCGCCCTGTTTCTTCTCCAGCCAAAAAACATCAGGCGCAAACCCATCAACATGACTCGCCTCTTTCTTAAAATTACCCTCAGGAATCACAGCCGGGAAAATTGCAGGCTCATGCCCCGTCGCCCGAAGAGCCGACTCATAAATCCGATACATCTTATCTATAATCCGCGCACCCCAAGGACGAATCACAACGAACCCCTTAACGCCATACCGCAAATCCGTCACCTCCGCCTTGTTCAAAATTTCACTATACCACTCACTAAAATTATCCTTCTTACTAATATTAAAAGTAGTCTTCTTCCCCATTATAAGAACAACTTAAAAGATTTTATAAAACTAACTATCCTCAATAAACAATGGAACGCATCCAAAAAATCATCGCAAACTCCGGATACTGCTCAAGACGAAAAGCCGAAGAATTAATCGAACAAGGAAAAGTAAAGTTAAACAGAGAGCCAGCAAAACTCGGAGACAAAGCAACCGAAGAAGACAAAATATCAATCGAAGGAAAACTCCTAGAAAGAAAGAAAGAAAATCTTTACTACATTCTAAACAAACCAAAAGGAATCCTCGTCACAAAAGAAGACCCACAAAACCGAAGAACAATCTACAATCTCAAAGCATTATCAAAACTAAAAAAAGAAATCGGCTTCAACCTAAACTACGTCGGAAGATTAGACGGCGCATCTGAAGGACTCCTCCTTTTAACAAACGACGGAGAACTAAACAACCAACTAACACATCCAAAACATGAAATAAAAAAAACCTACCAAGTCCGAACCGAACCAACTCTAACAAAAGAAGATACCACAAAACTAAAAAACGGACTATTAATAGAAGACAGAAAATTCTTCGCAGAAATATCAGCTATAGAAAAAAACACTTTCAACATCACAATAAAAGAAGGCCGAAACCGAATCATCAGAAAAGCCCTAGAAAAACTAAACTACAAAATATATTTATTGAAAAGAATCTCAATCGGAAACATAAAATTGGGCAACCTAAAGTCAGGAGAAATTAAAAAGGTAAAAAACCCACAAACAAAATGATAGAAAGAGAATTAACATACCTAGAAAAATTCGAATACAAAAAAATCTTATTCTAAAATCAAAGCGAGACAGTGGAGGCTTTTTTAAAATCAAAGATTTTGAAAAAGCCGACTCCCCTAAATATGAGAACGCAGTTCTCCAAATTCCCCTCCCCAGTTCCCAATTAGTTAATCTTATAAATTCAATTTAGGTTGGTATTTTATAATGAGCTCGTAGTTTAACGGATAGAATACCAGGTTTCGGCCCTGGGGATGGGAGTTCGATTCTTCCCGAGCTCGCTTTATTCCTTGTAACGAAACGTGGTTTCGGTGAGCAATTCGCTTCGAGTAAAATAATTCTATAAATATTTTTACGAGATGCAAATTGCGAGTATGGGGATGGGAGTTCGATTCTTCCCGAGCTCGTTTTATTCTATAAGTAAACACCATTTACGAACAATTAAAAACAAAAATCTCCTTCTCAAAACATGACATTAGAAAACGCCAAAAACACAATAAGACAAGCAGCAGGAAAATTGAATCTACCCGAAGAAACAATAAACATTCTCCTAACCCCAGAAAAAGAGACAAAAGTAGACTTCTCCGTAAAAATGGACGACGGAACAACAAAAACTTTCACAGGATACCGAATCCAACACAACTCATTACTCGGCCCATACAAAGGCGGAATCAGATATCATCCCGAAGTAGACTTAGACGAAGTAAGCGCCCTAGCAATGTGGATGACAATAAAAACAGCAACAGTAGACTTGCCACTCGGAGGCGGAAAAGGCGGAGTAATCTGCAACCCCAAAGAACTCTCAGAAACAGAATTAGAAAATTTAACCCGAGCATTCACCCGAAAAATAGCTCCAATCATAGGCCCGCACAAAGACATCCCCGCACCAGACGTTTACACAAACTCAAAAATAATGGACATAATCGTTGACGAATATTCCAAAATAAAAAACTTACCAATTGAAGAAGCAAAAGCAGTCGTCACCGGAAAATCCCTAGAAAACGGGGGCTCCTTAGGACGAGACACCGCAACAGCAAGGGGCGGACAATTCGTATTAAAACAAGCAATCGAACAAACACAAATAATTCCGACATTAAAAGAAGCAACAGTAGCAATTCAAGGAAGTGGAAACGTCGGCGGAAACTTCGCAAAACTAATAGCTAAAGATGGAGCAAAGGTCATCGCAATCTCAGATTCAAAAACCGCAATTCACAACCCAGACGGATTAGACATAGAAAAAATTCTAGAACACAAAAAACAAACCGGCTCATTCTCAAACACGCCAGACTCAACTCAAATAACAAACCAACAACTCCTAGAATTAGAATGCAACATCCTAGTCCCAGCAGCTTTAGCAAATCAAATCACAGAAAAAAACGCGAACAACATAAAAGCAAAAATAATTTTAGAACTAGCAAACGGACCGACAACCCCCGAAGCAGACAAAATTCTAGAAGGAAAAAACAAACTAATCCTCCCAGACATCCTAACAAACGCCGGCGGAGTAACCGTCTCATATTACGAATGGTGCCAAAACATCCACAAAGAAAAATGGACAGCAGAAGAAGTTGACGAAAAATTAAAAGAAAAAATGCAAAAAGCAACAAAAGAAATTCTGAACAAAAAAGAAAAATACAAAACATCCACAAGAATAGCAGCATACATTAACGCAATAGAAAGATTAGCTAAGAAAGTATAATCAACTCATCAACATCCCTATCCGAAACCAACTCCTTCGCGTCCATCTGCAACTTAAACAACTCCGAAGAATCAAAACTCTTTTTCTCAATATCACCAAACAACTCCGAAGCATCCTCCTCAAAATTCTCGTTAATTATAATTTCCACCATCTTAGGAGAATAGAAAATATCTTGGCTTTAAAAAAACTCTCGTGATAAAGTATAAAAACAACATTACCTAAAACAAATTAGGTGACAAAATGAATAAAAAATTCTGGGCAACAACTTTCACATTAACCGGAACAATTATCGGAGCCGGAATACTAGGACTCCCATACGTCTTCGCAAAATCAGGATTCTTAATCGGTTTATTTTGGCTAGTTGTTTTAGGCGCAGTAATGATTTTCGTGAACCTCGCATTAGGAGAAATTACACTAAGAACCCGGGGCAAACATCAACTCTCAGGATACGCAGAAAAATATCTCGGCAAATGGGGAAAACGAGCAATGTTCTTCGCCATGCTCTTCGGTATTTACTCCGCCCTCATAGCTTACTTAGTCGGTGAAGGCGAATCCCTTTCAAAATTAATCCCGGGAGAAATCCATCCAATTGTATTCGGAATCATGTTTTGGCTAGTCATGACATTACTTCTCAGAGAAGGACTAAAAGGATTAAAGAAAATAGAAACATGGGGTGTCTTAGCAATCATCGCAATCGTATTCGGCATCTTCATCAGATTCATCCCATCAATCCAAACCTCAAACCTAACGACATTCAACACAACATATTTCATACTACCAATAGGTGTCGTCATGTTCGCGCTACTCGGATTCACATCAATCCCAGAACTCCGCCAAGAAATCAAAGGCCAAGAAAAACTATTCAAACGCGCAATCATACTCGGAAGCCTAATCCCAATCGCACTCTACATAATTTTCAGCGCAACCTTCATCGGCATCCTAGGCAAAAGCATCAACGAAGTCGCAACCCTATCCTTCGGCCCAATCATGACAATCCTCGGAATTTTCACAATGCTAACATCCTACTTCGTCCTATCATTCTCCCTAAACGACGCATTCAAATACGACATCAAAACCAACAAAACGACAAGATTCCTCCTAACCTCCCTAATCCCCCTAGCACTTTACATCATCATAACCCGATTCGATTTCATCGGCTTCGCACTAATCCTAGGTATCGGCGGTGTAATCTCCGGAGGAATAACAGGAATTCTAATTCTCCTAATGGCAAAAAAAGCAAAAGCAAACACCCGAAACAAAAAGAAACCCGAAATACAAATGCCAATAAACTGGACCCTAATAACAATCCTATCAATAATATTTATTTTAGGAATAATCCTAGAATTTGCACATTAACTTCATCTCACCAGAAATACCTACTGAGTAAATATCAGGTTTTAAGGGGAAGACTTAAAAACCCTCATTCTATAAAATTATGTAAACAGAACAAGAACAATATGAATCTATTAAAATTATTAAATAACACAGGAGGAAAACATGAAATTATACGTAGGTAATTTACCTTGGTCTATCGATGACAACGCACTAAAAGAACTCTTCACATCTTACGGAGATATCGAAGAAGCAGTGCTAATCAAAGATAAATTCTCAGGCAGATCTAAAGGATTCGGTTTCGTAACTTTCACTGATGACGCAGCAGCTCAAAAAGCTATTGCAGAAATGCACGAGAAAGAAATAGAAGGCAGACCTTTAACAGTTAGCGAAGCTAAACCAATGGTTCCACGAGATAATGCTCCACGAGCAGAATCCGGAGAATCACAGGAAGCTCCAATGGCAAACCCTTCAGAAATCAACGGCGCTGTAGAAGATTCTATTGAAGAAGAATCAGCACCAGAAGTTGTAGATGACAATTCGGACGCAGAAGACGACGAAGAAGACATCGAAACTGTAGAAGAAGCCAAAGAAGACGCAGAAGCTGACAAATAAATCCAGATTATTTCTGGTAATTTTTTATTTTTATTTAATAATTTTTGCCTCAACAGAGGTACACCAAGTGGGTGCAAAAGAGAAAGAAACTCTTAAATACTCGCTCCTCCTAATTACAATATGGCAAAGAAAAAAGGCGATAATGATATTGAGGTTAAAATAAAAAACATCAATAAAATAAAGTGCCACTCCGTTCATTCCGGACACTTCTGGGTCTTCGGTTCAGCTTTAGCAATGATTCTCTCCTACGAACGAAGCGCATCAATTCTCTACGCAATCCTCCACGGAGTTCTAAGCTGGTTCTACATCCTCTTTAGAGCAATGCAAATCTGGGGCTGGCTATAAACCTTATTCACACCCCAATATATAATTAAATAAAAAAATTAGTCTATTCAAAACCTAATATTATTCTTCTTTATCATCATCACTTTCGAAGTCTTCATCATCGTCGTCAAAGTCTTCGTTATCAAATTGAGCACACATATTTTAGCCTCCAATTTTAGATAAACCCATAGAGATTAATAGTTTATAAATTTTATTATTAAAAATATTTCACAATAATAAAAGAGTTTAAATACTAAATAATTATAATAGATAAGGTTAATTCATAAACCTAAATTAAATGGGGGTGCAAAAATGCCAGCAAAAAAGAAAAAAGCAGTGAAGAAAGCTGCTAAGA
>Ga0208905_1001160_pt1 | contig 13339 bp, 8 predicted proteins | sample AntAceMetag02UKS_FD_184776 | JGI IMG/M metagenome (GOLD analysis project Ga0208905, IMG submission 184776) | Saline lake microbial communities from Ace Lake, Antarctica - Antarctic Ace Lake Metagenome 02UKS (SPAdes) (version 2) | ecosystem: Environmental > Aquatic > Non-marine Saline and Alkaline... | reverse complement strand
GACCCTTGGGAGCTTCTTCACCCCCAGGATGTGATGAGCCGACATCGAGGTGCCAAACCGGGCCGTCGATGTGAACTCTTGGGCCCGATAAGCCTGTTATCCCCGGAGTACCTTTTATCCGTTGAGCGATGGCCCTTCCACTTGGAACCACCGGATCACTAAGGCCTGCTTTCGCATCTGCTCGACCCGTCAGTCTCGCAGTTAAGCACTCTTATACCTTTGCGCTCTACGCACGATTGCCGACCGTGCTGAGAGTACCATTGCGCTCCTCCGTTACTCTTTGGGAGGAAACCGCCCCAGTCAAACTGCCCACCAGACACTGTCCCCCAATTTCTATGGGGTTAGAATTTCAATACAACAAGGGTGGTATTTCAAGGGTGGCTCCACCTAGGCTGACGCCCAAGCTTCAAAGCCTTCCACCTATCCTACACATATCGCAGCAAAATCCAATATCAAGCTACAGTAAAGGTTCACGGGGTCTTTCCGTCCTGTCGCGGGTAGACGGCATCTTCACCGCCACTACAATTTCGCCGAGTCCCTCGTTGAGACAGTGCCCAGATCGTTACGCGATTCGTGCAGGTCGGAACTTACCCGACAAGGAATTTCGCTACCTTAGGACCGTTATAGTTACGGCCGACATTCACTGGGGCTTCAGTTTAGAGCTTCTCCAACATAAATGAAGGATAACCCCTCCCCTTAACCTTACAGCATTGGTCACGCGTCAGTCTCTATACATTGTCTTACAACTTCGCAGAGACCTGTGTTTTTGTTAAACAGTCGCCTGGGCCGATTTTGTGTCTGTCACTCCGGCTCCACATGTAAAATGCTTCACCAGCACGACAACCCCTTCTTCCGAAGTTACGGGGCCATTTTGCCGAGTTCCTTAACGAGGGTTCTCTCGCGCACCTGAGGATACTCTCCCCACCCACCTGTGTCGGTTTACGGTACGATTACCCAACTCACTCGCTAGAAGATTTTCTTGGTAGCAGGCACCAGCCACTTCGCCCGCGCCGTAGCTTGGGCTCCCATTCGCTTCTCGGGGTTAAGTCCCGGTGGATTTCCCTGCCAGGACCCCCTACCAGCTTAGACCTGGATTTCCAACACCAGGCTGGCAGTGTTTTGGCCTCCTACGTCCCTCCATCACTCTCGTTCTAAAAGAACATTGCGAGTCAGGTAGTACAGGAATATTAACCCGTTGTCCATCGGCTTCGCCTTTCGGCTACACCTTAGGTGTCGACTAACCCTGGGAGGACGAGCCTTGCCCAGGAAACCTTGGGTTTTCGGTGTTGCGGATTCTCACCGCAATTATCGCTACTCATGCCGGCATTATCACTTCCATACCGTCCACTGCTTACGCTCTGGCAAAAACCAGAGACCCTTTCAGGCCCGCTTCATCCAGTATGGAACGCTCCTCTACCACGTCTCTTCAATCGTAATTGAAAAAACATCCGTAGCTTCGGTAATAGACTTGAGCCCCGATCATTTTCGGCGCAAAACCACTCGACTAGTGAGCTATTACGCACTCTTTAAATGATGGCTGCCTCTAAGCCAACATCCTAGCTGTCTTCGTGACTTCACTTCCTTTTTCACTTAGTCTATATTTAGGGACCTTAGCTGACGGTCTGGGCTGTTTCCCTTTCGACCACGGAGCTTAGCCCCCGTAGTCTGACTCCTGCAGTAAGGTGCATCGGTATTCGGAGTTTGATTGGTTTTGGTAAGCTGGTAAGCCCCCTAACCCATTCAGTGCTCTACCCCCGATGTCCATTTTGCAAGGCTAGCCCTAAAGCTATTTCGAGGAGAACCAGCTATCGCCGAGTTTGATTAGCCTTTCACTCCGACCCACAGGTCATCCAATAGCTTTTAAACGCTAACAGGTTCGGTCCTCCATGACGTGTTACCGTCACTTCAACCTGCCCATGGGTAGCTCACTCGGTTTCGGGTCTACTCCATACAACCATATACGCCCAGTTAAGACTCGGTTTCCCTATGGCTTCCCCCGTTATCGGGGTTAACCAAGCTGTATAAAGTAACTCGCCGGCTCATTATGCAAAAGGCACGCCGTCACACCTCAATGGTAAACCACTGAAATGCTCCGACCGCTTGTAGGCAAACGGTTTCAGGTTCTATTTCACTCCCCTCGAAGGGGTTCTTTTCACCTTTCCCTCACGGTACTTGTTCGCTATCGGTCGCCAGTTGGTATTTAGCCTTGGATGGTGGTCCACCCGGATTCATACGGAGTTTCACGTGCTCCGTACTACTAGGGAGATCAGGTAGAAAAGATTATACTTTTTCGTCTACGGGACTATCACCCTCTATGGTTGAACTTCCCAGACCATTTGACTAAAGCATAATTTTGTAACTTTTCCTTCGGTCTCCAGACCGAAACACCCGATTCCCGCAACCCTCTACCGGCAACACCTGGAGGTTTTAACACCGGTAAAGTTTTGGCTATTCCCTTTTCGCTCGCCGCTACTGGGGGAATCTCGGTTGATTTCCTTTCCTCAGGGTACTAAGATGTTTCAATTCCCCTGGTATAGCCCCCCCCGACATAAGTCGAGGAGTTCCTGGACATTACTCCAGGAGGGTTTCCCCATTCGGAGATCCCCGGATCTATGCTTGTTTGACAGCTCCCCGGGGCTTATCGCAGCCAACCGCGTCCTTCATCGCCCTCTGGCGCCAAGGCATCCGCCATTTGCCCTTAGTAGCTTGACCAGTAATTATTTTTCAAATCACTTGTCTTTACGCTTTCTTTTGGCTTCTTGCAGTATTAAAGTAACCACAATAATAGGAAATTAATCCCATCATCACGATCACTCTTTAAACCCTGACCTAAATTGTCAAAGAACAAATAATTTTTCCAATTGAAAAATTACTTTAAAAAATGGAGAAGACCGGGGTCGAACCGGCGACCTCCGCCGTGCAAGGGCGGTGCTCTCCCAATTGAGCTACTTCCCCTTAAAATTTTTTATTAAAAATTTTAAGGTTTTATATCAGACTTATCCTAACTTTAAAAGAACAAATAATCTTAAGCATTAATCCATGGGCCTGGTCTTATTCATGGGCCTGAGTGGATTCGAACCACCGACCCCTGCGTTATCAGCACAGTGCTCTAACCGACTGAGCTACAGGCCCGAACCTAACTCTGTTGCTATTAATTTCTTTATGGATTCTTAGCCAAAGGCTGATGCGCCTCCGGCGCAGAACCACCGACCCCTGCGTTATCAGCACAGTGCTCTAACCGACTGAGCTACAGGCCCGAAATATAAAAATAATACTCTTTCTCGCTTTTCGCGCTAAAGAGCATTCCAGACATCGATCTTGATTGAATATTTTATTTTTTATGCAATAAAAAATAAAAATGGTAAGAAAGGGTTCAGCACGAGAGCCTTTGTTTCTGATACTCTTTAAAGGAGGTGATCCAGCCGCACCTTCCGGTACGGCTACCTTGTTACGACTTCATCCTAGTTATCACACATACCTTGGGCACCTTCCTCCCTTGCGGGTTGGTTCAGTGACTTCGGGTACACGCAACTTCCGTGATGTGACGGGCGGTGTGTACAAGGCCCGGGAACGTATTCACGGCGCCGTAGCTGATGCGCCATTACTAGCGATTCCAACTTCATGGAGTCGAATTGCAGACTCCAATCCGAACTGAGGCCGACTTTCTGGGATTAGCTCCCCCTCGCGGGTTGGCAACCCTCTGTATCGACCATTGTAGCACGTGTGTAGCCCAGGGCATAAGGGCCATAATGACTTGACGTCATCCCCACCTTCCTCCCCGTTACCGGAGCAGTCTCATTAGAGTTCCTCTCCTGCTCTCGCAGAAGGCTGGCAACTAATGATGAGGGTTGCGCTCGTTGATGGACTTAACCAAACACCTCACGGCACGAGCTGACGACAGCCATGCAACACCTGTGCAGCACCCTCTAAGGCTTCCCTTGTTTCTAAGGGCGTGCAGCTGCATGTCAAGCCCTGGTAAGGTTCTACGCGTTGCGTCGTATTAAACCACATGCTCCACCGCTTGTGCGGGCCCCCGTCAATTCCTTTGAGTTTTAGCCTTGCGGCCGTACTCCCCAGGCGGTGCACTTAACGCGTTAGCTCCGGCACACCCCATTAAATGGAATACACCAAGTGCACATCGTTTACAGCGTGGACTACTGGGGTATCTAATCCCATTCGCTACCCACGCTTTCGTATTTGAGTGTCAGTTTCAGAATAGAGAGCCGCCTTCGCCGCTGGTGTTCTTCTCGATATCTACGCATTTCACCGCTACACCGAGAATTCCACTCTCTTCTCCTGAACTCAATCCTGATAGTTCTCTGATTCGTTTCCGCGTTGAGCGCGGAGATTTCACCCAGAGCTTATCAAGACACCTACATACCCTTTACGCCCAGTAAATCCGAACAACGCTAGCCCTCTCCGTATTACCGCGGCTGCTGGCACGGAGTTAGCCAGGGCTTCTTCTCCCGGTACCGTCAGGTCATCCCGTTATTCACGAAATGATTTTTCTTCCCGAGTGAAAGGAGTTTACAACCCGAAGGCCTTCATCCTCCACGCGGCGTCGCACCGTCAGGCTTTCGCCCATTGCGGATGATTCTCGACTGCAGCCTCCCGTAGGAGTCTGGGCAGTGTCTCAGTCCCAGTGTGGCTGACCATCCTCTCAGACCAGCTACCCATCAAAGCCTTGGTAGGCCATTACCCTACCAACAAGCTAATAGGACGCAAGCTCATCCCTAACCGACATATCCCGCAAGCGAGACACATCTTTAACCATCCGGTGATGTCACTAGATGGCCACATGCGGTATTAGCGCCTCTTTCGAAGAGTTATTCCGCAGTTAAGGGCAGATTGCTTACGCGTTACTCACCCGTTCGCCACTGTCCCCCCGATCCTAAATTGCGAACAAAATAAGTTCGAGGTTCTCGTTCGACTTGCATGCCTAATCCACGCCGCCAGCGTTCGTTCTGAGCCAGGATCAAACTCTCAATCAATTAAGAATTGATCAGGCTCCCGTACTGTCCCCTATCTTACCATTCAATTTTCAAAGAACAAAAAAAAGGTACATCCACAGATGCACCTTTGCATATACCTGTGAAACAAAATGTCCTTACTTAATTTTTAAGGAACATCAATATTCATTGTGGGCAACCTACCCCATCTCTTTATCTATGTCAATAGAAAAAACTTATTTTTTCAAAATATTTTTTCTATCCTTTTTAGATTATTAAATCTCAGGGCATACTTAAGATTTTTTAAAATGCCGTCGCTCCACTTCAGCCCCCGGCAAACCTAAGCTGAGCTAGGGGGAAGAAGAAAAGTGTTACACAATTAGTTTTCTAAAGTTACGTTTTCCCAGCCTGATGATGTCGTTATCTTTGACTGTGATCGCGGCATTATGTTCAAATATTTTTTCGTTATTTATTCTGACCGCGCCTTCCTGGACTTTGCGGCGTCCCTCCGAATTGCTATTTACCAATCCGGCCCGGCGGAGCAAAGTCACTATATTGATTCCTCCATCGCCAATCTCATCCCGGCTGATCCGGACCGTCATCATCTCATCCGGGTTCTCTTTCTTCTGGTGAACCGTCTCAAATTGTTCCCTGGCCGCCTCGGCTTCCCGCAGTGATGAGAAACGTTCGGCAATCTCGAAGGCCAGCTTCTTCTTCCAGTCCATTGGATTGGTGCCAACCAAGCATTCTCGTTTTGCTTCTTCCATCTCTTCATGGCTCCGGTCCGAGAGTAGCTCGAAGTAACGCCACATTAAATCATCGGAGATCGACATCAGTTTTCCATAGATATCCGGAGCCGGCTCGCTTACCCCAATATAATTACCCAGGCTCTTGCTCATCTTCTGTACCCCATCCGTCCCTTCCAGTAATGGCAGGGTAACAATAGCCTGGGGGGTCTCACCATACTCTTTCTGGATATCCCGGGCCACCAGCAGATTAAAGGTCTGATCGGTACCGCCCAACTCCACGTCGGATTTAACCGCCACCGAATCATAACCCTGCATCAGCGGGTAGAGAAATTCCAGGACACTGATCGGCTTGCCGGATTTATAGCGTTTTGAAAAATCATCACGCTCCAGCATCCGGGCCACGGTATATCTGGAAGTCAGATCAATCACATCCGAAAAACTTAACACGGAGAGCCAGGAACTATTATAGACAACTTTGGTCTTCTCCCGATCAAGTATCTTGAATACCTGCTCCTGATAGGTGCGGGCATTCTCCATTATCTCCGCGGAAGTAAGCCGCTTCCGGGTCTTTGATTTTCCGGAAGGATCTCCGACCAGAGCGGTGAAATCTCCTATGATAAATACCACCAGGTGGCCCAGGTCCTGAAATTCACGGAGCTTCCGGAGAGGAACCGTATGCCCCAGGTGGATATCGGGAGCGGAAGGATCGGCCCCATACTTAATCCTCATCGGACAACCGCTATCGATGGATATCTTGATCTTCTCGCGCAGTTCATCTTCCGGAATAATCTGAACCGTCCCCCGGCGGATAATATCGATCTGTTGATCTACAGTTTTCACGTTATAACTCAGCTTCACAACTTGTTTAACCACGAAGAACACGAAGGTCACGAAGGAAAGATTTATAGCTTCGTGTTCTTCGTGCTCTTCGTGGTAAAAATATTTTGAGTATATTTGTTTGAAATTCTGAAGCGAGAATTTATTTTTTCTTTTCCTCTGGATTCTCTTCAGGATCAACTACCACCTCATCATCCGGGGCTTCATCAAGCACAACCTCATCAGCCGTAACCTCATCAGCCGTAACCTCATCAGCCGTAACCTCATCAGCCGTAACCTCATCAGCCGTAACCTCATCGACTACAGCCTCATCCGCCGGAGTCTCCTGGGCCATGGCGGCAGCCAGCTTCTCCAGGCCATCTTTCATGCGGGTATCCACATCCTTGACCTGTGGTACCGGCGGCGGCAATTCCTTCTTTTCCTTACGGGGCTCAAACCCCTTCCCTGTGAGGAAATTTTTAATACTCAGCGCGATCCGCCGTTCAGACTTATCTAATTTAATTACCTGGGCCTTAACGGAATCACCTTCCGAGATAACGTCCTTGATATTCTCAAACGGCTTATCACTGACCTGAGAGATATGAACCAGTCCCTCAATCCCGGAATCAAGTTCTACAAAAACACCAAAACCGGTGATTTTGGTGACTTTTCCTTCTACGATGTCACCGGGGGTATAGCGGGAAGTAACATCATCCCAGGGATTGTCCGAGAGCTGCTTGGTCCCCAATGATATCTTCTTGTTCTCCGCGTCGATTGAAAGAATAGCAGCTTCAATCTTATCTCCACGCTTGAAGAGCTGGGAGGGATGGGCGATTTTCTTAGTCCACGACATATCAGAGACATGGATCAATCCATCGATCCCCTCTTCCAATTCGAGGAAGGCCCCATAGGATGTCATGTTCCGAATCTTGCCCTTCACAATGTCCCCCACCTTGAACTTCTCGGCAACCAGTGTCCAGGGATTCACTTCCAGCTGCTTGATTCCGAGTGATATCTTCTCTTCTTCGGGCTGGGCCTTCAGAACTACTATCTCAACCACATCCCCGATCGCCAGAATCTCGGACGGATGGTTAATCTTGCGGGTCCAGGAAAGCTCGGAGATATGACATAAACCTTCCACCCCATCTTCCAATTCGATAAACGCTCCGTAGGGCATAATATTAACCACTCTCCCCTGAACCTTCTTTCCGGGAGGATACTTATCGCCCACGGATTCCCAAGGATTAGGCATCTTCTGCTTGAGCCCTAATGATACCCGCTCACGGTCCGGGTCATATTTCAAGATCTTCACATCAACCTCATCACCTACCGCCAGTAACTCGGAAGGATGGCTGATCCGGCCCCAGGACATGTCAGTAATATGGAGGAGACCATCCAGGCCCCCCAGGTCGATAAAGACACCAAAGTCGGTTATATTCTTAACCACGCCACTGCGGATATCACCCTCCGCGATCTCGGCTAGAAGCGTGGTTCGCGCCTTCTGGCGGATTTCTTCCAACAACTCCCGCCGGGAGAGAACTATATTTTTGCGCTTCTCGTTGATCTTGATAATTTTAAACTCAAACTCTTTCCCCATTAACGTATCTTTATCCTTAATATAATGGATATCGATCTGGGACGCGGGGAGAAATGCATCCAGCCCGATCTCCACCATCATGCCGCCCTTAATCCGCCGGGCAATAACTCCGGTAATGACATCGCCTTCCTGGTATTGAGAGACAATCCTCTCCCAGTTCTTCAACTTATCCGCTTTCTGCTTGGAGATACAGACCATGCCTTCTCTATCCTCAAGTCGTTCCAACAATACCTCCACCTCATCACCGGTCTGAAGATTGGTCTCATTCTCGAATTCGGACAATGGGATCAGGCCTTCCGACTTATAGCCAATATCCACTACTACATATTCAGAACGAACTCCATAGACCTTGCCGGTTACCACCTTCCCCTCTTCGAGATGCTGCATGGTGTTCTTGATCATTTCCGACAACTCTTCCGTGGATAATATCTCCTCGACATCGTTGATTTCAACAGGTTCGGTTATCGTGTTAACAAGTTCCGTCATTTCCAATCTTCCTTTTTAGTTCCGGCCATCCCATCCTGAGACAACCGCTTTCATTACGCGGATCAATGAACCGCTTGGTTATATTATTTTTGCTCCCCCGATTAAAGCATCGGGGCGATGCGCAAAAATAATAGTTATAAAATTGTTCCATAAAAATCAATGGGGCGCAAGATAACACCGTGGTTATTACCAGTCAATATCTAACTGAAGATCAGGAATCAAAAGAGAGTGATGGAGTGGTGGAGTGGTGGAGTGATGGAAAACCGGGCACGCCGGCCCAGGCCGTATTCCATTACTCCATCATTCCAATACTCCATTATGATAAATCAGCGGTTTTTAGCCTGTTTTTTTCTTAATATGGGCCATGATTTTTACCAAATTCATCTGCACATCATCCGTCTCCCCGGTATCGATCACAATCCCTCCCTCGGCCAGACGGAGCGCGCCGACCGGGCGGGTTCTGTCGGCATGATCCCGTTTCTTCAGATCCGCCTTTACCTCCTCCCGGGGAGTCGCCATCCCCTTATCGATAAACTCCTTGAAACGGCGCTCGGTACGCACCTCCAGTGAAGCATCCACATAGAACTTGTAGTCGGCATCGGGAAAGACGACGGTACCGGTATCCCTTCCTTCAGCCACCACGCTTCTGGCAACTGCTATCTCACGCTGCTGTTCGACCAGTACTTCCCGGACCGCCGGGATATCAGCCAGAAATTTTACCGCGTTGGTCACCTCCGATGTCCTGATCACCCGGGTCACTTCCTGGCCATCAACAAAGACCCGGGTTCCTTCATCCCCCTTATTCAGACGTATCTCAGTCTCCCGGGCCAGGTGAATCAATCCATCCGTGTCATCCAGCTCAATCGGCGACCGGAGCGCCTTCCAGGTAATCGCCCGGTACATGGCTCCGGTATCAAGGAAGATAACCCCCAACTTCTCCGCCAGCCGTTTCGCGATCGTACTCTTCCCCGATCCGCAGGTCCCGTCCATGGTTATGATAATCTTTTTATCGGTGTTCATTGATTTGCTCCGGATTTTTTTGATCGATTCTTTTAAAAGCTGAACGTCGAACATCGAACGTCGAACTCCGAACGTCGAACGGCGCCGCCGGCACCAGGCCAAGTTCGACGTTCGGAGTTCGACGTTCGATGTTCGACGTTCAATTTTTTATCTTTTTATCCCCAGCCCTACATCTTCCGCCGCCGGCGGCTGGCTTGCTGAAGCCAGACTTTAATCCGGGCCGGATCACCGGATTTCACGTGCTGCTTCACCAACATCAATGTCTCCAGCATCCCGTCGATCTGGCTGAGGACCGCCTTCTTATTCGCGGTTATGATCTCCGCCCACATTGTGGGACTCGATCCCGCGATCCGGGTGGTATCCAAAAGTCCTGTCCCGCTGAACTTCAGGAGTTTCTCATCCCCGATCTGGTTGATCAGTGCCGAAGCCAAAAGCAGCGGAAAATGGCTGACCGCGGCCACAATCTGATCATGACGGGTAGGGGCCATGGAGATAACAGTCATCCCCAATGCCTGCCAGAGACTCTGCACTTCTGCGATGGCGCGCTTTTTGGTCTTCGCCACCGGGGTTATCAGGCAGAGCTTCCCATCAAAGAGATCCTGACGGGCAGCTCCGACACCGGTCTCTTCCGAACCACAGAGCGGGTGGGAGCTGGCATAGTATATCCGGGGACCGGTCAACGCGGTCAAGTCATCAACCACCCCACCTTTCACGGAGATCATATCCGTTATCATGCAGCCCGGCGGAGCATCAACGAACCATTCCGGAGCGATCCGGGATGTCACCCCGATCGGAGTAGCAAAGACCAGAAGATCGGTCCCGGCGAGAGCTTCTCGCCGATCCCGAGTCCCCAGATCAATCGCGCCCCGTTCCCGCGCGGCGGCAAGACGCATCTCATTCCTCCCCCACCCCACAACCTCTTTAGCCAACTCCTTATCTTTCAGAGCCATCCCCAACGATCCCCCCATCAGACCGACACCGACGATGGTAACTTTCTTATATAGTGCTTTCTCTGCCATTGGATAATGAATCTCCTGCTTTTAACAAATCTCATAGGAATAAACATAATATCAGAATAAAAGCACTATTTCTATTCCGCAAGAACAGTATACAAGCTGTAAATATCCCCCTATGTGATCCAATACCAGGGGATTGCCAGGATTTTTTCGTGGAATTGCTCCATATGCTTACCGGTATGAAGCAAAAGCGCGCCAGCGGATTCAGGATATTCGTTTAATATCGGTGAATGGTCGGCTGACTTACCCCTATCTCCCGTGAAATACCGGTTTGATTGAGCAGTTGGCCGCTCCGTAGAGCTAATGCTCGCATGACCCTCCGAAAATCGGGAAGAGACTCTATCTGGGACAATTGTCTCAGATCCCGTTCCAGGTATGTCATTACATAGCCTTCCCACCACTTCAATACCGCGGACCAACTTTTCATCTCCATGAGTGTCGGCATACACCCCCGTAACATCCAGGGAAACGGTGACCGATGGGAGACGGATATCTTTCCCTCTTCCGGAAGTTCACCTTTAAAAAGATTGCGTATCAAACCGGACGGCGGCCGCATTTCTATCTCACCTAACATCATCGGAAGCAATGTATAATATACAGCTCTTCCCGCGAGGCTTTCACTGACTGACCGCATCAGTAGAAGATTTGACGATCCTGATAGTATGAACCTTACCCCCTTTCTATTTTCATCGACTCTTCTCTTGATCGCGTGTAGAAGGGAAGGAACCCGCTAGACTTCGTCAATAACAATGTTTTTCGCGGCGGACCAAAGAGAAGATGGCTCTTCCTCTGCCTGCTCCATCAGATCAAGATCATCAAGATTTTTATGAAGCCATTTTTTAAAAGGAGGTTCATGGCCCAGCAAAGTGCTTTTTCCCGTCTGCCGGGCCCCGGTCAACACAACAACCGGGTGATCTTTTATGCTCCGGCGCAATAAATCAGCCTGCCACCTTGGCCTGTAATTCAATTCAGATGCTGAATGATTTTCATTCATGTCCGGAATAATACTCTATCTTCTTGCACATGCAAAGAATTTTTTCATATAGCCTATTTTTTATCCGGATTAGTTTAAGTACCCTACGGGCCCAAAATTACATCCCGCTGATGGCGGATCGGAGGATCTGAAAGTTGCTTTTATTATAATAATCCCGATCTTTTTCTTCCAGAAGTGAACCCAATTTTACACTGTAATCCCGGCGGGTTAAGCCCTCAAGTCCTTCCTTTATCTTAAGTAAGTCTTCCCGGGATGCTTCTAAATGCACTCCTTCCTTCAATAAAAATTCAATATCGAAGGTGTCCCGGATCTCCTTGCGATCAATAAAGGCCGCTATTTTAGAGTTCATCATATCCGGGAGGGATACCACATTTACATACACCTGAAGATTGGAGGATGGGCTGTAGGCGATGGCGGGCACACTGATTATATCTTTGATCTCCTTGCGAACTTCAATCTTCAGCCTGCGGGGGTACTCTCGAGATTTTATCTCAAATAAGAGAGTGTTGAATTTATCCGCGCTATCCGTGACTATATATTCAGCGGAAAACAATTCTTCCAACTCATTAAATAGTTTATCTGTATCGAGTTGTTTTATCAGCCAGAAATCAAGATCAACCGAATAGCGATTAAGCCCGAAACAGAGCCGGAGCATACTCCCCCCTCCAAAAACCAGCCGGTCTAACAACCGGGCGCTCTTTAATCTATCCAAAACTTCCAATTCAAATCTCTCTTGTTGAATTAAATCCCGCATATTCTTCTTACCGTTTTTTTAGTTTTCGAGGGATATACCTCAATAAGTTCCTTGAGTTTTTTCCGGTCGAGCTTGCCGGGGTCGAGAGCAGCCAGATCCAGGCTATATCTCCCTAATGAATAGAGATAGAGTGAATCAATTACCGCCTTTTCCGGGGTAGCGATAAAAAAGTTATTCTTTTTCGTAAAGCCAAAATAATATTCCGGTTTGATCTTCCGAAAGTTAAAACTTACCCCATCGACATTTATTTCTTTAGAACGTCTAATAGAAGCACTCTCGTAATAACTTCTCGGCACCTGGGTTGTCACCCCATAGAAGAAGAGAGCAGTCATGAATGAAAGATAGGAGGGTACCTGGAGAAAATTGCTGATCTGATAGAACTCTTCTCTTTCATAGATAGACCAGCTTGATTCGGTCACATAGAAGTTATTCTTTACCCGGATAAAAATACCTCGTTTCTGATAACGAGAGCAGAGAACCCGGGCTGAATTCGGTTTAAGGGAGAATAACTTCGCCACATCTTCAACCGAAAAGAAAAGCCTCTCATTAAGTTTTTGAATTTTTGCGTAATCCATGCTCTTAGCCCTGCCCTTTCAGATATACATAATCTACAATTATGTATATTATCTATCTTTTATATGAACTGTAAAGAAAAATTTCAGGCAGGAGCGTTAAATAGAAGTTCTGCTTCTATTTCACAAGAATATTATTCAGAATAATTCGGGGGACGAAATTCGGGGGACACCATACTTACTTATTAATTAAATATGGTGTCCCAGAGGTAGAGACAATTACCGATGTTCCGGTTTGTCGTCATTATTATTTTTCTAGGATACTTTCTTTGATCTTAGTCCCGAAGTGTCTTCCCCCGGTCTCGAAATAGGCCAGTACTTCGTCTCCTTTCTTCAGCGCCACCACCGAGAGAGGTTTTCCGGATGGTTTGACAAGGCGGATGGTC
>Ga0208905_1001159_pt1 | contig 13342 bp, 8 predicted proteins | sample AntAceMetag02UKS_FD_184776 | JGI IMG/M metagenome (GOLD analysis project Ga0208905, IMG submission 184776) | Saline lake microbial communities from Ace Lake, Antarctica - Antarctic Ace Lake Metagenome 02UKS (SPAdes) (version 2) | ecosystem: Environmental > Aquatic > Non-marine Saline and Alkaline... | reverse complement strand
ATGACATTCGAAATCCACAAGGGTTGTATATCCTGCACAATATCGTTGTAAGAAAAGTTCTGCAGATCATAGAGAAGATCCTGCTGATGTATATCTGAAAAAGATTGCAATTCCTGAACCACAAAATTTCTTCTTTCTTAAAGCGGAAGAAACGTGCTTTGCTGTAGCAACTCTTGAGGATTATACTGCTCTTTCATTACTATATTGATAGGTATTAATTCATCCTGAGTACTTTCCTGCAGCTTTTGCTGAAGCTGAGGAGTCAAAATATTCTGATTCCCATACAATGCCGAAAATCCGCTCGTGATCAACAAAACTGAAATAAGTATTCCGAGTTTAAAACGCATTGAGTCTCCTTATTTGAGTAATAATAATTTTTCTGTTTTCATGATCTCGTCATCCAAAGAAATTGTGTATAAGTACACACCGCTTGGAAGTGCTGCGCCTTTTTCATCGGTACCATTCCAGGTGACCGAGTTCATATCAGGGTTAATATCATAGGTTTTCACAAGCTTTCCCTGAAGATTGTATATTTTTATTTCTGCATTTCTGTGTGCAGAATTTTTTATATTAAATGAAATTTCAGTTGATTCATTAAAAGGATTTGGGGAATTTTTCAAGAGTACCTTTTCACTGTACTGAGGATCATCAATAGAAACGCCTGTAGTATAGGAGAAATCAAGCACAACCGGTTCTGTGAGACTTGGGGCTGTGAAAGTATAGGTAAAATCCACTGAACCGGTAGATGTGACAATAACAGAGAAATCTAATTTTAATGTATCTCCGCTTCCGAACTCAAAAGTCCAAGGCCAAGGTACCACATGACATGCACCTCCGCCTTGATATATATGACACCAAATCATATGCCAATCTGCGGGAATTTCTGGGTAGTCTACAAGGATTGTGAAGTTATCTGTAACACCTTCATTTATTACATCAAAAAATTCTGACACATACGTATAATTTGAATCGTTATAGGCAGGTCCCACAACATCGGGATCAAAGGGTATAGTGATCGTCAGATCTGCGTGCAAACTGATGACACCGAAGATCATTATACTGAAAAACACAACTGCTATTTTTTTCATCTATGCTCCTTCCACTAAAAAGTGGTTATTAATTCTAAACGTAATCCTTCAAACTGGTTACGATATCTACAAACACCGTTACGGCATACCTTTCCGCCTTTTTCCTTGCCGACAAAGAGACGCATTGTAGTGTCCTGAAATATCTCTTTGCTGATCTCGGCTCCGAACCAGGGCGAATTTTTTCCAATATCTTTCATGTTTTCATAGGAATATTCTGCTATGATCGAAAAATCGAAATCAAAAATAATCGTATCAATTTGCATGAGGGGTTCCCAATGATGTGATTTTTCCTGTTGATAATGTTTATCATAATACTGGTATTCCGCTTTGATGGAAAGGGGTGTCTCACCAATCATAAAATCGTACATAAGAGTAGGTGTTACTTCTTTTTCCCAATGATCGACCTCTTCATCTTTTCTTTCAAGATGAGAAAAGCTTACAACCAGAGTCGAGGTGTCGAAGTAATGTATGGCTTCCACCCATAGATCGCTCTGCCGGATCTTCCATACATTATTCCACTCTTCTGCATAATTGATCACGAACTCATTAAAATCATTGGGCATGAACATCACTTCTCCCATCACACCTTGCTGGTCTTTTCCGAGCGGAGAATCATACATGGGCTCATTGCTGTGATTGAGGATCGGGAGATCATTAAAGCGCGAATCAAAATTAAGATAATTATTATATGTGACTGAGAAAGAAATTATATCAAAATATGTATTGAGATTTCCATAAAAGGCATGCCCTATCTTTGAAATACCTTCAGATTGATCCAGATAGCCGTACTCTGCGCGCAGGTCAAACACACTTGCATCCAGATCAGCGCGAGCGCCGAAAATTTTCCTATCCAGGTAATTATCACCTGCCTGCCACTCTCTCACATTAACAAAAGATGCGCCAAGTTTGAGCGGATCAAAGACATCTTTCTGAACATCAAGTCCCGCTACAAGGTCATTCTTGATCTCATTATCCTTATTGGGTAGCGCACCATATAGCGCTTTCATTTGAAAGAATTTTGGAAATATTTCCGTAGAGAGTCCATTCAATCTGGTGTCAATATTAAAATCCTTATCCTGGTACACACGCAGAGCAATACCGGAGCCAAAGACCTGTTCAAAGTTTCCCGCACGTGCAGAGAAATCGTCAACTTTATATTCAAGGAATCGCTCATCCCATGTGTATGAGATCGACTGAGATGTCAGATCCTGCATCGCAGCATATTCATCATAACGAGGAAGATCAGCGATAAATTTCATACCAAAAGTAAAGTTTTTATAAGTTAAGCGGAAACTGAACTCATCAGAAAAATAATTTTTCAGAGAATCGACTGCATTTTTATAAACATAAGTTGCCTCATTTAAGCCGTTTATGCGAAAATCACTCACCGCAAATAGAGATGAGGTAAAGGAGAGAATTACAAGCAATAGTATAATTTTTTTCATGATCACCTCTCGCCTTTTTCTGTTCTGAATCGAACTGGATAAAGAAATCGAGTTTTAACAGCTACACTCTCGACTGTAATAGGTTCGAATTTCCATTGCCGTGCTGCATCGATCGCAGCATTCTCAAAGCCAAGAACTGGGTCTTTGCATGCACTGATAATGCATACATCTCCTACTGTACCATCCTCCAAAATCTCAAGGTCGAGGATGATATCAGCTTGGATTTCCTCATCAAGGGCTTTTCCCGGATACTCAGGAATAATATATGTTGTTGGCTCAGGGAGTTCTTCTGAAGGGAATATTTCATCCAACTCTTTGATGGTAATATCTTTGTAGATCACTTTTCTGAGTTCTGCTTCAAGCTCATACTCATCACCTTGAGTATAACCCTCGTGCATGTAAACAATTTCACCATTTTCATTCACGATAAAAGTCCTAGGTATTGAGTTTACATTGAGCATATCACTCACGCTTTTATTAGGATCAAAAAGAGTGATAAAATCATATCCCTTTGACTTCACGAAAGATTTTGCCTTATCTTTGTCCCGTGCTTTATCAATAGTAATACAGACCACATTAACAAAATTGGCATATTCTTCTTGAAGGTCGCTCAGATGTGGAAGGGCTTTTTTGCATGGTGTACACCACTTTGCCCAGAAATCAATGATCACTGCTTTCTTGTTTAGCAATTCCTCGGAACTGATCTGATCTCCGTTGATATCCTCAAGGGTAAATTCAGGAAGAGTATCAAAAGCGAATGCATTAGTAACCAGAAAAAGAAAACTTACTATCAGAATTGAGACTATTTTATTCATCGAATACTTCCTTTCACAACAACAATATCTTCTTCTATTACATTATATATCTTGCATGTATCAGCATTGTACGGATCAGCAAGTGTCTGCACCCAAATATAGAGAACAATATCTTCCGGAACAGTTGAAGGCATTTCAAGCTTAAATGAAACGGGTTGCTCCAGATCTTCATTACTAATATCCTTCATTCCCTTAGCGATAACGACCTGTTCGCAGGGTCTTCCTGTATATCCGGTGACAGAAGATTCCTTTTCTACCAAGGCATATTTAAGATAGAGATGATCAAGAGGTAACGTATCATCTTTATCTATCATGACCTGTCCCGAGAGTGTGTCAGAAAGAGTATAAGAGAAGTCTAAGATTTTTGCCAGAGCATTCTCAACTGAAAGAGTGGTGAAAGTATTAAAATATTGATCATAGGTTTCCGTTCCTCCACCAGTCACATTTACCTGTCCCTGAAACATTGATTGTGGAGCTGAATAACTTATATTATAATATTGAATGACTTCGATCGCTCCGATATCCAGAACGTCATTCCAGTGATATTCAATATAATAAAGGGAATCACCATATTCCTGTCTGAGTTGTTGAAGTGCCTCCTCGGTATAATGACAGTTCGAGCACCACGTACCTGTAATCACTTCTACCAAGATTTTTTGTTGAACTGGGGGAGCGACCTGATTTCCTTTAAAAAGAAAGCTGTCCCGCAAAGCTTGGGCATAGTCAATGATCGTAGTGTCAACTCCTGCAGTTACAATTCGATATGATACTTTGAAATCGATTTCTGATAAAATAACAATCTCCATCGCAACACTGTCTGGAGATAGATCTGCTAAGGAAGAATAAAAATTCTCCATATCCGATTTTACCATGCCGTTGTTTAGATAGGTATCAGAATAATAGGTCATTATAGATGCCACATCATCATATAAGATACCATTCTCAACATGATCGGCAAAGCGTTCCAGGAACTGTTCAAACTCTGTAATTATCGGGTCGAAATGATGTTTAAATCTATCACAGGAAAAAATTGATAAAATCAAAACAATTCCTAGCACAAAAAATACAATCTTTTTCATATACTAAACCTCTAATTTTCTTTGGGTAAAAGCACAATATAGGATGGAAGACCAAGAACGTCGAAATAATCGAGTATCTCTTTTGTTGGTGATTTTTTCAAGTCCTCGGCTTGATAACGTATTAGGACAAAATCCTGTAGGACTTCCTCAACTTTATCATCTCTAAATGTTGTAGCCTCCATTGCAAGACAATTCTTACACCACGTTGCCCAAAAATCAATGAGGACTGGCTTGTCTTCTTCTTTTGCTCTATCAAGGCCTTCCATAATTGAAGAGGTCCAATACAAGTCAGAATCAGTATCTTCTTCCGTATACTCTACGACATGTTCTACATCTTGAGCTTGTGACGAGAAAATATGGATAGCCGTATAGCCATAATACAAAGCAATCGCAAGAATGATCACCCCAAAGATGATCTTGATCCACTTCATCCATTTCCCAGGTTTTGGAAGGACCGAGAGTCCCGCTCCTACAAAGGGCCAAGGCAGTGCCATTCCCAAGCCAAGCAAGAAGGGAAGAAGCAAACCGGCAGGATTCCCCGAAGTGTATAATGTTACTGAATACAAAATTACTGAAATGAGTACAGGGGCAACGCACGCACCTGCAAGCACTGCTGCTATAACACCCAGCACAAAAATTGTTATGTATTTTCCCTTTCCAGTCTTTTTACCAGCCATTTTACCCGACTGGAATTTTGTGAAATCAATTGGGAATACATCAAACATTGCAAGGGCAAGTAAAATGAATATAATCGCAATTATTAGGTTAAAGACTGGGGAAGAATTTATTTCACCGAACCGGGAACCAGTAAGCACCACAATCAACCCAAGTGCGCCATAAGCAAGCATCATACCGATTCCGTACAAACCCCCGATCAAAAAACCCTTTCTTTTGGATTCCGCCTGAGTTCCTGCTCCTAGTACTGCAATAGTGATTGGCATCATTGGTAGTACACAGGGAGTGAGATTAAGGGCAATGCCCCCGACAACTATCAGGAGGAGGATAAGCCAGATGCTCATTCCTGCAAATTTATTTGCAGACGAACCATCCGCCGTTTTTGCATTTTCAGCAAAAGTGATAAAATCCTTACTCTTTAAATATCCTGCAGCAATATCAGTCATGACAAACTCATCAAGTTTGCTTTTGATCTCTGCAAAACCGATTTCAGTTGTAGTTACGTTTTCAGATTTTCTATCAGCTGAGATAATTTTTTGTGTAGAACTGGCACTGGTCTTGCCACTGATGACAAGAGAGAGCGCAAGCTCCTCTTCTTCCGGAAAATGGCACATTCCTGCATCATCGCAGAACTGATATCCTGCATATATCTTTATTGTATATTCCCCCACCGTGGCATCATCAGCAACTATGAGTTCCATAGTAAGGGTTACTGAATCATAATAATCTATGATTCCCTCATGTTCTTTACCTTCTGGATATTGAACGGTTAAGAATTCAATGCCTTCTACTTCCTCGGCCTCAATATAGAAATAATCTTCCTGTAAGCTTTGATGCATTCCTTCCGGAATGTTAAATATTATCTCAATTTTACCTTGTTTACCAATTTCAATTTGCTCTGGTTCTATCTTTCCTGAAACGACATTTTGTGCTGATATCGTTGTTGTAATTGATAACAGTAAGATAAATGATATTATAATCATAGGAAATTTTCTGTATTTCAAATTTACTCCTATTGACTTTCAAAAAAATTTAGTTATTTTAAAAAAAAACATAAATTTTATGTCAACAAATAGACGGAATATTTCTATTCCGCCTATAGTTTTATTTTTCAATTTTTGCCATTACCGAATAAGAATTTATCCTCCGAAGTTTCTTGATATCCGAAGCTTTAGCGCAAGATATTAGCGAAGTATAATCATTTTCTTAATTTCTGATTTTAAATTCTTAGCTTCGATTTGATAGAAATATACACCATTGCTAACTGCATTTCCATTTGTATCTGTTCCATCCCAGACAATCTCACCATAATTTCCTTCAAAAGGAAGGCTATTAAATTCTTTTACAATATTACCTTTAATGTTATAAATAATGATTTTTGAATTTCTATTCGGCTTTATGTTATAAGAAATATTTGTCTGGAAATTAAATGGATTTGGATAATTGTTTAAGGATATTCCTCCGTTCTGTATTTGAGGATCTACTGCTATATGATTAAAATATAATGCACCCATATCAGCACGTGAACCATCTGGATCAAGCGGAGTATTAGGATCACCAGTATCAATACAAGGTGATTCTTCTAATAAACTCCAATTAGCTTCAAGACCATTGTAACTCGTTCCACTTCCAGCTGTCGGATTCTCAAACATTGGGTCTCCATCTATATTTCCAGTTCCACTATAACCACCTGATATACAAGTATAGGTTACATTGACAGTACTACCAAATAAAGTGAATACATCTAAGGCGTCAATTAGGATACAATTGTTAACTGTTGCAGAAGAAGACGCAAACCACATTGCTCCATAATCATAAGTAGATTCATTATTTGCTATTGTGTTGTTAATCATTATAGGGTTTGATGAATTTTTTAAACTAATTGCACCAGCTAAACCTGCAGTATTATTAACAATTATATTATGAGAAACCAGAGGGTTTGCATTATCACAAACAATTCCTGCACAAAGAATTGAACTTGTATTATTGGCTATTAGGTTTTTATAAATATACACACTTTCTAAACCAATTACATTAATTGCTGCGCCTTTCTGGGTTGTTGTTGAATTCTCATAAATAGTGTTTTCAATAATATCAACTTTTGAATTTTCAATATCTACTGCACAATAAGTGGCATTAGTTATCTCACAATTTTGAATAAGATTGTCTTCCATAGTATTAAAGAATTGAATACCTTTCCAACTATCATTTGATGTGAAAATTATAGGAGCTTTTCCAGAAGCATCAGCAACTATTTTTCCTTCAACTTTTATCTTGCTATTATTATTTGTAATTATTTGAACATCGGGTTCAATAATTAATTCAGCACCCGAGGGAATTGAAACATCATCTGTTATTTGATATGGACTGAAATCAGTTACCCAGACTCCGGATAAGTCACCAGAAACATTTGAACCATCTGTAACGTTGATATAGTCCGGTACAGTTATTTCTTCATATTCGCCACCCATACCAATTCTTAAAGTGACATTATAAGAACCCGGATCTGTAAAAAGGTAATATGGATTTTCTTCTGTACTATCAAAAACTCCATCACCATCAAAATCCCATTCCCAGGATTCTATACCTGTTAGAGGTAAAGAAGTACTGGTGAATTGAACACCTAAATATGCAGGACCTTCAGTTAAATTACTAGTAAACATAGGAAGGAGACCGGAATACTCAGTAATAGCAGCTTGATGTATTATATGATCACCAGAAAGAGTTTGAATGATGGCGATAGCTTTTATCTTTACAAGTTCCCATGCTGGATTTAATGTTATAGCTGATGATTCGTAAAATCCAGTTTGACCTGTTGTGGTTAAGTCAAAATCCTGCTCATCATATGTAATAGCTGAGCAGAAATGATCAGGTAGTTGTCCTGGATCGAAATCATGAGTTAAAATAAAGATAATTTTGTTGTTTGTTGTGGTAATATTGCCGGTTAATTCAACATCAGCTTGGATTACAAGTTGTCCCTGGTCGTTAGTATTGAGTGAAACATCAATTTCTGCAGGACTATCCATAGCAACTATCGCATTATATAAGCTTATATAACCTGGTAATGTACCAGTTCCGCCACCGATATAATGTTGATTACCACCCCATTGACAGTGAGGTATCCCACCTACACTATAAAGTGATACTCTGCCTGGATAGTTGGGACTTGGATTTGGACCATTACCCTGCCAGATGATTGGAATTAAATAAGGGAAAGTAGTAGGGTCGTCCCACATTGTATGCAACGCGGACCGCGCTGTTGGACAGAAAGTTCACCATGTTTGGGTGAATACTTCTCCTACAACCCACATTTGTGATGCAAATACCAATGTAGTAAATAGGAGAAGCATAAATAGGAATAAATAACTACTCTTTTTCATTTTTTTATCCTCAATTTTTTTTATTTGTATAATCTATAAGAAAACCTATCGTTGTTTACACTTTTTATGTTTTCTGTATAAAGAGCCTGTAATGCTTTAATTATCAATATTTACCTTCGTTGGTAAATATCCTGCGCCTATTTTAGAAATTAACATTACCTGCTTCTTATCATTCAGTTAAGAAGCTTCCTACTTAATTATCGCATCAAAATAATTTTCTTAATGAATGTCTTCTTATCAGCTTCTAATTTGTAGAAATAGATACCATTTGCAAGCTTTTTGTCGTTGCTTGTTCCACTCCATTTTACCTGATAATCTGCACCAGCTACCATATCCTCATCTACAAGTCTCTCAACCAATTGGCCTCGAATATTATAAACAGAAAGCTTAACATAAGTAGCTTCCTTCAGACTGAACTTTATTATTGTAGATGAACTAAATGGATTCGGGAAGTTATCATAAAGTTCTGTTACAAGAATCTCAGGTTCACCTGTAACACCAATGTCACCAACAATAAGAATTGCAAATACAGTATCCTCCTGACCAACATTAGGAATAAAGTGAATATTAGCAGTAAACACGGTTCCGACTGTTTGGCCTGTAGCGTCAAATGTAGCAAAAACCGGTTGAGATTCACCTGGAAGGACATAACCGGAAGTTGGGTCAATAGTTAGCCATACACCACCCTGGAATCCTAAACCTGCGACTTCTGCACCGCCGTTAAAATTACCAACTAATGCTGTGGCACCGGTAGAAGTATCTACAATTCGAAGTTGACCAGCTGCCTCAGTATTATTATAAGCCGCCATATAAACGATATCGCTTTCAGGGTCCCATGCCATAGATTGAGCATAGTTACCATCAAAACCAACTGATCCAACATAAGTTCCATGTTCATCATCTTTATCAATTGCATATAAAGCGTCTGCAACAAGATCAAAACCCCACAGATTACCTCCACCATCACAAGCCATAGAGATTATAAGTCCATCAGTATTTATCAATCCAATTAGTGTGGCTGAACCTGTAGTCAAATCAATTGTGTATAGATATGAATTTCCGGATTCGTAACAAGAGGCATACATTGTTCCATCGATTTTATCACAAGCTAAATCTGTAAAGTTCTCCTTAGTAGGACCAATTAATGTAAATACGCCTGTTTCAATATCAACTGCATAAAGATTATTGTTGTAGGAATCTATAGCATAGAAATTATTATCTATATCAAAGTCAGCAGCAAAGGGGGAGTAAGTCATAGGAATTGTTGTAAGCCAAGTTTCTGGAGTGTCGGTGTCGAAAGTTACGAAGTCAGAGCCTGGATACACATTAAATCCATAAGCTGTTGTACCCCTTAATGGATTTATCATTTGTGTAGTAGAACTATTAGTTGGTTCTCCATTATGAGGTGCAAGAGATAATGAGAGTTTGTCTTCAGACCTTGGAAAATCATTTGTTGCAGGTGGAATATTAATTAATTGCCTGTCTGGAAATTGTATATCAGCATTCCAACTTAATAGGGCATTACCATCGTTATATACAGTAATGAGTCGTGTCGTCTGGGTTTCAGGAGCAAGTGTTACTACATAAGAATCAGGCTCTACTCTTATTTCAGGATTAAACATACTAACATCTTCTACATAAGTCTCACCTGGAAGAACAGTAAATGTATCAGTAAATGTAATGAAACCTTGTGCTTCACAAGTGAAGTTATAGAATTGACCAATGATTGGGTCAATTTCATAATATCCAGTATCATTTGTTGTAACGCAGTAGGGCTCTGAAGGAGGTAAATCTCCAATAGCTGTAATAGTGGCACCTTCTATTGGTTCACCATATCCATCAGTTACAGTTCCTTGCAGTGCACCAAGCAAGCAGTTCATCTCAAAGTCAATATCTGGTGTGTTTGTAGCCTCTTCCACCAAAACATCTACTATGGTTGAATCTTCATAATCATATAATAAGGAAGCAGTTACATCATAAGTACCGGGATAAACACCCGGTATTGTATATTCTCCAGTAGAATCTGGATAGGCAGTATAATAACTACTTGGAAATACCTGACTAACAGCGGTAAGAAGAACATCTTCCACATTACCCGAACTGTATGGGGTATTCTCTAATGTAACCAATCCTGAGATTGAACCAGGTATAGCCGGTCCAAAAGTAGCCTGAACACTAACAGTTTGTTCACCTAAACAATTTTGATCAGGTGTAAAAGTAATATCTGCATATTTTACCTGTCCCGGGAAGAACGCCTCTAACCAGTAAACTGTAGCCTGAACTATCTCGTCACCGCCCGGTTCAATTGTTCCAGAAGTTGGGTCAATTACTATCCATGGAGGCGTACCACTACCTGGGAAAGCTAACACTGTAACTTCACGACCACCTTCAAAATCACCAACAAATGCTGTAGCACCTGTTGTTCTGTCAACAACACGCAAGTTACCATCAAGTCCTCCACCATATGCAGCCCAGTATATAACATCCGTTTCAGGATCCCAAGCCATACTTTGTGCATAGTTGGCATCAAAACCTGTTAGTCCAATATAGGTTCCAGCCCCAGTAGTTTTGTCAATAAACCAAAAGTCATCTGAACTGATATCAATACCACAGAGGTTACCATCACCATCACAAGCAAGGTTTATCATAAGTCCACCAGGATTTCCAATTGGTCCAACCAATGTAGCTGTACCTGTTGTCAAATCAATCGTGTAAAGATTACTGCCGTCAACTGCATACATAGTCCCATCTATTTTATCACAAGCCATACCATTAAGAAAAGCACCTAAACCTGTGGGGCCAACTAAGGTAGCTATGCCAGTTGCAGCATCAACTGTATAAATATTAAAATCATCTGGATTATTAACATAGAAGTATTCATCACTTTCTGTGCTATAATCACCGCAGTAAGCTGCCCAGGCTGGGGGAGAGAGGATTTCAGTCATATCTCCAGGAAAATCTGTATCGAATATTTCATAGAAGTAAACCGAATATTCGCCACCTCGGAACCAAGCAGTTGAACCTCTAAGAATATCTGTTCTAACTGGATCTAAATATTCTTTATCTCTTTTTCTATTCTCACCTAGATCCATACCCATTGAAGGTGGTTCACTTGTGCGTGAGAAATAATTGGAAACTACTGGAATGTTAATTATTTGAGCATCTGGATATTCAATACCTGCATCCCAATCGAACGGTGCTGTTCCAATATTGCTAACAGTAATATCAGTAACAGTTGAGTCGCCCATATTTTCTAAAATCGGGAAGATTTCTAATGGGTCAACCACCATAATAGGTGCAGTCAATGCAAAATCAACATTAGTTGTTTCATCTTCAATAATTTCTACATCCGTTACTTCGCCTAAAGTATACGGAACCCCTGCATCACAGATAACTATATAATTACCTACTATCTCACTAGCTATCAGACTATCAATTATGTAATAGCCATCAGCATTGGTGAAGCCAGTATATTCTACTTTACCCTGACTTGTAGCGGTTATCAGAGCATTCTCAATAGGTTCAGCATTATTAGCATCTGTAACTGTACCATCAAGCGTGCCACGGGGAAGCGGTTCCAAAACGAAATCAATTGTAACAGTTTGACCTTCTAACACTTCTACGACATCAACAGTATCATAATATCCTTCCGCTGTGCAGGTAATATCATGCATTCCAAGAGGAATATATTCTAAGAGGTAAGTTCCATATGTGCCAGTTGTATCTGAAAAATCACTAATAGATATAATAGCACCCTCAATGGGTTCACCTGTATTAGAGTTTGTTACAGTTCCATCAATATTACCAAACTCATATAGTATAGCTATTCCTTTATCTGTAATAATGTCCATCACCCAAAAGGAATCATAGAAGTGCACATTCCCAAAAGTTAATACACTCTGTGTTGGTATCTGTGCCTGAAAAACAATGTCTGCAATAAGCCCCTCTCCTTCAGGTGCCTCAAGAGTATCTGTGCCGGCTAAGGTATAAGCAATACTTAATACACCCGGAGTAGAAGTATCAACCATCCAACCGAGTGCAGTGCCACCATCAGTAGTAAGGATGTTTGGTTCATAAGTAATGGGATTTGTAGCAGAAGCAGCTACATAAGCAAGTTCAGTCGGGTCATAGATTATTTCAAACTCATAGGTATCTAAATTGTGAACTTCAGTACAATATACATCTAACCTTATGTAAGTTCCTGCAGGTTGTGAGGGTATACTGGTCAGATTCTGGTTACCGTAAGTTGTGGCATCCAGGTCAAATCTTATTCCAGCATCCTCATTAGGACCTGCAAAAATCATGGAACTAAGAAATAAACTCAGCACTAATATTAAAAATATTATTTTAAATGGTCTCGTTTTCACCGATAAATCGGGATTAATCATAGATTTTAACATTTTTGTTATCCTCTTTTTATTTTATATTCATTTATTTTATATTCAATTTCTACCTCACCCCAGCCCTCTCCTATCGAGGAGAGGGAGAAGGAAAGAAAGTGTCCCCCTCTATCAAGAGAGGTGATTTTCCGAAGGAAAATCGTGGTGTGTTTCTTTATCAAATTCATTTAAAAATTCTTTCTAACATATAACAAACCGTTAATCTTTTGCATCTTGAAACAAATCCTCTAATAGGGTAAGGCAGGAGGTTAAGAATAATATTCTATACCTCCCACCTTGCCCTTACATTATTATTGAATCACCATCTTCTTAACTTCACTGTAGTTATCGGTCTTGAGTTGATAGAAATATACTCCATTAGAAAGATCTTCAGGATTCCAGGTCTCTGTATAATCATTAACAAGTCGTTCTCCATTTACAATCTCTGCAACCAATTTCCCAAGGATATTATAAACCTTGA
>Ga0208905_1001158_pt1 | contig 13350 bp, 19 predicted proteins | sample AntAceMetag02UKS_FD_184776 | JGI IMG/M metagenome (GOLD analysis project Ga0208905, IMG submission 184776) | Saline lake microbial communities from Ace Lake, Antarctica - Antarctic Ace Lake Metagenome 02UKS (SPAdes) (version 2) | ecosystem: Environmental > Aquatic > Non-marine Saline and... | reverse complement strand
AGAGGGTTCCGCTCGGCCATGATTCATTAGGCTGTAGGATAATCCGGCCCGGCTCTGAGGCGATATCCACATCCGCAGTGGTGAGCGTATTATCATAATCGTCATCACCTGTGAGCCGGTACGTTACAACCGCCGACTGTAACGGAGGATAAGGAATCCGGATAAACCGTTCATCTGGCCACTGCTTCAGATAGTAGGTCAAGGTCTGAGTGATAAACCTTCGCCCTGTCTCCTGCTCTGCCTGTGTCCTGGCTGCCGTTATCAGGCGGCCCAGAAGGTCATCTTCAGAAGCGTATGCCACGGCCTCGGCGGACGTTGTCGCCAGTTTGAGGTGTAACTTTGCCTCGATCAGGGTCACTGGCTCTGTTGGTGCACCTGCTACTATTCCGGTTCCTGAACCTGCCATTAACTTACTACCTCCGTGTCAGGATTGTCAAAATTCCATCCTGAAAGCTGCCTGAATATATAATAGGTCGCAGCATCAAGATAAAAAGTTACTTTTCCATTTGTATCTGTAACTCCCGAAGCCACAACATCGGTTCCAGCTTCATCCGTGGTTGCCCAAACATCCGCCCCAGGGATAGGATTTCCTGTGGTTGCTGCTGTCAGGGTATAAGTCCACGATATCGCCCCGGCCCCGCCGAGGGTATCCGTCTTCAGCTTAATCGCGTCGACAACTGTATCAACCGTTCCGATCTGAGTATCAAGGTTAGCCGCCGCCATTCCGATTGCAGTTCTGACTCCGGCGGCATCCAGTCCACTTCCGCTGCCGGTTGGTGCTTCTTCAAGGGCATTAGCTGTGAATCTTCTAACTCCTGTGTCGTCTTCGGTTGTTTCCCAGATATGATCCAATTTAGAACCATCAACCTCCATAGCTGTCTTTATCTGGGCGGTTGTGGGTGGCTCACTTGGTAGATCACTGACTATTGTGTAATCAGCAGTTACCAATGATCTTGCCTCGAATTCCGCCACCGTTGGGATGTCTTTTATAAGGGTATCAAGGGTGGTTCCCGTATCCTCTACAATTAACGCTGTCTCTGCTTTGATTGTATCGGCATGGACTTTAATCGCTTCAAGCGAATCAGTAGAGGGTTTGAATGTGGTTACATCTGCCCCTGTACTTAAAGCATGCGCCATAACAGTTCCGGCGACAACATAATCCTCCAAATCAGCATCAGCGGCTACGCCAGTGGTCACTTTTAATAGGTGATCAAGGTTGAGTTCTTCAAGGATTTTCCTAACGGCAAGGGCTATGATATTCGTGCCATGTGCTGTAGACCCCACATCAGCCGCAAAGGTGGCATTATCTATGGCTGCTGCCTTTATCGCTGCTGCTGTAATAGCATCATTGGTTATTGTTTTCGTGTTCACGTCCGGCGTTCCGGCGACTCCCGGAGTCAGCCATGCTGTGCCAAGAAGATGAGTCACATCTACCTGATTGTTTCTATTCTCAATTGAGAAATGAGCAACAACGGCATTGATAGTCGCACCGTCGACCGTCACCCCTTCAATTCTCACAAAATAATCATGTGCCACGACCCAAAAGGCACCCACCGTATCATCTGAGGTATCTATCTTAATCATGTGAGAGCCGGTGATGCCGTCAAAATCAATGCTTACCGTGATACCTGCGGCATTGTTCCGTTGAGCGTCACTATCGTCTTTGTGAATATGAACGTCAGTATTGGCAAAGTTCGTGATTGTTGACGATGCGCTCGGATCATCTGATGTAAAGGTATTGAACATCACATAGACCGTTGCATCCTCTTTAAAATCTCCAAGATACTTCATTGAATTGGCCCTCCAAACGGCCCCATTAACGGGCCATCAAATATACTTGTTGGTGCGACTGCACCACCCGCCCCCTCCGTAATAGAAAGGTAGGGGTCGTAGGTAGTGGAAGTTCCCTCGCTGTAATACCATGAAGAAACATTCACCGCAGATGACGTTTTTTCGTTTAAATCATGGTCGCCCCTTGTTCCAATATAGGTAGTCCCTGAATTATTTATGGATATAACAGCAGTATCTAATTCCGTATGATTATAGTTAGCACTTGTTGCGGCAGGGAATGAACCGGCTGAAACTTCTCCCCACTTAGCCACAGCATAATCGTTAACGTTATCAATTACTGTATTCGTGGTCGTCACAAAATGGAGTATCTCTCCGGCACCTTGAAACTTTTGACGATACAGGTATATATTTGCGGTATCTACTGGGTATGTCATTCCAGACGTATCAAAAGGAAGCAGGACTCGCCAAATTACATAACCTTTACCACTTAATGGATAATAATATGACCCATGATTACTGTACGCTGACGTGGTTAAATAACTAGTACCAACAGCCTTAGCCACCGCTTCGGCAATAGTATCACCACCACCGAGGACATCCCAACGCACATATCCATCAGCAAAAGTGCTATAATAAGTATCTGCATCAATCAGATATTCAGAAGGCAAATCAAGTTTTGAAAAATCCTCATCATTTTCTTTTATGTAAGTGTAGGTTCCGTTAAGGTTATCAATAAGGCTATGTTTCAACTTCGGTACATGGCCCATCCACATTTCAGGAGTAGTGCCTTCGTCTGCTATAATAAGAGGTTGAAGTGTTTCAGCATTGACAAGATAAGGCTTCCTAATCTTGTATCGGAACTCTTTTGCCTTATCGTTGGTGTAAATCCAGAACTCTCCATCCTTTTCCTCAATGGTAAGACCCTTTAGATGGAGGGTATATTCAATCCTGAATCCTGAAATCGCATTAGTCGCCTTGACCATCTGGCGGGTACGTTGGCGGGTACTCTGAATAACTACGTTACCAAGGTCATGGGATATGCCTGAAAGAACATCGGTTTTGCTTGTGTCTATAAGCTCAGTCTTGCCGTCAAACTTAATGCTATTTATTGAAAACTCAAGACTCTCCGTATTGAGTGCTTGGTTAAAATCCCTTCTCAGCCCAAGATACTTTTCCGTTACTCCATCTTCACGGAAGCCAACACTCACGACGTTATTTGAGCGGAGATAGATATTCGTTTCAAGGATAGCACTCGACTTAACTTCAACAGCCTTGATGTCAATCGGGTGCATCGCTCCGAGTTCATCTATAAAATAATGGGGATTGTGAGGGGCATAGCATCTGCGCTCCTTCTTCCCATCACTCCAATAGACATGCTCCTGTGAGCGTTTGCCCTGAATTGGTGTTGTGTTAGTTATGAAAGCTTTTGTAACTTCAGGCATTTCCCCGTTGTCCTATCATGCTTTTAACAGCAAGAAATGTCCTCTTGACAAATCCCGTTCCTTTTATTTCCTCTGTATTGAACAGGAAGAAACTTCTCCCATATGTTTTGCCGGATACGGTATATACAACATCACCTAGCCCCTTCAAACGAACATTATGGCTCCCTCTGGTTATCTTTGAAACTCCGTTACACTCAATCACTTCCAATCTTTTTTCATTAAATTTCATTTCTTGATATCCTTTATTTCCTATATCACTGTGTTAGTTATGAATGTCTTGTCTGGCATATTGCCTCTCTACTGTCTGAGCAGTCCTATTTCCTCAGCCTATAAATCACGGTACAAGTTGTATGACGCTTGGAGCCACGACACCTGAGGGTCTTGTAAACTCGAAAGGGTCGGAGAAATCACTATAAATATAGCCTCCCCAAAGCACGAATGCCCTCGCAGTAATAATATGAGTGCCGACAGAAATTGCGGAAAGGTCAATTAGGAATGATCCGTCAGCCTCCATTGTCCCCTCATAAATGACGTTCCCATCTTCAACGATCTGATAGGATGCCCCGACATTCTCGACCGCTGAATCACAGACAAGAAACGGTGCGGCATATATCTTCCCGACACAGAGAAGGACCACAAAGATCATAATTAATATTGTTAAAAGTTTCTTCATTTCAAACCTCCTATTCACTTTATTTTTATTATACCCTGCGTTAATCCCAATTTTCTTACATCACTTGGAATCGGCGCTTTACCTTCTAAAATATCATCCGCTTCTTCAATGAGCATCTTCTGCCCCTTGCTGCCGTGCGATAACACGGCATATTTAACAGCATAATACCATGCTTCGGTACAATATAACCTTCTCTTATCAAGTTCGGCTTTCCCGAATAAATTATCAATAAAAGCACCCTTGTAGTCATATTTGATTTGGGTGCCGACAAAATCAAGAAGTATCCTGCCAATCTCAGTCCTTAAATCATCAAGCTCTTCTCTTAAAAGCCTTACCCAGGCCTTTCCCCTATGATGTTCTAATCTATAATGTATTCCGGTGAGAACGACACCATGTTCAAGAGCTTCTATTTGAAACAGCCTTTCCTTATAATACACGGGTAATCTAATCGCAGCCGAAGTATGATTAATGTAATCGGATTTAATCCTGATTAACATTCCAAGCAAAGTATTAGATCGCCATTCAATGGGGTCGCCTGTTTGAATCAGATTCCTGTTTTCGTCGTACATTTATTCTCCCTCGGCTTCTATTTTCGCGTTCTCGTAAGAACAATACAATTTTTCACCTTTATCGTTTACATCGCCAACCCAACCCCACCTTGCCTTAATGCCCCTTACATCAAGATGAAATCCTTTATTGTTCCAGGCGGGATAAAGCCCAAGCCCAACTCTGTTTTCAACTTGTAATATTGATAAAGACTCTTCCAGTCTTATGATTTGGTTATAATATGTGTTATTAAAATCAATAAAATGAAAATCAACAGCATCACCCTTGGGATGATAACCGGTCCCCCCGCCTGAGTATCCACGATGAATTATAATACCCATACGGGTGACATCACATATTCCCTGTAATAATAAAATAAGTAACCCGTTCATTTTTGAAGAATCACCCCAGGCTTCTTTAGCCTGAAAGTTCTTCATGTATGTGAATATTGATTGCGTTTTTTCACCTCTCTACTTCCCATTCCTTATCTGGTCAATCTGCATCTTTGTTAAGTCTGAAATTCCAGTCTTGATTTCTGAGATATCCTTCCCGATTTCCTCAAACCTTGTTTCTACAGTTGTTTCAACTCTTGTGAGTCGGCTTTCCTGCGACATAACGGAAGTGAAAAAGAATCCGAACGTCCCTATAATGAGAGCAATCACAAAAACCCATCTAACTGTAAGTGTCGATTCGGAACCTTTTTCAGTATTCATTGAGTATCTCCAATTCTACCCGTGGATATGATATATGCCCTCCTCGTTTTCTTCCAGTTTGTTCCATCGTAAGTGATATACCGGGCTTTCGTATTATATTCAAAGTATGTTGAACCGATAGAAACATCGGTCGGTTTTATGTCAGTTGAAAGCCCGGTATATTCTTTGATGGTCGTTACCAATTTAACAGCCATATCTTACCTCTTACACAGCTTCAATATAGGCGCCTTCGTCAAGAGGGATATACCAGACGGAGAACTTTGCTGCCCCTGAAGTAAGCGATGCAGTTGTTGATTCTATTCCAATTGCCCCACCGACATCGACTTGTCCGACTATGTAGGGTGTCGGTTGTGCCATTGATGCACCTATACCGCTGAAGGTAGTTGCACCACCGATTGTACCAGCCGCCAAAATTCGTATCCCTACCGCCAAGTCAGCAGCAGTCAAGGAAATGGCACTTAGGTCAACCTGTGCCCCGCCAGTTGGTGTGAAATAATACTTTACCAAAGTGGCAACTGTCGGAAGTACAGTCGTGATTTCTCCAATAAGTTGAGTGATCAGAACTCGCCCATTACCAACAGTGAACAGCGGCCATTTGACTTGCGCACCCCAGCCTGTAGCAGCAAGAGCGGCTGTATCAATCCGCATGCCATAATTAATATCAGCAACCCTGGATCGTGTTGATTTATTATAATTAGCCATTTGTTAGCCTCCTATTTAATTTTATTAACTATCTTGGGTTCTTTCAGTTTCTTGATTTCATCTTTCAAGACTGATATCTCCGCTTTTAATGCAGAGTCATCAAATGCCTTGACTTTCGGAACCTTGAAACTAACCAGAGCCTCCGCTATCATTGATTTGACTTCGTTTTTATCTTCTTGAAACATGGCAATCTCCTAAGGGGGAGACCGAAGCCTCCCCGGTTAAGTTACGCTATCGCCGTAAGCGGTGCTTCTTGCTGATACCTTGCACCAACCAACTGATATAGGACGGAAGCCATGGATGTGCCTCCAGTGGTCGTATGAAGCGCCACACAGCTATACCCAACGCTCAGAATTGACGCATCAATGTAGAACACCACGATCTGATTCTTAGTCCCAGCGTGAAGAATCGTATACGTCAGAGCATCGGTCTGTCTGACCATCACATCGCTTGACGCGGTATCAGTATTGATCCAAATCTGGAACTCAGCACCAGTGGTAATCGCCTGCGATCCAGTCGGTGTAACGTCGGTAGCCTCTAGTACGGTCAGCACCAAGTTAGCCCCGGCGATATAACCGAACATGGTTGTAATCAAAACACCTTGGGCGTTTTTCAAGCTGATATAATCACAAGTATCAACATTGGCGTCCAAACAGGGTGCTTTCCCTTGGATAACCGGTAATGTTTCTGGATTGATCATCATAATATTACTCCTTTATTTTTTATACCCCCACCCGAAGGCAGGGGCAGTTAAAGTTATCTACTCGCGAGAGCAACAAAATGACTCTGCGTGAAATTAGTTCCACCCTTATAAGGCGTAAGTGCGGAAGCTCTCACAGGCTGACCATCTACTCTCAGGACGAACCTGAATACGCTTTCGTCGTAGATGAACCTGACGTGAATAGACACATCAGACTGAATCCCGCCTTTCTCGGCAAGAACATAACCTTTGGCAAAATCGGCAAGAACAATATCACCAACCGTTCCGAGGGTTGCGGCCTGCTCAATGGGAATAACCGGAAGACCCATCAGGGTAGCATAGGGTTGTCCACTCAGTCCACCAGGGGGCATATAAACTGCGCTACCGCCCGTACCAACCGCCAGACTCATAGTATGAAGCTGCGGCTGTATATTCTGGTTGATGTACCACGCTGCATTGGGGAGACTGGAAGCAAAGAGCCGAGAATACATCTTAACGATATTCTCAGTAACCACCGTTGCGGCATCCTGACCAGATTCCTTTGCTACACTTACAAGGCATCCAGCATTGAGAACACCAAGAGGCTGTCCAGCGCCGGTTCCGTTTATAATCGCATCATCCAAAAGGAAACCGAACTCATTAACAAAGCCAGTTCTAATTACACCCTCAAGGGCCATTGCATCATCCATCAGCTCATCAGTAGCGTAACAAAGACCAACCAGCTTATTGAGATTGAGTTCAATCTTTCTGAATTTCGGCTTGGAAGCTGTTTTCTCTCCTGCTTCATCCGCCCAATAACCGATAATTCCACCAGACCGAGAAGAAACCCTGGAAGTCTCATCAACTCCATTGATCTTCATGGAATTGGCATTGCCGGAAATCTGAATCCTACGGCATTTGTCGGCAAGAATACCAGTCTTAAACACATCTTCCAGAAGACCGGAAACATAATCCTGCTGCACAAGAAAACCGCCATCAGAAGGTACAGACTCACCAAGTCCAGTAGCTCGCTGATTGTAAAGCCTGGGGTCAATATTCCCACCGGGGAGGCCAGCTCTCATAACTGACATCATCTGTTCACCAAAAGAACCAAAGCTGTCTTTGGCGCGATCCTCGCCAACCACTATTCCAACGAGTGCGGGTTCCGTTTCCGGCGCGGCGGGAGTCTCAAGCAGGGTTGTCATTCTCTCCTGGCGTTCCATAGAAGTTACAATCTTTCTGATACTTTCTACGGTATCCAAAAGCTCATTTTTCAGACTGAGTTCTGCTTCGGTAATCTCACGATTTTCTGCCGTGCATTTTGTGTCGATATCAGCAACCTTTTTCATAAGATTGCCAATATCCTCTCTATACTGAGTTAAAGTTTTCATAAAGTCCTCCTAAATCTGTGATGGGGCCGCCAATTCAGCCCTCGTTAGTAAATCGGACACTCTATCTTCTTTGGCAGGCTCAGCATCACGCGGAGGGACTTCTTCTTCCTCTTGAGCATCACGCTCATCGGGAGCTATAAGTCCTTTAGCCAGGATTTCCTTCGCTTGAGTTCGACTGCACCCGGCATCACGCAGGGCGCGTTCTAATTCACGCGGATTCAATTCATCTTCTTTTGGTATGTATTCCATCAAGAACCTTACCTCGTCTTCGGTAAGCTCCTCTCCGGCTTTTATCCTTGTAATTATTGCATCCAACGCGCTCCAATCGACAATCTTTTCAGCATTACCAAACAGCGATCTCACTTCGGCTGAAGTTGTCGGATAGGCCGGGAAAGTGACAATCGAAACGTCAAAAAGGTTTACGTCCTTGAGTATCCGGGTGTCTTCGTTGTAATCGTCTTCGGCCTTGTTCACCGTGAAGCCGAAAGACATCTGACTTATATCCCCCCGTTTCATGGATATCATCAGGTCATTCGCCCATGTGGTAGGAGTAGGATCAATTTCAACAGCAAGCCCCTTTTTATCCTCGGCAAGTCTCAAGGTTCCAGCCTTATTCCTACCAAGAACAAAATTGGAGTCATGATTCATTAGGGCCCTGACATCATCCTTCTTGAGCGAGTTCTTAAACGCTCCAGGTGCAATCTTCTCCCGGAACCAACCATTAATATCTGCCCAGACATCGAAGACTGCGGCATATCCTGTAATTTTGGGAGATTCATCACCTTCAATCCGCAATTCGGCAGGCATATATCTCCGTTCTATTTCGGTATCACTTTGTCTTTTAGACATGATTAACCTCCATATCTTTTTTCATAATTCTTGATGACTGCTTTTTCTTTTGGTACTTTTCCCTTTACAACCATTTCTATCATTTCTAATGCCTGTTCCATTGAAATCTTGTTACTTGCTAGGAACTTCATCAGTTTCTTCGTCTGCATTGTCTTTTCCTTCTGTTATTTTGGGTGATTCTGGTTCTTTGCCTACATCTTCCAGTGGCATCATATTCATCGGGACCAAGTGAATGTCTCCCCCGTCCACGGGGTCCATGTCTTCCTTCGCTCTAATTTCATTTACGCTCATAGCACCGACAATGAACATCGAAGCATAGAAAGCTGACCTGCTCGCCGCGTCTCCCCTGAGTAATCCTTCAAGAATGTGCTTAAAATACAACTTCTCCTGTGAATATTCCTTCAAAGTTAGGAGTTGCATATTATAATTCTGCTCAAACCTGATACACCATGGCAGAATGGAATCAGTCACGAATGATATTTGTTCCTGTTCAATATTTGAAAATGAAGACTTTGTAAGGTCTTTTAGTTTGTGTGGGGGGAGATTAAACCAACGCGCTATTTCGGGGATCTGGAACTGCCTACTCTCCAAGAACTGTGAATCATTCGGAGGAATGCCAATATTCTCTATCTTCATTCCGTCCTGAAGCAGCATTAGCCTGTGAGATTTACCAAGTCCGCTGTATGTGGTCATCAGGGATTCTTTCATGTCGGCTTGTCTCGCCGGATCGAGCTTCCCTGGATGGGAAACAATCACTCCTGGGTGTGTACCTTGACCAAAATAAGTGCTTCCAAAGGTTTCCATCGCCATTCCAAGGCCGATTGATTTACGAGCTAGCGCAATTATAGAGTAACCCTGAAAGCCGTCAAAGCCAAGACCTGGAATGTGCAGTATCTTCTCTCTAGGGAAAGTCTTAACCTCTGACCCAACCATGATGTCATAGACAAGTTTTCCGTCCTGCATCTTGATCTTGACTACTTTGTTTGGAGGGATAGGCCACAGCTCAACAATCCTTCCCAAGTTATCAAAAACCTTTTCAGCATATCCGTTACCCCACATTAAGGCATGGGACTGTAATAATTCACGGCCAGCCATTGCAGTCATGTAGGGATTCCATCTGTCGTGCATGACACCATAAAGGGGCTTCTGATCTGCTATTTTCTTCAGCTTGCCTTCTTTCCTCATTAAATGAAGTGGAAGTGAGCCGATAGTGCCTGAGATTAGGGATTGTGCGTTATATACTGCGGAATTATTAAGTGCGGTAAACTCGGTGACTGTTTCACCTGATAGAGATTGTGAACCAGCAAGATTCCAAAGAGAAGGATTCCATGCCTTATCATTCGTAAGACTAAGATCACGCTTTTCTCTTGTGAGCCTGTTCATTATACCCATTTACTCTCCTCTCACACCCACAAAGAACAACAAAAACCCACAAACAGCAAAGGATACCCAGGGAATGAACTGATACAATCCATAGCCCAACATAACGAGTCCACCGAAGACGAAAATATCCCTGATTTCAAAAGCCATCCACAAGCCTTTGAACAGGGACTTGATAAAGTTGCCTACTTTTCTAATGATTCTCACCGCATAGCCTTAACCTACTGGGATATGGTTAGCGCACGGTGGGATTGTCGCACGTTGTAAGTGTTATGTCAAGGGTTTTTATCCCAGCGCCTTATGGCAATCCACACACACCAGAACCGGCGTCTGTGTCGTCAACTCTTGCCCTGTCGGTGAGATGATTGCCGATATGGTACTCACCTTAATCGCCTGCATGAAATACTCACAGCCACATTCACACGCCCTTGGTTTCGCACTCTCCATTTGCTTCGGGGTGAGCTGGATTTGCTGACCCGGCGCGAGTTGCTTCATCTTCATCCCTGTGTTTTTTAGTCGTTCCATTGCTTCTCCCATTAGTTTTCTCCTTTCAATTCCTTCTCAATTATCACCCGCGCCATTTGTGCCACTGGTCGGCTCTCCTCTTCCGCCCTCTTCTTCAGGGCTTTGTGGGTGTCTTCGGTTAATACGATTGTGATTGGATGCTTTTTCATGGTGTGGCCTTTCTTATATTTTTTGCAGTCATTACTTCACCAGCCTCGACCATCTCTTTGTACTGCGCTCTGTGCGCCTCACATACTCTCAAGATTGTCTTGTCTGGATCGTAACAGCTATAAACGCAGCCACACTTTAGCCTGACTCTTGGATCGGCCTGTGAGCCTTTGCGGAATCTCCAGTTGCTCATCCAACCCACACCTTGAGCGCCCAGCCAGCAACCCCACCTATACAGAAAACTATCGCCATTATGATCACTTCAAATATCCACGCTTCAGTCTTTGCTTTCATCTCACACCTCCCTTAGTGCTATTGAGCGGTCTTGTCAAGTATCCTTATAACTACTTGGATGCCTGCTCGCTCTTTGGTCTCTGCATCATACTTTAGGCATTCTTTGTCAAATTCCTTCCAACTCAACCCACTTAGTATTTGCAACTGGTCTTGACGGGGTAGCCAGACTAACCCAAGGTATGTTTCTTTATATCCCCCAACTATATCACCCCCCTCGTCATTATCCCAATGTAATACTTCTATTCTGTCACCCTGCAACCGATAAAATGAGCCATATTGATCGGTATCACAATCAACCTCATCAAAGGGGTTGAATGGGCTTTGTTTCTGTATCTCAACCGCCTTCTCGCACATCTTTATGTATTCAACTCCGCAATCCATAGATCCCCTCCTTATCATTAAAATAAACTACTCCGTTGTACAAAGTTGGAATTTCATCTCTCCCCTTCCCAGAGCAAGCCCTCCGGGTGGCGGTTGGTTTATGCGTGCGCTTTTCCCTTCCCCTCAAATTCACGGCCCTCAGATAGGGTCATGCTGGTATAAAATAGTATATTTTCATAGTTATCTGATAATCCGTGTTTTCTTGCTCTGTTTATTGCTACTCTGGCAGTGAACCCGCCCTTTATTTTACTGAGAATCTCTTGGTATAGTGTTTTTGCTTTCATCTTTCGTTCCCTCCTGTTTTTGATTTATCTTATATCGGGGTGAATGTAATGTCAAGCTTTATTTTTAATTATTATCAAATAAAATTAGAAGGCCATTGAATCGATCATCTCCTGCTTGGTCATGTCTTTGTAAGCTGACTCTTCCACTTCCACGATCATGTCTCTTGCCTTTAATCCAAGCGCCATTGCCAGGGTGACAGCCCCATCTATGCGGAACCGACTGGCTGATTTATCCAGTTTTCTATTCCCAGCGGGGTCTGGTTTCCCGGTCATCGCGTTAGAAATATTCCAGGTCATCACCGGATTACCATCGTGGATAAGTTTCCTTTCAAGGATTGCAACCTCAAAAGCATCTATCGCCGGGGCCATGTCCTTAAAACCCTGCCCCCACGGAACAAGTCTAATCGCCCCATCTATCGGGTCATCCTTCCCCTCGACGTAAACATTTAACCCGATCCGGTTGCAGGCATTAAGGAAGATGTCAATCCTCCATCGGTCAAATGCTATCCCACAAATGCGATATTCCGTTGCGATTTTGGCGATACGTTCCACGACCCAGTCATATTGTACCGCGCGGCCAGGTGTTGTTTCGACATAGCCTTGTTTCTCCCATACGGTATAAGGCACCCTGTCTCGGAGTTCGTGTTCCTTGATTGACGCTTCAGGCTTCCAAAACCACGCCTTGACGCGACTATCCTTCCCCTCGGTAACACCAGTAAGGGACGTTAAGTCCTGCGCTCCTGAGAGGTCGAGGGCGAGATATAGACCCTCTTCTGGTTTGATGGTGTACTCACCCTGGCATCCCATCCATTCGGCGCGTGGAATGAGGGGGGCCTGGGCATCGATTCTCATATTCAGGTATAAATTGCGGAATGACGCTTCAAATGTCGGCATCCTCTTCGCTCGTTTTGCGGCAATTTTCATTTCGGAAAGGGATCTGAATTTGCCGAGTGCTGGATTTGCCAGCCGCCACAATTTAATACTTTTGAATATATCCTCTTCGTCTGCGTCATCTGGGACCGCGTAAAGGTGACATACTGTGGTCGGGTCTTCCCCGGTCAGTCCATCATCAATGAGCTGGGAAAGGATATGCTGTGGGTCGTTTGACTGGGTAGAGATCACAATGAAGAGAGGCTCTTCACGAGCGGCCATTGATGTGTCAAGGGCATCATAAAGCTCCCGGTTCCTGGCCTGAGCTAACTCGTCAAAACATACACCACTTGGATTTAATCCATACTTTGTTCCAGCTTCAGCAGACAGCGCCTTATATGTAGACCCGTTTGAATAGCAAACCATTGTCTTTGTTGAATCTACAATTTTAATCAGCGATAATAGCTCTGGATCTAATCGAACTATCTGTGAGGCGTACCGAAAGACAATCCCGGCTTGCTCCCTTTCATTAGCAGCACTGTAAAACTCACCGTTAATGATACTCTCTGGACCAACTAAGTGAGTCAAGACCAACGCAGCAGTCATAAAGGATTTTCCGTTTTTCCTTCCCATGCTCAATATGGCACGCCTTACAATTCTTTTGCCGTCTTTATTAACAGGGC
>Ga0208905_1001155_pt1 | contig 13357 bp, 23 predicted proteins | sample AntAceMetag02UKS_FD_184776 | JGI IMG/M metagenome (GOLD analysis project Ga0208905, IMG submission 184776) | Saline lake microbial communities from Ace Lake, Antarctica - Antarctic Ace Lake Metagenome 02UKS (SPAdes) (version 2) | ecosystem: Environmental > Aquatic > Non-marine Saline and... | reverse complement strand
CTGGTCGGTAGTGTGATGATTGGGGTGAATGTTTACAAGAGGAAGGCTTAACCCTTCACCCGCCTCGCTACTACGGTAACGGGGCGTAGTGAGAGGTTAAACGAATGAAACTATTCCTACGGCTATTCATATTCTGGTACCTGCTCCTAGCTTTCGCTCTGCCCTGCCATGATGAGCGAGGATTCTGGCTACCAATCGAAGCATGTAGGGCAGTTGAGTTTCAGAAGAGGCTGGAGTACCACGGCCTGCAATATGATGTCTGGGTAATTCGCTCCGATGAACGAGGGCGGTATTGGATTGACAACCAAGGTAGACATTGTAGGTTTGACTAAGCACACTAAGGTATGTTCAATATATGAACAGACCGACAAACATAGAGAGGAGGAGGATTGGGTATGAAGGAAGCCTATACTGAGCGTAGGGTACAACCAAATGGTACAAGTTTACTGGTTCAACGGAGCAGAAGGGTAAGCAAGTATGAACCTCATCAGGGCAAGCAGGAATGTGCCAGAAGAAAGAGGAGGCTAGAGAGATGCCAAAAGTAGATGTAATCTGGACAGTCACACGATCATGCCGGGGCTCGATAACCTTGCGTAAGGGTGAGGAGCTTGGAGAGGCCCTACAGGAGATTGACGATCTTATCCTTACGGATGAATACTGTGAGGATGGTCCTGTGATCGAGGTAATCGAGTCGGTGCCGTCGGAGGAGTATGATATTAGAAATGACCGCTAACTAGAAAGGAGCCGAACTATGTCAAGGGTAGTAGCCTTTATCTTAATCGTTGTGTTATTCAGCCTACTGAAAGGATGAAACCCATGAAACTAGAGAACAAGTCGGTACAGGAGCTAGAAGATCTCCTGACCATGCTCAATGCCAAGATTGAGAAGAAGAAGGTTCCAATCGTCAAACTGAGTGGGAAGAGGTACCTACAGATTGAAAAGACCATACATTGTCGAACCTGCGGAAGTACTTCGATCTGCCTATCTCAACTCTCCAGAGGAGAGGACACAACTACGGTCACAGAGGATGGCCAGATAATAGTCACAAAGTGGAAGAACTCTAGCGAAGTCATCCTACTCGATTCCTTCACCTACAAGTGTAAGTATTGTCGAGGTGAGATCGAAGCATGGTCGAGGGCCGAGCTAGAGCGGAGATTCTTGGACCTAGCCTGTTATAGTCAGCGGGCTATCTTCGGGACAGGAATAGTACCACCACCCTCATTCAAGCCAGAGCCTAGGACTGAAGCCCAACTCTGCTTGAACCTAATGTTGCAATGAGAGGAGGATAGCTATGAGAAACGCCAACGCAGTCAAGCGAACCATATATCGGCCACCATTTGCTCGAAAGAAGGTTCATCCTATGATCTACCGAGCAGTGCCGAACCGACACGGTAAGGTTCGATTCCTAGCTCCAGCTGAAATCCTAGCCTTCTGTGCTACTCGGCCTGGATATAATTACATCGTGGGAGGAGAGATATGAAAAGAGGCGATCAGATAGCATATGTGCCGGACCATGCAAAGGATGATGGGTTAATGTATCCTGATACTGAGTATGGCTTTGTCAATAGCATCAGTCCGATAGACAGTGAAATCATCTTTTGTAGGTACTGGCATAAGAACAGACCAGGACAGCTACGTACCACAGCAAACAGTGAGGCTACCAATATCTGTAATTTGGTTCTTTGCCTTTCTGTCCAAAGTGATGTTGTTAAGGCTGCCATAGCTAAGATAGACAAGGAGGAGCGGATGGAAAAAAATGTACTGGTAGTCAAAATAGTTCTTGACTTCCAACGCTCACTATGCTAATCTTATCCATACGTTGAAAGGGAATTGTTCCAGACATAGTAACACCAAACTAAACAGAGGAGGAAAGAATCATGTTAGAAGTTACCGCAAATGCTCCCAAGGTGGAGCGAGAACTGACCGTAGGGTACGACTTCGGGGACACTCTCGATGCCGCCAAGAAACTCTTTGGCGAAGAGGTCGTCATGTCGATCTTCAAGGCCAAGGCAGTTATCATCATCCAGGATATGATTCGCCGGAATCTCGGCCTCAAGAAAACCGACGAAGAGATCACGAAGATGGTTGCCGAATACAAACTCGGTGTCGTAGCTGTCAGAGCCGGCAAATCCGAAGAGAAGTTCATTGATGGCCTCGCGAAGAAATCTCCTGAGGCACAGGCCGCCTTCATCGCCAAGCTCAAAGCGAAGATTGCGGAGGCGAAGAACGCCTAGAAGGTGTTCCTCTCTTTCTAACTGGGGGAAGGTTGTTAATCTCGTTCGACCTTCCTCCATTTTTTAGACCGAACAGTTACCCACAACATTGTACCAATCACTAGGAGGATTTAGAAGATGCCAGGAAAAAATAAGCAGGGTCCGCCAAAGGATGCTAAAGGTCCGAGAACAGGACAGGGTGGAGGTCAAGGCAACCATGCCGATAGTAATAAAGGCGCTGGAAAAAAGACCGGCGGAAAAAAGGGAAATTGTTAGTGATTTGGATTAGAAATTACACGGGTAAGAGGCTCTGTGAATACAACCTCTTACTCACATTCACTGGTCTGTTCAAATAATGAACAGACCGACAACATTTGATCAGGAGATTCAGATATGACCAGGGAAGGTATACACATGGACAGGGCACAAGAATGGCAAATGTTCTCGGATGTAGTTCTGCACCACATTAAAACGTACACTATTCCTCAGTATGGTGATGCTCCGGAGGATCAGTTGATGGAGTTCAGTCCTGAGGATTGTATAAAGAGTATTAAGAGGTATGCAAATCGGCACTTCAGTGGACAACGTGGGCCGGTGGAGAATCAGCGGGACCTACTTAAGATGGCACATTATATCGCGGTTTGTTTTTTCAAAGAGAGGTATTAAAGTTATGGGAGAGTGGCGGAATGGTAGACGCAGGCGAAACATGTTGCAGTGATACCTCTGGAGTAGTCGGGTGTGAAGTGATCACCTTGGATGCAGGTTCAAATCCTGCCTCTCCCAACATTTAGAATAACCTTAGCGAGGAGGACAGAGATATGAGAATTACCAAAGTAATGCTAGAGGAGCAGGTAAGACGCCTACAAGATGAGCTTAAAAGGTATCACCAAGAAAACGACTGGCTAAAGCTACGATCAGTAGACCAGGAGAGAATCATCCAAACATACTCTGGAATGACCTCCTTCACAATCGCCTGTGAGAGAATCTCAGACGCCTTGGCCCACACTATTTCAGACCTAAAAAAGAGGTGACAAAATGACAAAAGTAGGCGTAATAGGCGTCGGACGCATGGGTTATTTCCATGCAAAGGTTTATAGCCAGTTAGAGGGAGTTAAGCTAATTGGTATCTGTGATAAGAACACCGAACGTGCCGCAGACATAGCGGAGGAGCTTGAGACAAGTGATTACCTGAGTACTACCCTCCTCCTATCCCAGTGCGATGCCGTGTCGATAGCGGTCCCTCCGAGGCAGCACTATGAAGTGGCCAAGCAAGCTCTCTTAGCTGGCTGCTCTGTCCTGCTTGAGAAACCTGGCTGTGAGACAACTGCCCAGCTAGCTGACCTCTACCGAATTGCAAAGCAGGAAAAGCTGGTGCTAGAGATCGGCTTCATCGAGCGATTCAATCCAGCAGTTCGTACCTTACTGTGGGCAGAACCTCCTCTGAGCTATTCATCCTTCAGGAGCCGACCTCACACTAGTAGAACCGCAGGCGTAGATGTGGTCCTCGATTTGATGATCCATGATATTGACCTACTCCTGCAACTAGACAGTACTTGGTGCAGAGAACTGGTTGCTACAGGTGGCTCCTATTATTCAGACGAGCTGGACTTTGTCTACGCTACCGTTATTATGGAATCTGGCCTCAGAGCCGAGCTAGTTGCCTCTGCACTCTTACCTAATCCTGTTCAACGTACCACTCTGCTCTACAGGGACAAGGCTATCATGCTTGACCTGAATGAGTTTACCCGGATGACCCATAGAGATGGATGTAAGGCAAAGAGGCAGGTCTATGAGGATCCAAACAAACTTCAGTGTGAGTTGGTGGAGTTTATCCGAAAGGTTGAACTTAATACTATAGCTCCGCTAGTTCAGCGTCAATCCACTGCGTTTGAACTTGCCTTGAGGATTAGTAACATGGCTAAGAAGGGACTTGAAAATGGCTAGAAAAGGAATCATGTTGGCATATCCATTCGAGGAAAAGCGCCTACTCAAATGGCCCAAACCTTGGATAATCCAACCTAAGCTTGATGGAGATCGTTGCCGTGCGGTGTTTAACTCCGAAGGTGTCGCTACTATGCTGTCCAGTGAGGAGAACATAATCACCTATCTCCCTCACATCAACGTGGCCCTAGATAAGCTAGGCCTCCGAGACATGGAGTTAGATGGGGAACTCTATATCCACGGAGCAGATCATAGCACCATCCATAGCATCGTCAGTCGGACAGAGAATATCCATCCGGAATATGATTCAATGGAGTTTCATATCTTCGACCTGATTGATCATGCTTGGCCCTTTGCCACACAAGCAGAGAGGACACTTGCTCTAGGCCAGCTTGAACTAAAAGCTCCACTTGTTCGGGTAAACTATGGACTCGTTGACAATCTGGATGACATTATGCGCCAAGCGGATGACTATGCCAAGGACAACTATGAAGGCTTTGTGATCCGGAACACTAACTACCACTACCTGAGGAAACGCTCCACTGGTATGATGAAATTCAAGCCGAGGAAGCAAGACATTTACCAGATAGTTGGCTTTGATGAGGAGGTTAGCATAGATGGAATCCCCAAAGATGCGCTTGGAAGCCTGACTTGTGTATCCCAAGTCGGAGAGAATCTATTTCATGTTGGGACTGGTTTTAATGCCGATCAGAGGCATGAGATGTGGCTAGATAGGGAGATCCTTATTGGCAAGATGGTGATGGTCAAGTACCAGCATATAACTAGCGGGCGAGGTGTACCACGCTTTCCCGTATTCTCACATATTGTGGAGGTTTAGAGTTATGAAACCCTTAGTCTACGTTATAGGTCCGTATGAAACCGGAGATCATCTACGCAATACCAAGAGAGCTATCGACGCCGGAGACTTTGTGATCTCCCAGGGTGGCATCGCCATAATTCCGCATCTCAGCCATTTCCATGATGAACGCAGTCCTCATTCCCGTGAGTACTGGCTTGAGATGGGCTTGGCTTTGCTCAAGACCTGCCAGTATGCTGTTCGAATCCTAGGACATAGTCCCGGCGGTGATGCTGAACAGGCTCAGGCTATAGAGGATAGCCAGCCAGTGTTCCTACTGAACTATTTGGATTATAATATTACACAGGACAAATACATATTTGACTTTCGTAATCCTGATGCAAACTTTTTAGGGAGGTAAAACCATAAGTCCATACATACAAAGCCTGTTAGCCGGAGGGGTGTTGGGAATCTTCCTAACACTATTCATAGAGGGAGTAATTTACATTTACCGAACAGATAAAGGGAGGAAGAATAATGGCTGAGGACAAAACTATCAAGATAGCACCAGAGTATGTAGAGGAGTTTAGGAAGTTTAACACTGAAGCAAAGGCAATAGAGAACATCATGCAGATGGCCACTAGACAATGTTTTAACCTTCAGAGGGAAGTGGCTGTCAAACAGGGAATCCTATGGGAGAAGATTAGGACAGAGTATAACCTGGACAGGAAGTCCGAATACTCCCATCGTGATGGTATTGTCACCACTATACAGGAGCCAGACACCGGAGAGGAGAGAGCAAAATGACCTATCCCGTACCAGTTCATCCAACCTGGCAGATCACAGATAGTACCAAGCTAAAAGAATTCGCTGCCTGTCGTCGAGCTTACTTCTTCCGCTATGTGCTAGGTTGGAATTCAAGTGGCTCCAACATCCACCTGGTCTTCGGTTCCGCTTGGCACGAAGCGATGGAGCAGTTGCTTCAAACTGGCTACGGTGAGGAGAGCCTGATGCTTGCGTATCAGCGCCTTGAGACCTATTACCGCAACCATTTCCCGGCGAACATGGATGAGGTTAACTTTCCCAAAACCCCCGGCCGTGCGCTCGAAGCCTTGGTCGGATATTGTGAGGAATACAAGCACGACCAACAGGAGGTTCTCTACACAGAGATTGCTGGAACTGTACCGATCACCGAGAAGAAGAAGCTCTACTTCCGGCAAGACTCTATCCTCCGGCTCGATGATGGTATCATCAGCCGTGAGCACAAGACAGGCTCACAACTCAGCAGGATGTGGCGTGACCAATGGGAGATGAGCTTCCAGGTCGGTACCTATCTCCATGTCCTCTACTGCTACTATCCGCCAGAGGAAGTTAAAGGTGTTCAGATCAACGGTGTGATCTTTAACAAAACCAAAACACAGTACGAGCGAGTCCCGGTCTATCGCTCCCCAGCCAGTATGCAGAACTGGTTCTGGATGGTCAAAGATTTGATGAACCTTCTCGACTATGAGTTCGAGCGGCTCACAACCTGTACCGATTCGGATCCGATTCTCTATGCTTTCCCGCAGAATCCCGAAAGTTGCACCAAGTACTTTGGCTGTCCCTATCGTGACTACTGTGCGGCATGGGTGAATCCACTCCAGCATCTCGAACAGGTCCCACTCGACTTCAAGGTAGAGTTCTGGGATCCCACTGAGCGAGAGGCTAATGTGCACCTAGAGTTACCAGCCCCTACAAAACAGGAGTTTGAGGCGGCAGGGCCGGATGTGGGAGATGGTCCTGATTGGGATTTAGATGGAGCAATACAATAGATAGGCTAACCAAATAACCCAAAGAAGGGAGGATATAGTGGCAGAACAATTAAGCATAGAGGTGGAGCTTAGCAAACTCCGAACGATGTATAACGAGGTGGGTGAGACTCTAGCCAGCTTTCTGATCTATGGCGACTTCGGAACCGGGAAGACTACCCTAGCTACAACTTGCCCGAAGCCAGTTCTAATCCACTCTTTCGACCCAGGTGGAATGGTCTCCATTCGAGATGAACTCCGCAATGATGCTTCTCAGATCACCGCTGACATTCGCTTCGAGGATGAGGACCCTGGCAAACCATCGGCTTGGTCCAACTGGGTCACAGAGTACAAGAGGCTGAAGAAGCTCGGAGTCTTAGACCAACTTGGCACCTTCGTCATAGACTCCGGGACTACCTGGGCCGCAGCCGCACTGAACCTTGTCTGCTCGAAAGCTGGCAGGCCTGGAGGCCCTCCTTTCCAACAGGACTACATGCCTGCGATGAGTGCGATGGAGAACGCCATCAAAGACATAATGACCTGCAAGTGCCACTTTGTCCTGCTTTGCCATGAGGATGCCACAGAGGACAAGAACAGTGGTAAGATGTTTATTGGGCCACAGTTAATAGGGAAACTCAAGCAACGGATACCGCTTCTGTTCTCCGAACTGTACTGTGCCCAAGTCCAGCAGACCAGTGGCGGATCCGTATACCGTCTACTGACCCGTGCAACTGGTCTTTACCGGGCTCGGACCCGTCTCGGCAGTCACAACCGCCTTGATGCGTCAGAGGAGCCTAATATTACTAACCTGCTTGTTAAGGCTCATAAGAGCTAGAGCAAGGTCTGTTCAATATATGAACAGACCAACAACAACGAAGGAGGAAGAAAGATGGCATTGGTAGATGTAAACATTGGAGATGCAGTGGAGCCGGAAGTTCTTGAGGCCGGTGAATACCAGGTCAGATGTACTGGTGCGGACATTAAGACGAGCCAGAAGGGCAATCAGTATGTGAACCTGAAGCTTGAGGCCGTGGATGAGGCAACAGCCGAGGATATTTATCACATCCTGATGCTCCCTGACGGAGCAGATCCGAAGCAGGACAACAAGAGGAAACTCTCACTGGTCAAGGCTTGTGAAGCCCTCGGTGTGGACTACGGCAGTGGCCTGAACACAGATGAGTTCCTTGGACAGGTTGCTTGGGTCATCCTTGGTGTCGAAAGTGACGAGGAGTATGGTGACAAGAACAAGGTCAAGAGCTTCGTCAAAGGTGCGTAGTGTGGTAGGTTAGGCTAGTAACCTGATTATTAACAGTGGGAGAAAGTCTCCCGCATAGCATATTGTAGAGGGTGGCTTCTAGCCGAGCCACCTTCATTTTGGAAAGGTAGATTGATATGAACTGGACCGCACAGAGACCCTACCGTCCCAGACTATCTGTAGAGATCACACCTGAGGAACAGAAGCGTATGGCTAGGCTGATACCTTACGGGATTGGTGGAGCCCTCTATCGGAAACTCTTGGAGCAACTCCTAGATTTGCTCGAAGCGGAACCTGATAGCAATGCGGTAATTGCAGCGGTTCTCCAGGATAGACTGACAGCAAGGATGATGCTGGGAAAGGGAGGAGATTGAGATGAAATTCAGGAAGAAACCAGTAGTGATTGAGGCGTTTCAGTGGGGAGTAGATATTGTTCCTGATTGGTGGGTAAAGGCATCAGGACAATTTGATTTACACATTAAAACTGGGTCAGTTTTTATTCCGATTTTAGAGGGAGAGCACGAGGCTAGGATAAATGATTTTATAATCCAAGGTATTCAAGGTGAGCTTTATCCCTGTAAACCAGATATATTCAAGGCGACCTATGAGAAAGTAGAGGATTAGACAATGGACATAATTGATTTGGGTAAAGATCCAACTGAAATGACCGATGATGAACTAAGGGAGAGACTGCGAGGTATTCGAGCGAACATTCGGAACCCAGCTAAGTCTGCCCCGGCAAAGGCTAGAGAAACCAAGCTCGATAAGAGTATTGATAATATGGACCTGGGCACAATGGAGGCCTTACTAGAGGCACTCGAAGGAGCTATCGAATGAGGACAAAGCCTAGAGTAGGACTTGCAATGATTGAGGACATAGAGCTTGGTGTAAGGTTCCGCCAAGAATATAAAAATATAGATAGGCTTATGCTGTCTATTCAAAAGGTTGGAGTAATCCAACCACTCGCAGTTAAAGAGGTCAGTGAGGGAAAGTACCTGCTCCTTGCTGGAGGCCGCAGGCACACCGCTATAGTTCAGGCAGGCTACAAAGATCCTGTTCCAATCAGGATATATGAAGCTAGCCTGGGTGAACTTGAGATGCGGTCGATTGAGCTGATGGAAAATATCGAGAGGGAGAACCTGACATGGCAGGAAGAAGTTGGATTGACTGAACGTATCCATACCCTACAGCTGGAGATCCACGGCGGTCAGAAGAAAAGCACCGCTCAGGATGCACCAGGCTGGAGTCTTCGAGACACCGCTGATTTGCTGACCCGTTCGGCTGGTTCAGTCAGCCAGGATTTGAAACTCTCCAAGGCTATCGAACTTGTGCCGGAGTTTAGTAAAGCCAAAAACAAGACCGAAGCCTTGAAGATCCTAGACAAGGCTGAAGAAGCTGCCCTGCTTGAGGAGATAGCTCGGAGACAGAGGGAGAAGGAAGCTACCACAGGTGCGGATAAAATCCTCAAGGGTATTCGAGATTCCTACCTCTGTGTCGATGTACTTGTTGGAATAGCTGGCCTTCCCGATAAGTCTATCGAACTGGCTGAGATTGATCCACCTTATAATGTAAACTTTGCCAAGATCTCTGGTGACCTTCGCTACCATGAGACAGATGATCTAGGCAAGTTACTATTCTCTACCTTGAGCATACTCTTTCCCAAGATGCGCAACGATAGTTGGGTGCTAGTTTGGTTCCCAACTGGAATGTATACTGAGGTCCGAGCGATGATCGAGGAGGCAGGATTCAATCCCCAACCTATCCCAGCTTTCTGGAACAAGGGCAACGCAGGCAGGGTGCAAAGACCAGAGGAACAGCTTGCAAATTGCCATGAGACTTTCTTCTATTGCCGTAAAGGCAAACCACGGCTTAATCAGATGGGCAGATCCAATGTATATAATGGCTTCAAACCAGTAGTCAGTGAGAGGCATCCAGTCGAACGACCAGTCGAGTTAGGTGAGGCAATCCTATCCACCTTCGCACCGACTGGCTCGATAGTCGCTGTGCCATTTGCTGGCTCCGGTAACATGCTACTCTCTGCCTACAATCTGGGTATGCCAGCGGTAGGATTTGATGATGGCAAGATTTACAAAGACAGCTTTGATGTTCATGTTACCACAACACCAAGACCCTTTAAGTCATACAAGGAGGTGTAAGGATGCCTCAAATGGTATTCGGAGAGGGATCTCTCACCGCCAAAGTTTGCATAATAGGTGAGGCTCCTGGAATAGAGGAAGCTAAGATCGGACGTCCATTCATTGGTAAATCTGGACAGCTCCTATCAAAGGTCCTGTCTAATGTAGGCATAGCCAAGACCAACTGCTACCTAACCAACGTGGTCAAAGAACGCCCGCCAGGTAATAACATAGGGAAATTCCTACAGTTCGGAACGAGAGATAATGTTACCAAAACTGAGCAGTTCGACACCTATCTGAACATGCTCTATCGGGAGCTGTATGATAGCCAAGCGAATGTGTTCGTACCGCTTGGTGCAGTCGCCCTGTATGCTCTGACTGGCCTGACAAGTATTACCAAATGGAGAGGCTCTATCCTGAGTGCTCAGCTCAGGGACAAGACAATCAAAATTGTCCCTTGTATCCATCCAGCGGCTGCACTCAGACAGTACCTGTATGTCTACCATATCCAACATGACCTAGCCCTAGCTAGGACAGAGAGTGATAGTCCGGAGATTAGTCTGCCTGCTAGGACTATCCTAATCAAGCCTAGCTATGAGCAGACGATGGAGTATCTTGACAAATGCCAGGAAGCTACCCAGATTGCCTTCGACATAGAGGTAACTCATGAGGAGGTCAGTTGTATCTCCTTCGCCCTCGATCCGCTTGATGTAATCTCCATTCCATTCCTCGACCGAGGTCAGCATTACTTCGACCTGGATCAGGAGATGATTATCTGGCGGAAGATAGCCTCGATCTTGGCTGACAAAAGTATCTGCAAGATAGGCCAGAACATCAGCTTTGATGCAACCTTCCTGCACTCACGCTATGGGATCAGATCGAGCAACCTCAAAGATTCAATGGTAATGCAGGGTGTCCTATATCCTGATATGCCAAAAGGTCTCGGCTTCCTCTGCTCCTATTACACCAGAGAGCCTTACTACAAGGATGATGGCAAGCGTTGGGCAAAGATCGGCATCACCGATGAGCAGTTCTGGATTTACAATGCCAAAGATAGTGCCTGCACCTTTGAGTGTCAGCTAGCCTTGGAGAAAGAAGCTGAGGATCTGAACAACTCTGAGACCTGTGAGAGGCAGACCAAGATACTCGGCCCGCTCATCTATATGAGCCGTCGAGGTATCCTCTGTGATGCCGAGGGAATCAAACAGGCTGCCGCTGCAAGCAAGATAGAAGAAGCCTTCCAACTCGAAAAACTCCATGCTATCTGTGGCTCTGATCTAAACCCAGCTAGTCCGAAACAACTAGCCAACTACTTCTACATCACTAGGAAGGCTGCTCCCTATTTCAAGCGTGGGACCAATAGCCTAACTACGGATGAGAAAGCTCTCAAGCGGCTATCTCGAAAGGGATTTGAAGAAGCCAAGGTTATCTTGACTCTCCGCCATCTGAGCAAGCTAAGGAGTACCTATTATGAAATGGAATTGGATTCTGATAACCGTATCCGATCTTCCCTCAATCCCGTGGGAACCAAGACAGGACGTATTTCTAGCTCCAAGACAATCTTTGGAACAGGTGGCAACATGCAAAATCTTCCACCTGAGATGCTCCGCTACCTTTTGCCTGACCCTAGTTGTGTCCTCTATAACATGGACCTAAGTCAAGCTGAGAATAGGCTTGTTGCCTATCTCGCCCCAGAGCAGAATATGATCAAGGCGTTTGATAAGAGAGAGGACATTCATAACCAAACCACCGCCCTGATCTTCGGCATACCTCTCGATCAGGTCAGTGATGAACCAGGTAGTTGTCCTCTAGCAGGTGGACAATACAGTCAACGGTTCTTTGGTAAGAAGTGTAACCACTCTCTGAACTATGACCTCGGATACAAGTCCTTCTCACTGCTCCTGGAGATAGCCGAGTCCGAAGCAAAGATGCTTCACAACCGTTTCCACATGGTCTATCCAGGCGTTCATAATTATCATGCTTGGATCCGTAGCAAACTCGCACAAGGTAGACTCCTTGAAAATCCTATGGGTCGCAAGCGCCTGTTCTTAGACCGCTGGGGTGACTCCCTATTCAAAGAAGCCTATGCGTGGATACCACAAAGTACCGTTGCCGACATTATCAATCAGCGAGGGCTCAGCTATATCTACTACAACCAAGAGCTCTTCGCTCCAGTAGACCTACTTAACCAGGTCCATGACAGTATTGTGTTCCAGATCCCACTTAGCTTTCCCTGGTCCACCCATGCTGAATGTCTGCTTGCCATAAAGGAAAGCTTAGAACAGCCACTACAGTGGCGAGGCCAAGAGTTTACGATTCCTGTAGACATTGAGATGGGTATAAATCTAAGCAAGGGTGGAAAGGTTAAGGTAAAAGTAGATGAGCCGAATATTAGACGACTGGCTGAACAGCTGCAAATATGCCATCAAAAGTTGGAAGGAGTTATAAGATGAGAGAAATTATGTTATTTGGAGGAGAGGTAGTGCAAGTAGACGATGAGGATTTTGAGGGATTGACCACACATAAGTGGAGCTGCCTAAGAGGTAAGGGTGCAACATATTATGCCTGTAGTTGTAAGAGGGTGAATGGTTACCAAAAAACAGTTCTTATGCACAGGGTTATAGTAAATTGCCCAGAAGGTATGCAGGTTGATCATATAAATGGAAATGGATTAGATAACCAAAAACATAACCTACGTATCTGCACAGACCACCAAAATAAGAGGGCTAGGAAACAGCATTTCAAATCAAAATCTGGTTACAAAGGTGTTAGTTGGGATAATTGGAGCCAGAAGTGGCGGGCACAAATTAGAATTAATGATACAAACACACATATTGGCCGTTATGATACAAAGGAAGCTGCCGCCCATGCCTATGATAATATGGCACGGATACATTTTGGAGAATTTGCGCACTTGAATTTTGGGGAGACAGCGACTGATGAGGATATTAGATGATTGGTTAAATAGTTTTATGTTGTATACGGAAAACTCAGAGCCACCCACACTCTTTAGATTATGGACAGGAATCGCTACAATAGCCGCTTGCCTGAAACGTAAGTGCTTCCTGTCCTGGGGATTCATAACATTTTATCCTAACATGTACATAGTCCTAGTGGGCCCTAGCGGTTGCCGTAAAGGAACTGCTATGGGTCCAGGCTATAACATGCTTCAGGATCTAGGTATCAAGATGGCTGCTGAAGCTATCACCAGGGAGGCATTGATCCGGGAG
>Ga0208905_1001151_pt1 | contig 13370 bp, 8 predicted proteins | sample AntAceMetag02UKS_FD_184776 | JGI IMG/M metagenome (GOLD analysis project Ga0208905, IMG submission 184776) | Saline lake microbial communities from Ace Lake, Antarctica - Antarctic Ace Lake Metagenome 02UKS (SPAdes) (version 2) | ecosystem: Environmental > Aquatic > Non-marine Saline and Alkaline... | reverse complement strand
AAGGATGATGTATGAGGATTTCGCTTGATCAACAAGCGCTAAAAAACGTGTTGGATTTATAAAGACTGGTATTATAACCCGATGAAACAGGCGATGGGATGGCTACCGCGAAGCGGTTTAGTTCTTCTTTCTGTAATCATCAATGTGTAGATCAGCGGCGGGTGAAAGCCATCCGCTGATTATGTGCTACTCAGTTTACCGGCTGCAAGGACATTCTATGCTCGCCTCTGAAATAGTGTCCACCACGGCAGTTCTCTGAATCTTGGCGCGATAGGTGTTCAGCATGATCTTGCGGGCCATGCGCGACCTGTTGTTTATGCACACGTATCCGTCCGTGGCAATGGATGCATCTGATCCCGGGTTGTTTTCCGCTAGGCAAGGATGCCACCTCAGCTTCGACCCATTTCCAGACTTTTGCATCGTCGATCTTGAAAAGCGCTTTTCGCTCGCATCTTAGCATCATATCGTGCGGCATCGTTCTTCCTTTCATTTGCACATAACGACCAAACTCACCGGGGACAATGAGGCGCAGCAAAATTGCCGCTAGATGTAGCCCTCCTTGCTAAATTTCCCCTTTGTATTTCTTGAAGCCCTCCAGCAATTGTCGGAATGAAGTGGGATTGAATTTCTCAAAGCTCTCTTCATCTACGTAAACAAAGTCGTACTCCACGCTTGTCTGCACTCGGTTGACGTCTTCGCACCATTGCCGTAACCGCGCCATCTTCAGCGGAACGTCCAAATCTTCCAACCCCTTCGTTTCGACAATGACAATCCGCTTGTCAGACAGCTTTACCATGAAATCTGGATAGTAGTTAGAGATGTCGCCATCGGCGTTCACATAGTCCAACTTGAAATGTACGGCCAGATAGTTCTTCGCGAAAGACACCATGTCATTGCAATCCTCCAGGAATGCGGCAAACCGAAGTTCCAGTTGGCTGTCACCAATAATGCGGTTAAAGACGCTTTTCTTCGGGACAAGGTAGCCTTGATCTTTGGCCACAAAAGGTCGGGTCTGGCGCAACTTGATCGTGTCCCGGATTTCCGCGTCGCCTTTGTCCCGGACAGTCAGAGCGTTGATAGCCTTTTTGAAGGTTTCAATTAGTGTCTTGGTAGAGGGCAGTTCTGACAGGTTACGTAATGTGTTGGGGTCTTCCAGTTTCACCGGGCGGTCAAATAACTCGTCTTGCACAAACGCCTTGACCTTGCCATATAGTACGTCATAGCCACTGACCAGACGCAGGTCCTTCATGATGGTTTGTGCAAAGTAGCCGATCACGCTGTGGTAGTCGGCAACACTGGTCGAGTCAAGAATCGTGCTATGTGTAATCTCGCCGTTGGTGATGTCCTTGAATACGATCTCCCGCTGTTCTTCCTCGCTGAACTGTAGATATAACACTCTCTGATGTCCCATCGCTGCAATGTCCAGATCGCCCAGGCTCTTGTATTCCCGGTACACGCGCGGCGTCAGCACCGGAATTTCGATGTCCAGCGCATCAATATCTTTCTTCTCGTTCTCCTTGTCAACTTCAACCACCAGCGGAGTCTTCGGTCCCGTCCCTTCACCCATCGCCTTGCGCTCCAGTATAACGCCTTCGGCCTGAATCGACTCCACGAAGTCCATGAAAGCATTGGTACCGACCACGCTGACATACTCGTCCACATCGCCGGAATACATTCTGCGTAAACCCCGGCCCAGCGTCTGTTCGGGTAAGATGTTACTCGTCGCGCTATAGGCGCGTAAGCCTACAATGGTGGTGACATTCTTAACATCCCACCCTTCTTTGAGCATCATCACCGAGATGATGGCCTTATATGGGCTGTCCATCTCATCAATCTCATTGGCCTGTTTGCGCAGTTTCTCCAGCTCTTCCTTGCTCTTGCCTGAGGTGGATTCGGAAATCTCGCCGTTGTTTTTGGTGTGAATGACCAGCACAGCACCTTTCAAGTCCTCATAATGACCCTCCAGATATTCGGCTACGTCGTCGCAGTTGCGGGTGTCGTCGGTCATCACGAATAGAATCGCATGTTTGCCCATCTTCTCATGTTCGGCATACGCCTTGCGCCATTCGATCACACCCAGATGTATATAGTCGGCGTATTTCTCGGTGTATTTTGCGCTCTGGCGCTCCTGCAATTTAGCACGGCTCGGCGCGTCAGGCAGGACGGGATGCTTGACAACATTCTGCGAGATTGCCTCCACGAGCGGGTAATCGACTACGGTCTGCACAAAAATCGCTCCGTTGTTGTGCTTGGGCGTGGCCGTCGTGTCCACTTGCATAGAAAGAGCTGACCCCTTCTGCTTCAGGCGATTGTGGATGTCTTCGATGGATTTGAACCAAGCCATACGCGGATCGTGAATGTGATGCGCCTCATCATTCAGCACCATCAGCTCGTCAATGTCCCGAACGATCATTCCCAAGTCCACCTTGGAATCCGTGGTCGCTCCCGTGGGGCGCTTGCCCAGGAAATAATCCATCGTGTTTCCATCATCCGGCGTCGGCGGGATATCCTCACCTGAATAAACCCGGTGGATGTTGGTCAGGAAGATATTGCCCGTAGGTCGGGTGATGTGAACCTCGTCTTGCAAATGAAGCGTAAGTTGAAAATCGTTCCGCCAGTTACGGCCGTCAAAGCCGTTATCCGGGATCACCGGGTCTTCAAAGAAAATACGCAGTCCCTGAAAGTCCTTGTAGATGCGGTCGAGCACAATGATGTTGGGCGTGATGACCAGAAAATTCCGCGACAGTTCAGATTCCGGCTCGTAGAGCTTGTGATAAAAACTCCATGCCAGTACCAGACTCATAACCTTCGTCTTGCCACTGCCCGTGGCCATCTTCACCACGAATCGCCGCCAGGTCTCGTCGAACATGCTCCCTGATACAAGACCGCTTGCATCGTAACGCATCAGATCGTGTTTGTCCTTAACCCCCACAACATCGTAGAGATAGACAATCGTCTCCAGCGCCTCGCGCTGAGCGAAGTAATACTGGAACTCTGCAGTTGTGCCGTCTGACCGGGGCAACAGGTGTGGTGTGTTGAACCACCAATTGAGTAAGCTCCTGCTGGTATCCGCCGCGCCGACATAGCCTCCATTCCGAAACTCCTTAACCTTCTTGCGTAGCTCAGCCACCAGCGGCGGCATGAGCTTTTCCATGCTGCTTTCCCTCAATGCCTCATCGGCAGGAAACCAGCGAATGTTCGGATCGAGAATCGCATGCGGAGATTTCGGAAAGTCTTTATGCAGCGCCATTATTTTCCCCCTCCCACGGTAACTTCTATTATTGTCATGGTGTCATTGCCAAAAATGTCCACCACTTTTACCGCGATCTTTCGCCGCCCCGGGCTGCATTCGTGAAAAATGCTCATTAACTCCAGTGATCGGTCTTTTTTTGTACGGAAGCTCTGCCATTCGTTTTCGAAGATGTAATCCCCCGTCCAGCGTTCTTCGCATTCCCCGCTCTCTTCATTTTTCACCCGCACGATTTCGCGCTTGCTCTCAAAGTTGAAGTCTACAGCCCAGTAATCAATCCAGTCCGTCCAAGCCTTGGTGAGCACCTCGCGGGTGACAATCCCGTCCTTGTCCTTGCTCACCTTCACGATCCGCCCCTTCTCAACCACAATCCGAGTGCCTTTGTTCTTGATGGTCGCTTCGGCATTAGCAATTGAGTCCTGTGAATAGAAAACGGAAAAATCAGTTAGTTCCACCGCCACGTTGTTCTTTTTAATATGCGGCTTGACCTCAATTGCCGCTACATCGTGGAACACTACCTGGTTCTTCTCAACCGCCCGTTTATCGAACACCTCGGCGGGAATGTACTTGGGTGCGATGTCAATTCCTTTGGCCCGCGCCTCATCCAGCACGTTAGGGAACAGTCCCATCTCGAACTCGAAGCCCAAAATGTCCACCTTGGTGATGTGCTTCTTACGGCATTCCAAGATGATCTCCTCGACGAAGAGCCGTGTCACCGGCAAGTTCACCGGTCCTACCGCTACCAGCCGCCCGGCCTTTTTCCCGTGGAAGCAAGGGAATCCCTCCGTCTTCTCCGCACGGTACGCGCGCAGGATTAGGTCGACAAATGCTGCCTCCTTTTCTTCCATCTGCTTTTGCTGCTCTGCCTCGCGCAGATTCGGGTTGACGCCGATGTAATGTTGTCGCTCGTACTTGCCAAGGTTCAGGATCTCAAAAGCGCGGTAGCCTTTGCCTTCGGCCTTGAGCGATCGTTGAACGCCAATCATGCGCTTGCGGGTGGAGTGGATGGCGAATTTGCCCAGATCGCTGACGATCCACTTTCGGCCCAGTTTTTCAGCAACAGCAGCAGTGGTGCCGGAGCCGCAAAAGAAGTCAGCAATGATGTCATTTTCATCTGTAGATACTTCTATAATTCTTTTTAATAATTCTTCTGGTTTTTGTGTGGGGTATCCAATTCTTTCCTTGGCTTCTGGATTAATCGCAGGTATATCCCACCAATCTTCAGGAATTTTACCGAGAGGGTTTAAAGTATATTCTTTACCATTAACTATATTTCTCCCTTTTGAAACATAGCCACCAGTTCCATGGTACTCAATTCTTGCCCCATCTGGATTAAATATCCATTGGTTTGTTTTTGAGTACCAAAAAAGCGTATGGTGTTTACGCGGATAAGTCCTTATCCCTCTCCCTCCTTGTCTAAAACACCAGATAATTTCATTATTTATTCGTTCTTTTCCAAATATTTCATCTAACACAAGTCTTATATAGCCAGATACACGCCAATCACAATGCACATAGATACTGCCATCCTCTGCCAGCAAGTCCCGCATCAGCACCAGCCGTTCGTAGATCATGGCGATGAAGGAGTCGGCCCCCTTACCCCAGGTATCGCGGTAGGCGATTTCTTCAAGGATATTGGGCTTCTTGGTAAAGGTGTCGCCGCCGATCTCTATGTCCATGGAAAAATCTGCACCCACGTCGAAGGGCGGGTCGATGTAGATCAGCTTCAGTCCTCCCTGGGCCTCGATCTCCTCGCGGAGCGGCCCGTTCTTCAGTGACGAGAGAATCAGCTTGTTGTCGCCCCAGATGAGCTTGTTTGTCCAGCCCTTGAGCTGGCGACCACGTTCGTCAAAGAGGGACAACTGGGCCGCTGTATCCTCAGGCTTCTCCGCCCGCGGTTCATCCACTTGCTCGATCACCTGAAACGGTAGAACAATATTGCACACCTCGCTCGTCTTGCCATTCCAGACCAGTTCCACCTCGCGGTTCTCTTCGAATAAGAGGAAACGGTATTTGTCCGGCAGGGGTTTATTCGCTTCGATATAGCGGAGAATCTCCCGCTGTTCCTGTTCGGTAAGAAGTGGCATAAAAATTCTCTCCTTCGCGGTGTTCTATCCGGCTTTGGGCCGAGGGACACCATAGACCGTGCTTATACGGTTCCTTATAAGACAATATTGTTACACTCTACAAGTCATCCATAAGGCTACATGTGTTCGCCTTGAATTAACGGGATGACAGAAACTGTTGACCCGAGTGTCGTGCGTGCAACATCCACCAAGTGCTGGTGATGAGTGAAGAAGAGTACTTGGGTTTTTTGCGCCAGTTGACCCATAACCTCGAAGCCAGCGGCGGCACGCGCATCATCGAAGTTAATGAACAAGTCGTCCGCAACGAATGGCAGTGCACTGGCACGCTCCAGATAATCTTCGACTGAAGCCACACGTAGGGCGAGGTAGAGCTGATCGTCGGTACCCGAGCTCATCCCGTTCACGCCCACTTTCTCGCCATCCGGTCGAAGTCCAGCCAGGTGGATGTTATCCTGCTCGTCAAACTCAAGCAGGAGATTACTGAACGACCCACTGGTGAGGGTCGAAAAGAGTTGACCGGCGCGCGTGAGGAGCGGAGCCTGCTTCTCTCGTCGGTAGCGATCGATGGCCCATTGAAGCAGCAATGCTGCCGAGCGAACACGCACATACTGCTCAGCGACTTCCTCCATTTCTGCCAATGCAGACTGCCGGTCTGCCGCAGCCTGCGCCGCAGTGTCATCCCCTCCGATCGCTTCGAATGCTTGGCGTGCCTCGCTCCGCACCTCTTGCTCTTTCATAAGGCACTCTCGCAGTTCGTTCAGTTCTTTATTGAGTGCTTCCTCGCTCACGGTAATCTGGTCAAGATCAACGATGCCACACTCGACTTGCAATTCGTCAACCGAAAGGCCATCGCCTTCTTCGTTGAGGGTCTCAATTACTTGCGAGAGTCCATCCTGTAAGTTCCGCAAGCTGTCCGACTTGTCGATCGCGGTTTTGAGCTTATCGATGTTCTCTACACCTGCGGTTTCTTGAAGATGGTGGATGGTCTCACGGGTCTCGCGCCATGATTCTTCACATTCTTTGATATTTTCTTCGAAGGAAGCAAGGTCTTTGTCCTTTTGCTTTCGGAGTTCGTGTATACGCCACGCCTCATCAAGGCAACGCTCCAATGTGAGAACTGCATCTTCCGGTTCAGCCTCAGCGAGATCGGGAGCGACAGCAACGACGATCTCCGCCACGTCGTGGTCAAAAGAAGCTATGTAGTGCTCGATCTTGCCGATCCGCTCGTTGCGCAGTTCGTTGACCCTCACGGCTATCTCTCTCATTTCGTCGATCACATCAACCTGGACTGCAACCGCTTCGGGATTCACCCCGGCACCAAATCCCAGCGTAGAGAGTGCCGCGGCCCACTGGGTCTCCCACTCCGCCCATAGGCGCTCAGCATTGTCCAACGCCTTGCGTTTGCGGTCAGTATCGGTCTTCGCATTGCGTAGCTCTTCCTCCATCTGTTGTATGTTTTCGTTGTTCTGTTCGTGTCGGCGCTGAACACTGGCAGCAGTCTCGAAGATGATACGCAGTGTCTGCTCCTTCAGAGACCTTGAGTCTCCGTTCACTTTCATAATTTCTTTGAGAAGCCGCTCTTTTACTTCCTTCTCTTGAAGGCGAAGGACGTCACTCTCACGTTTTGCCTCATCACGCTGTTTAACAAAATTCACCACTTCGGCTCGGGCAGCAACCCACTCCAGCATGGCGTCAGGCGACAACGGTGTAAACGGGCAGTCCTCCCACATGTCCTCCCAGGCTGTGTTCAGCGCATAACCTTCTGCTTTAAGGGTCTCCTCTTCCCTGCGCAGGCCCTCCTGCAGGGCTTCCTGATCAGCAATCTGTCTGGAGATCACTGCAAGCTTGGCAGCGGCCTCGGCTTTATCAAACCGCTTATCGGCTGCCTCATCTGCAGAATACACCGCTGTTTCATAGGCGTCGGAAAGGTTGTTTTCCGACTCGTTGAAGAGACAAAACTCCTCTTTGGGAATTGATATTCGCTCAACATACCGTCGCCGGATCAGAGACCAGCCGAGATCGCGATGTTTGCGCAGACGTGCGAGCTCTTCGGGGGGCACGGCATGTTCTTCACCTGTAACCCGCTCATGGGCCTTTTTCTGCCGTTCCATATCCTGTTCAGTACGACGGATGTTTTCACGGCAGGCCCTCAGGCTTTGATCCAGTTCACGACGGGTATCGCGATGGGCCTGCAACGTATCGCGCGGAGGCACATTCATGGACGTTAATGTTTTTTCGTTGGTGACTTCCGGTCTGAGCGATGTTAGGTGGTCCTGTATTGAAGCTTGGGCCTCCCGTTCCTCACCATCGGCGGCTGTAATCTGGGCGGTAATATCGCCGCTCTCACGTGTCACCTCGATCACCGTAGCAAGCTTCGATACGTCGACGGTCACTCCCAACTCATCATGCTGATACGTTAACTCGGTGAGCCGTTTCTCGGCCTCATCCAGGGCAATTTCCGCATTCTCTGCTTCTGATAGCACTTCACCGCGCTTGTTCAGGAGTGTACGCACAGTAGCCACCGGGGGTCGGGCAGGAATGCGCGAGACCAATTGGTCTATATCGGCTGTTTTCCACTCAAGCTCGCTTGCCAGGCGTTTTAGGGCCGCTTCGGCGACGGCAAGCTCGGCTCGGCGCGTGGGCAGATCGGCTTTGCCGGCACGCACCTGAATGCGCTGTTCATGGAGTTGTTTAATGTCTTCCTCCCGCAGCAACAGCTCTTCGTCATAGGTCAGTGCCTCCAGTTCTTTGAGGGCGGTTTCGAGATGCTCTTTCAAGGCTTGCATACGGGCAGCGGCCAGTGCATCTTCCCTCTCAGCCGTTGCCAAGACCCCACGGGCATCCTCAAAAAGAGGCGTTACCATCCCCAGCGCCGCAATTTCTGATTCTAACTCGGATTTTCTCCGCACATCTCGATACACGCGCCGAATGCGGTTCAGCTTGCGTAGCTCGGCCGACTTGCCTTCAATTTCATTATCAAGAGCAGCATAGCTCTCCCGGGCGGCATCATAGACACGTCTGAGGGCCTGCCACGTGCTGGAGGTCACCGTTTGCTCACGGAGCTTCTTCTCCGCTGCCTTCAGCCGATCCTCCCCTTTGTAGTATTTTCTGTGGGCGGCCCGGCGCGGTGCCCACAGCGCATCAGCTTCCTCCTCCAACTCTTTTAGCCGATCCCGCAGACCCGAGATGCCGGTGCCTGCAGAGAAAAGCATTTGACCTACCTCATCCTGGGCTTCCAGTATTTCACGGCCGCCTTTGCGTAGACGCTCATGGTCCAGACTGAACATTCGCTCGAAGAAGCTCCGATCGGCGCCGGCGAGGAACGAAGCCAATGCTCCATCTCCTGTAGGAATCGGCACCTCATTGGGTGTCAGAAACGTATCCCTGTTTCCCTTCCGGCGGCGAGCCTCCAGCGTTTCACCATCTTTTTCAAGGAGAGCTCCGATCTGCATGCTGCTATAATCATGAAGGAAGTTGAAAGATGAGTTGCGCGGGATGCCAAAAAGAAAGTCTTCGAGAGCTGATAACGCAGTGGATTTGCCGGCTTCATTAGGCCCGAAGACGATGTGAATGTCCGGGTCGCAGTTGGGCAACTCAAGGGATATGTTGGTGAAGCGGCCATAACGGAGCAAATCAAGGCGGCAGATACGCATGGCCTATTCCCCTTCTGCGGTGATGCGCGCCATGAGATAGCTGCTCGCCGCGTTAATCAGGCCGGTGTAATCACCGTCGATGACGGCTTTTAGGAGGATATCCTCGGCATCTGCACGGACCTCGTGCGGTAACCTGCGTACAAGCTCACCGATATCGGCATCCAAGCGTTCCATCAGCGTTGCATCTTCACCGACATTGTCTAACAAGCGTTGCAGTTCCCCCAGAGCATCTTCCCGATCGCGCAATGTCACCGCATTGAGCATCGGTTGCGTAGAGACTATAACTTTCTCTACCCAAGCAACCTCATCGCCGAGTCCGAGAGCTGCGGCCCGTGCTTCGGCAAGAAGATGTTTCCGTGATGCCAGCAGCTGGCTATTGATCTCGGTTTGACCCGTGATCTCGATGCGACACGCCAACAAGCGGCCATCCGCATCTCGAATAACGGCTTTTTCAATGGCGTCACGCACACGATCGATGACATCCACAGTTCGGTCACAACCATCCACAGGGACCGAAACGAGAGCCCAGCGCACGACGTCGGCCTGTAGCTGAACAAGCTCTGTTACCTCTCCTTCTTCAACGGTGACCAGGAAGGACCCCTTCGGTCCAGTCTCACGAATGTGCCGTCCCTGTAAATTGCCAGGGAAGACCACGTGGGGCCGTTCATGAAGGATGTTGCACTGGTGGACGTGGCCGAGAGCCCAATAGTTGTAGCCTTTAGTCTCAAGCTCATAGAGCGTGCAGGGTGCATAATTAGCATGGCCCCCCATGCCCCCGATACTCGTATGCAAAACTCCGATATTGAACATCGACGAAATCGGCTCTGGGTAATCGGGAACCAGGTTATCTACAATATCGCGCTGCCGGAAACTCTGGCCATGGAGGGCAACGCCGAGATTTTTAAGTTGGAATGTTTCTGGCCTTCGTGAGGAAAATGTCTTCACATTCTCTGGCAGGGTCAGGCGGCGAGTGATCTGACTCTCCGCGTCATGGTTGCCATAGAGAACAAACGAGGGAATATGAACCTTGGCGAGTCTACCCATCTGCTGGATGAAAAACAGCCCCGTTTGATAGTCGCGCCAATCCCCGTCATAGAGATCACCCGCGATAATGAAGAAGGAAGCTTCTTCGTCGATCACCTGAGCAATTAGATTGTCGAATGCCTCTCGCGTCGCCGTTCGAATCCTCTCTGCAGCACGGGCATCGTAATTGGCAAGCCCCTTGAGTGGGCTGTCAAGATGAATGTCCGCTGCGTGTACAAAACGAAAGGAGTTCAATGGGTGCATGCCTGCTTTCTCATGCTATGGAAAGTGATATTCAACAGTGTTTATGTTTTTCATGAAAAACGCAAACACTGCCCCAAAAAGAATTTCATGTATCTATTAGATTTAACCCCCCACTACCTCACTAAAATAAAACACTTCCAAGGATGTTTGTCAATAATTTTAATTATTAGCTGCTGAAATGCAGATTTTTTATATTGTTGGGTTTATTCAATCGCAAGCGTACTTAGCTCCTGCGAGCATCGCCGGGGGAGGGGGAAACCTCGCTCTTTTCTGTGTGATTTGCTTACATATGGCTTACACGAGGCTATATAGGTAATGCAAAAAGGGGTTACGATTTCTCGTAACCCCTTGATTTATTTGGTACCCCCGGGGCGATTCGAACGCCCGACACACGGATTAGGAAACCTTATAAGGCCAATCTCTTCTTTCTCAACCCCCCACTTATCTTACCTTCTATTTCTATCATGAGTAATGTTATTATAAATGGACTATTTGAACTTGCCAACTTTAACGTAATAGTTGGCAAGTGTTAAATCGGAGCAATCTCAACACTCATAAGGGTTAGCTGTGATTTTGCAACAAATTGGAAAAAATAAGCCTTAACTTTCTGCCAAGTTTATGTTATAGAAGTAATGAAACTTGACAAGAATGGAAAGGCTATGATGAAAGCCAAAATACGAAATTTAAACCATCCCAAAAAGGGTTCAGTCATTCGGGTGGACCCAATCCGCAAAATAAGAGACATCAACGACAATACCCTTGCCTTTGCCACCACTGACAGTCTCGTTCATCATTGAACGCTCATACAAATCAAAGGAAATAACTATCGAGTAAAATAATCTTACGTACGTACACAAAAAATGATTGTTCTTTCTTGTGCTAAACAATCGCGTTTCTCTTCCTATCGGTTGCCTTCAGTAGTATCTGTGAGCTACCCAAGGCTAAAGCCATTGGGCTTCCCGGGTCATAGACTCTGGTTACTAACAGACGCCTTACCGGGTTTCTCTTTAATGTCCGACTCGGCTCCCAAGCCGGACAATGTTTTTAATCCTTGCTAACAAGCGTCTTAAAAAAGGTCAACTGTTTTTTCAAGGAAGCTAAAGCAAAAACTTATATCCCAAACCTGAAGGATTGGATTTTACGGCCTGAAGGTCAAGGCTATAATTGTGCCTTGACCCCAACTCTCTCACACAAGAGACGGGAGGGATCAGTACTGGTAACAGAGGGGGAGAACTTGATCGGTGGCAACATAATGCCTACAAATATTCTCTTGACAAACAACGATCGATTACCTATATAGTTCACGCTATGCGTAATTATGAACAGGAAATCCACTACCGCCTGCTGAAGATGTTGAGCAAGGAGCCCAATATCACCCAGCGGGATATGGCAAAAAGAATGGGTATCAGCCTTGGCAAGATGAACTACTGCGTCAATGAACTTGCAGCCAAAGCGTGGATAAAGGTTATCTCCTTCAAGGGCGCCAAGAATAGAACCCTTTACGCATATATACTTACTCCGAAAGGCATGCAAGAAAAGGCCGGGATGACGCTCAGCTTTTTAAAAAGAAAGTTAGTGGAATACGAAGAAATAAAGAAGCAGATAAAGGAGCTTTACTATGAGACTGAGGAGAAGGTTTTTGATGATTCGGATAGTGAACTGATCGTTGCCGTGAAAAAGATTATTTGAGACCAGGCCAAGCATAACTCGATGTAATTACAATCATTTCTTTCGTTATTCTTATGTAACCCAAGGGGCGGAGCTGTATCAAGCTATTATGAACTTTTCAGAAAAACACTTTCAAATATTAGGTACCTTAGATAGCCAGGAGATTTCAAGTCAGCGCCAATTGGCAAAATCTACAGGAATCAGCCTTGGCCGGATCAATTATGTTCTGAAGCAGCTTTTAGAAAAAGGCCCTGTCAAAACCGGCAACTTCCGTAAAAATTCTTATAAGATAGGCTATACTTACCTTTTAACCCCAAAAGAGATTGAAAAAAAATCAAAGTTAGCGGCACATTTTATAATATCCAAACTAAAAGAGTACCACAGCATCCGTAATAAGCTGGCAGAAAGATTAATCTCCATTTCAAAAAATGGCCATAAACGCATTGTTTTTATCGGTCCTGAAATAGTAAAAGAGTTTGTTGATTCCATAATACGGGAAAATGCCTTGGACCTGACACTTGTCGGTCACTGCTCCTGCTGGGAGTCTCTAAGAAATTATGAACCTGACTCCTTTGATATAGCCATTTTGTTTGATGGCAGCAGAAAAGACACAAGAAAGATAAGGGAAGAGGTGGGCATACCTTCACACAAGCTACTGCCGCCTTGTTAACGGCCAGTTGACTAAATAAACCAAAAGGATCACTTAATATGAAAGTCCCATTACTCGATTTAAACGCTCAATTGCAAACAATAGAAAAAGACGTAAAAGCCGCCGTCAATGAAGTCATCGACTCCACCCGTTACATTATGGGTCCCAAAGTCGTAGAGCTGGAAGAACAGATCGCCGAATATGCGGGCGCCAAATACGCAACGGGAGTCTCTTCGGGGACCGATGCCCTGCTAATTTCGCTTATGGCCGTGGATGTCGGGCCCGGCGATATCGTCATTACGACCCCCTTCTCCTTTTTCGCCACGGCGGGCGTTATCGCGCGACTTGGCGCAACCCCTGCGTTCGTGGACATAGATCCCGATACATATAATCTGAGTCCGGACGCCTTGCGGCATTGGTTTGGGGCAAACAAGGAAAAGATTGATAAGGTAAAAGCGATCATCCCTGTACATCTCTACGGCCAATGCGCGGACATGGACCCGATCCTTGAGATCGCCGAAAAACACAACATCCCGGTTATCGAAGACGCCGCACAGGCAATCGGCTCGGGGTATCCTTCAAAGACCGGGGTAAAGAAAGCCGGCACTATGGGAACCATGGGCTGCTTTTCATTCTTCCCCAGCAAGAATCTCGGAGCCATGGGCGATGGCGGGATGGTTGTCACAAGCGATGCGAACATTGATGAAAAACTGAAAAAACTCAGAAACCATGGCGCAAAACCCAAATATTACCATGCCCTGATCGGAGGTAATTTC
>Ga0208905_1001150_pt1 | contig 13372 bp, 7 predicted proteins | sample AntAceMetag02UKS_FD_184776 | JGI IMG/M metagenome (GOLD analysis project Ga0208905, IMG submission 184776) | Saline lake microbial communities from Ace Lake, Antarctica - Antarctic Ace Lake Metagenome 02UKS (SPAdes) (version 2) | ecosystem: Environmental > Aquatic > Non-marine Saline and Alkaline... | reverse complement strand
CCCAACCGGGTTTCCTTTTTAATCAGTCTGAAAACGTAGTCTCAGGATCAATTTTGTGCTTTCAATGGTTTGTTTTTCATCTGAATCCTATCGTTGTTCTCTCGGCTGATAAAATTTCATAAAACCGGGAAATTTGAGACGTTCACTCTTATCTCTGCGTTCATACTTCAGTCCAGGCCATTTTTTTTGTTTGAAAACATTTTCCTAGCAGCCTGTGTGCGATGAAGAAGGCGTGCGGGAGGTGGCCGGGCGAAGGTGTTAAGGAATTCCACAGCCGGAACCCATGAGCTCACCTAAAAATGGCATTCACATTTGGAATCAAAATCATTTTGTGATTTCTCATCAAAACAAGTGTGAGGCTGGCGCCTCATACCCGTTTAACATGAAAATGCCGTTCCCATTTTTAGCGAACAACACCTGAAACATTCGTTTCATGCACGTTTTCATGTTCTCTTCCGATAAGGAAACCATCAAATATGGAGATCTGATATTTCTTCGGGGGACAAAACTACCTCTTTAGTTACATTTGAGATCGCTGCCCGCTGCATTGTAAGAGAATCTACCCGGTCAGGAAGCGAACCTGAGACGAACTCATGGATCAGAAAAGCAGGCGAAACAGCATCCAGAATCTCCCTCACTCGTGGTGAGGTAAATGGCCGGTGCTGATCGATCTGTCCGGCATACTGGAAAGCAAGCTGTTCCTGGTGGTGCCGTTGCATCGTTTCAAACCCTGCCGGAATTCCACGCTCTTTTCTGATGGCACGGATGATCTGACATTCTGTCCGGTGGAGATGAACGGCATCCATCCGATCCATAACCGGGTCTGGAAGATTTTTGAGGCACGAGAGCACGGCGTCAATGCAGGTATTCTCATCATCAGACCCAGCAACATAATTTATCAGGTGTCCGGTGTCCAGCAGAAATCCATAGTTCTTATAGTTCAGTTCGTCCATGAACGTAAGAATCGGTTGCGGGTCTGCATAGGTACATCCCGGATACCAGAGATTCTCAAAGAGGATTCTGACCGGAGGTTCCCGACCAGGGAAGGTGCTGACCAGATTGTTCAGGAAGACCGCCGCCTCCTGAAGCACTTCAGCATCATTGAGTCCGTACTGATACGTGAATAATTCTTCCGGCAACGAATACGAGAGATGAAAAACAGTATACGCAGCTCCCAGATGAGCGGCATTTGCCAGCTGAAGACGAAGACCACTATAGAGTTCTTCGAGCGTTGTGCAGACATAAAATGAGGAGTCAAATTTTTTTCTGCTCTCTTCCTCATCCAGATGCATCAGTTCAAGCCATCCTGAGTGAAACGGGAGGTGAACCCCTCTTACAAGACCTGCTGGAATATCAGAGGGCAGGGGTTCATACCCGGTATAAAGCTCAATACCCTCCAGATGATGATCCCGGCAGAAGGCTTCGACACCCTCCCATTTCCCGTCAAAACAGGTCCGGTCCCAAGGATAAATAGTGTAGTTCATGAGCTCTTCGTAATCTGTGTCAGGCATCATACGCATAAAAGATTGTAGATCATTTTACTTATAACAAATTTAATTTACCAAGGGGCTGCAAATAACTATCTACGATCTGATGAAACCAAAAAATGTTCTTGTTCTTACAACTCTCTGTATTCTTTCAGTGATCAGCATTTTCATCTCGATTTGTATGGGCCCGACATCAGTTCCTCTTGCGGCTATTCTTCCTTTTCTGCCACATGAAGGTACCATTGACGCAACCGCTCAGATGATTGTCTTTGATGTGCGCCTTCCACGGATTCTTGCAGCATTTCTGGTCGGGTGTGGTCTCGCGGTTGCCGGCGCAGCAATGCAGGGTCTGTTCAAAAACTCTATGGCAGACCCCTATATTATCGGAACGTCATCCGGTGGTGCACTCGGCGCTGCGATTGCAATTGTCATCTTTGGCGGACTGTTCCTGCCGGTCTTTGCCTTTATTGGTGCAACGGGTGCTACGTTTCTCGTTTATATTGTCTCGACCAAGAAGGGACGGGCACCCGTTGAGACCCTTCTCTTATCCGGTATTGCCCTTTCCATGTTCTTCTCGTCGATCCTTTCATTTCTGATGTATAACGCCGGGAAAAGTCTGCATCAGATCATGTTCTGGCTCATGGGAGGATTCTGGAATGTGGGGTGGCCGGATGTGTACACCGGCGTTCTCATTCTGGTTGGCTGCGTAATAATCGTTGCCTTCTCCCGTGATCTCAATATTCTTTCACTGGGTGAAGATGATGCTTTCAGTCTTGGCGTCAACGTTGAACAGCTCAAGAAGATTCTGCTGTTTCTGAGTGCTTTTATCGCCGGAATTGCTGTATCTATCGCGGGCGCCATTGGATTTATCGGACTTATAACACCCCACATTATCCGCCTGATCGTCGGTCCTGATCACCGGATTCTCATCCCGACCTCCTTTCTGGCCGGAGGACTGTTCCTTTTGTGGGCCGATAATCTCACCCGGACCTTCTTTAACGATATGCCGGTCGGGATTATTACTGCCTTTGTCGGAGCGCCGTTCTTTATGTATCTGCTCAGAATGAGGATGAAGGCATGATCGATGTCTCTGACCTTTCAGTCGGGTATGGGGCCGGGGCGATCATCGAGCACATATCCCTGCATGCCGGGAAAAATCTGTCTGTTGGCATCATCGGACCAAATGGTTCAGGAAAGACAACGCTGTTAAAAGCAATCAGCAACATTCTTGAACCATATTCCGGAACGGTGCAGATTGACGGGGAAGATATCACTTCAATCTCTGCGAGAAATCTTGCACAAACGATGGGCGTTGTTCCACAGGAGACCGCCATCTCCTTTGATTATTCGGTTTCAGACATTGTCATGATGGGTCGCCACTCCTATATTGGCCGTTTCAGTTCGGAATCTCCGGAAGATCGCAGAATTGCCCAGGCTGCAATGGAAACCTGCAATATTACTCAGTTTGCTGACCGGTCGGTAAACGAGATCAGCGGCGGTGAACGTCAGCGGGTAATTATTGCCCGGGCCATTGCACAGGAACCAAAAATTCTGTTACTTGACGAAGCAACCTCACATCTTGACATCAATCACCAGATTGAAATTCTGAATCTTATACACAACCTCGAAGGAGTTGTTAAGATCGGGGTGTACCATGATCTGAATCTTGCTGCCCAGTACTGCGACCACCTGATTCTCCTGAATCATGGGGCAATTTGCGCAGATGGCAGTCCCGCTGAAGTTCTTACAGCAGGAAACCTGAAGGAGCATTATTCAATTAATGCCGTTGTAACCATCAATCCGGTGAGCAAAAAGCCCCGGATTACCTCGTTCTTTGAATGCCATGACAATTGTTCCTCACCCAAAAAAATTCATATTATCAGTGGCGGAGGGTCCGGTTCTGAACTGATGCATGCACTTTGTGCATGTGGTCATAGTCTGAGCGCCGGAATTCTGGCAACGAATGACTCAGATTATGCTGCTGCGGTTTCACTTGAGATCCCGGTCATTGCCCTGCCGGCTTTTGCCCCTATTAGTAAGGAGAAAACAGAGGAACTGAAACGGGCAGTGCATGAGGCAGACTGTGTTGTCTTAGCCGGGATGCCCTGTGGTGATGACAATCTCGTAAATATTACTCTTCTGTCTGATCTTGTCGATACACCGGTGTATGTGCTTGGTAAATGTTCGGACTTTACAACCGGCGGTAATCTTCAGACTGTTTTTGATACCTTTCAGGAGGGAATTGTGCCGGTTGATACAATGCAGGAACTTTTCCCGTATATTGACAGATAATTTCGACAGGGAAAAACCGTAATACAGCTTTTTAATTTTTTCAACCGGACTGACTATTTTTTCCCACGTCACTATCACCGGAGAATCTGCCGGAGTTCACAGAAAAGCATCCGGAGACCTGCCAAAGATTAGTTTATTTAAATCAATTTTTTATGATCAGTTTTTATGTTCTAATATTAAATTAATGTGTATTAGATCTGGAGATGTACATATGTCATTCTGCATAAAGAAATCTGTAATTGCCGGCTCGATAACATTTTTGTTGATATTCGCACTGATAATCGGAACAGTTTCAGCAGATACTGAACTTCAAAACTCTTCCGTACACGTCAAAAGTAACTTTACCTGGGACGGAGGAGTAACACTCAAAGAAGGGCCGGACATCATATTCTCACCCACCAATAACCCGACAGCTGAGTACGATGTGAATGCAACCTCTGATCTTGCAGCACTGAAAAAGGCAGCTGAAGAGGGAGAGTTTGCGTTCTACACGGATGATTCATGGTATTCTTCCTATGGCTCATTCTCCCTTACCGGAATTGAGAGCGTAAACAACACAGAAGACTGGACATATTACTGGGCGATTTTCATCAACGGCGCCGCAACAACAACTGGTCTTGCCGGAAATATTCTTGAAGACGGTGATTTCCTCCAGTTCTGCTATGGGTACTCAAATTACACAGAGGGTATCTCACCAACACCGGCAAACTGTGACAGTCTGGTAAACATTTCCGTAACCATTGAGGAACCATTCAGCTGGGATGGAGAGATAACACTTGAAAAAGGGCCGGACGTTACATTCTCACCCACCAGCAACCCGACAGCAGAGTATGACATAAATGCAACCTCTGATCTTGCAGCATTAGATAAGGCAGCAGAAGAGGGAGGATTTGCATTCTACACTGACGACTTATGGTACTCGTCATATGACACATTCTCCCTTACCGGGATTGAGAGCGTAAACAACACAGCAGACTGGACATATTACTGGGCAATCTTCATAAACGGTGCAACAACACCCAGTAGTCTTGCCGGGAACACTCTTGAAGACGGTGATCTCCTCCAGTTCTGCTATGGTTACTCAAATTACACAGAGGGTATCTCACCAACACCGGCAGACTGTGACAATCTGGTAAACATTTCCATCACGGTTGAGGACGGATTTAACTGGGATGGAGAGGTAACACTTGAGAAAGGGCCGGACATTACATTCTCACCCACCAGCAACCCAACAGCAGATTACGACGTGAATGCAACCTCTGATCTTGCAGCACTGAAAGAAGCAGCAGAAGAGGGAGGATTTGCATTCTACACAGACGACTCATGGTATTCTTCCTATGATACATTTACTCTGTCAGGGATTGAGGGGGTAAACAATACAGCTGACTGGACACATTACTGGGCAATCTTCATAAACGGGGATTCAGCGCCGGCAGGACTTTCTGCAAACACACTTCATGACGGAGATCTCCTCCAGTTCTGTTACGGATACTCAAATTACACAGAGGGAGTCTCCCCCACACCGGCAGACTGTGACAATCTCATAAACATTTCCGTCACTATTGAGAGCGGATTGAACTGGGATGGAGAGGTAACACTCGAAACAGGGCCGGACGTTGCATTCTCACCCACTAGCAACCTGACAGCAGAATATGACATACATGCAACATCAGACCTTGCAGCGCTGAAAGCGGCAGCAGAAGAGGGAGAATTTGCATTCTACACAGACGACTCGTGGTATTCTTCATATGGCATCTTTACTCTTACCGGCATTGAGGGGATCAATCAGACAGCAGACTGTTCATACTACTGGGCAATCTTCATAAACGGGGATTCAGCGCCGGCAGGACTTTCTGCAAACACACTTCATAACGGTGATCTCCTCCAGTTCTGTTACGGATACTCAAACTACACAGAGGGAGTCTTCCCCACACCGGCAGACTGTGACAATCTCGTAAACATCACGGTAAATATTGACAGCTTCAATTGGGACGGCGATGTCAGTCTGAAGTCCGGGGCGGATTTCACATTCTCACCCACGGGTAATCTGACAGCAGAGTATGACATACATGCAACATCTGACCTTGCTGCACTGAAAAAAGCAGCAGAAGCCGGTAATTTTGCATTCTACACGAACGACTCAGAGTATCTCTCAGACAACACCCTGACGCTTACAGGAATAAACGGGATAAATAACACAGCAGACGGGTCATATTACTGGGCGGGTTTCATCAATGGGGATCTAGCACCGGCAGGATTTTCTGCAAACATTCTTGAAGACGGCGATCTGCTCCAGTTCTGTTACGGGTATTCAGATTCCACCGAAGGAGTCTTCCCCACACCAACAGATCATGAGAATATCATATCTATTTCAGTAACCATTACGTCGGGAGAGACCGCCAACGTCCGGTGGAACACAACTCCCCTCTCCGGAGATATTGAAACACCGCCACTCGTTGCAGATGGAAAGATTTTCGTCTCAACATGGTGGACAACCGAGAAAAAAGACGACTACTTCCTCTACTGCTTCAATGAAAATGACGGAACATACCTCTGGAAAAACACCCTTGCTGAGGGAGTCGGTTCCTACTTTGCCTCTCCGGCAACCGGCGGTGGCAACGTGTTTGTCAGAGGCACCAATGGTGTGTTATACGCCGTAAATACCACAAGCGGGTTAACAGAATGGACAACAACCCTTGACGGATCACCAATGTGGTGGAGTCAGGCCACTTCATCCCCAGTTGTTTCCGGCTCCCATCTCCTTGCAGTCTCTCAGACTTCAGGAACATTAAGGAAATTTGACTTCGACGGAAATGAGGTTCAGACCTTTAACACAGAAGGGGGCCTTGAATCAAGGAGTTCTCCCGTAGTCTCCGGCGAAAAGGTCTATTTCGCTGCCGGAAATTCCCAAAAGCTCTATGCCATTGATCTCGAATCCTTTGAAGAGAACTGGGAATTTACATCACCTGAAAACATATTCTCTTCACCGGTTGTAGGGTCAGATACCGTTTATTTCACGACAGCATCGTCCCTGTATGCCATAAACAAAACAAACGGAGAAGAGAGATGGACCATAAATATCAGTTCACCAAGTGGTGCCGGAACACCTGCACTATCAGATGGTTACCTCTACGTCGGTGAAAAAGACGGACTGCATACATATAATGCGCTCAATGGTTCTGAAGAGTGGTCGTATACTTCCAAAACAGCAGTGGTCTCACCGGCAGTTGCAGGAAACTCCGTGTATTTTGCCACAAATGAAAAAACAGGGACGGTGTATTGTCTTGATTCCGAAGAAGGAGCACTAAAATGGGAATATAAACTCCCTGAGCCTTCAACCAGTTCCTTTGCTGCGTTCTGGGGTTCCTCCCCATTTGCTGATACCGATAAACTCTACATCGGCTGTTCATATTATAACACCCTCTACTGTTTCGGTCCAAAACTCCCTCTGGGAGAACCGGCACTCTATGCTTCTCCGGAAGGCGGATGTGCACCGCTCAATGTGACATTTTCTGCATCCGGATGTGACCGTGCAACAGGATTTGACCTGAACTTCGGTGACGGAACAGAGCACCATGTTTCTGATACCCTCCGGGGCGTTTCGGTCTGCCATACCTATACCTCTCCAAAAGATTACACGGCAACACTTACCATTTCAAACGCAGATCAAACCGAAACCCGGCTGAAAAATCTCATCATACATGTAATCACTGCGCCGGTAAACGGGACAGCGGACGTTTCTCTGAACGCCGGTGCACCCGGTGTAAATATTTCAGTCCCTGAAACCGGAACACAACGGGTTGCAATAAATATTACCGGCTGGACGGATTCCGGAGATGCAGCCGAATACATAAAAGAAGACGGGACGGTGGTCTCGATTCTGACGACTGATTTTTCCACATCAGACGGGGTCAAAACCGGAAATGTCTCATCGGTGATAATCTCATCGCCGGCAATACACAGTAGTGAAATAAGTCCGGATGTCGGAAATGCATCCGTACAGTTACATTTCACAATGGATGACTACCAGGAAAATGCCTCTGTTAATACGGTGATCTCTTCGGATACTTCCGATGACGCCGGAAATGCATTCTCAGTGGCATGTACTGGTGCCGGCCTCACCTGCAACGCTGTTGCCTATACCGTTTATTTCACAAAATCAGGATTCGCGAACGAGAGCTCGATATCATCTGTTAATCTTTCCTTTACCGTGAAAAACAGCTGGATCACAGATAACGGTGGTATTTCAGATGTGAAGATCATCCGGTGGAATGATGACGGTGAAAAAGAGATTCTCACCCCATATACACATGAAACCACCGGAAATTACACCACACTTTCTGTCACTTCCGGAGGATTCTCGGTCTACGGCGTTGCTATGACCAAAACCATCCCGGCACCTTCTTCCGGAGGAGGCAGCGGAGACAGCGGAAAGGATTCCCTTACCTACACCTCAGTATCCATTCCCGCAGGAACATTCAACGTAACTGCTGACAGCGGCAGGGTGTACACCCTAAAGTATCAGACTGCTATTGGCATTCTGAATGCATCCGGACATTCCTACGTTGCCGATGATTCATGGTATAACGAATACGGAACACTGTATCTCAAGTCAATCGACAATACTGAAAACGCTGGGTCTTCCGGATGGATGTATCAGGTAAATGGCATATCACCAAGTGTCGGCGCAAATGTAAAACAATTAACCAACGGGGATCAGGTGTTATGGTATTACAGCGAGAGTATGAGCGCTGAACCTGAAAAATCTCTTCATAAACTTGCCCTTAAAGCTCAGATATCCACCTCTGTCTCCGGGAGTTCCGGAGGGTCATCCGGGACAGATTCTGACACAGCAACCGGCGAGGAAAACAGTACAGAGCAGAAACATTCAGTTGATGTGGCAATCGGACTGCCTCAGGATTCCTCTTTAAACCTTGAAGACGGAAGGATGTATTTCTCCATTGACATTGATTCAGCAAAATCATCCGGTGAAAACATTGTTCAGGACAAAAATTCTCTCATTGTCACCCGTGGAGACCTTATACTTGCAATAAATTATGTAGACTTTAAGGTAAGGAATGGAGTTACCGCCGGTGAAATTGAATCAATAGAACTAAAGACCACTCCGGTCGGTGACAGTGTCAGAGCATATCTTGTCATGGACATGAACAACATTCCTGTTGATGGTCTGGTGAACCTCGCCACAATCGAAGATGTCGATACTTCGGGTATTAATCGCCTCCTGAAGGATGCCGGAAGCGGCGAGATTATCGACAATGCTGTTTTTGAGCTTGCTACTGAAAAACAGAATATTGAGGATGGCATCGATATAGCTTCTGCTACGGTGTATATGACCATCCCAAAAGATCTGATCTCCGGCAGAGACGATAGTTCTGCATTCCGGATAGTTCATATTCTTGAGAACGGCGGGATTGAGATCTTAACGCCGGAAATTATCACTGATGATGAATCTGATCTGATAACGTTCAGAGGAACTTCCAAAAAAGGAATCTCCTCATTTGTTCTTGCAACGCTCTCGTCTGAAACCGAATCATACGGGAATATTCCTGTAAACGGTCAGGCACCGGCCGGAGAAGAGATACCTGCCCAGGCATCCGGTTCTGGTACCCTGCCGGTATTTGCAGTATTATCTCTTTTCTGTCTGGGAATGACCCTTAAGCTGAGAAGGAAGTGAATTAATTGAAAAAATATCTGATACCCCTTTTTATTCTGGTGTTTTTGTTAGCACTCATCTCCCCTGTTGCCGGCTATCCTTTTGCTGGTTCAGACCCGGAGATAGCCGGTTCGATCAACTATTTTAAGACCTGCCAGAAATCCGATGGCGGTTTTGGTGAACTGGACCGTGATTCAAACCCCGGAACATCAACCTGGGTCATACTGGCTCTCGCCTCTACCGGCGAAAACCCCACCGGATGGACCAAAAACGGCGTTTCAGTCATGGATTATCTCAGAACAATTGCCCCTGAGACCGTGGCGCTTGACGGGACATCTGAGACATCCAAGATGATTCTTACTCTGATTGCAATCGGGGAAGACCCCCGGAATTTTGAGGGAACTGATTTCGTCACTCTCCTTAAAAATAAGGAGAAGGACTCCGGCCAGTTCGGAGATCATATCTACACAACAAACTGGGCAGTTCTTGCACTGTCTGCTGCCGGAGAAGATGTTTCCAAATCAGTACAATGGCTTGAGTCACAGCAGAATGAAGACGGCGGATTTGGATGGACTCTGAATGCCGAAAGTGACAACGACGACACTGCATCGGCTGTGATGGCACTCTGTTCAGGAGGCAGAACGTCTTCTGATACCTCTATAAAATCAGCAGTCTCTTTTTTCAGAGAAAGTCAGGGAAATGATGGCGGATTTAACTATGGTGGGTCAAGTTCGTCCAACACCGCATCTGATTCGTGGGCCATACAGGCACTCACCGCTGCCGGAGAGAAACCTGCAACATTTACGAAAAACGGCAATTCCCCGGTTGATAACCTGTTAAGCTACAGAAGCTCCGACGGGTATTTCATGTGGACATCCCTTCTGACCGATAACCCGTGCAGGATGACATCAAGCGCTGTCCCGGCACTTCTGGGCCAGCCATATCCGATTCTACCCGACAAAAATACCCCGGTTCTTTCGTCCCCGGCTCAGACGCCTGAGAGAAAACCCACCGCCACTCCTCAGATTACACCCTCAGTGAGTTCAGCTAAACAATCCGGAGAAGCCCGGACTGTTATCGACGACTTCGGAACTGAGGTCACCATCCCGTCAACACCACAGCGCATCATCTCGCTTGCACCGGCAAACACCGAGATACTCTACGCGTTGGGACTCGGTTCCCGGGTTGTCGGGATCACCGATTACTGTAACTACCCGGCCGAAACAGCATCCGTTGAGAAAGTCGGCGGGTATTCATCGCCCAATCTCGAAAAGGTTCTGGCAGCAGATCCGGATCTTATCGTTGCCTCATTTGGCAATACTGAAGAAGTAGCAAATCGCCTCCGGGACTTTGGTCTGACTGTTGTCTCAACCAATCCCTTAAGCATTAAAGACGTCCTGAATGATATTCTGCTTATCGGGGAAGCAACCGGGACTGAACAGAAGGCAGAAGAGCTTGTTGCAGATCTTCAAAGCCGCATCGACACCATCAGTCAGACCGCAAACACCGGCAAAACCCAATCCAAGGTCACTCACATGATCTGGTATGACCCCCTCTGGGTCAGCGGCAGCGCAACCTTCCAGAATGAGATGTTTGATCTTGTCAATGCCGAAAACGCCTTCCCTGAAGTCGAAGGGTGGGGTGTTGTCAGTTTAGAGTCATTCATTGCCACAGATCCGGAGGTCATCATCGTAAGCTCCGGTGCCGGAATGGGAGAGGAAGGACGGGACATCATCTACAATTACGTCTACGAAGAACCACGGTTTTCTGAAATGAACGCGGTGAAGAACAAGAGAGTGTACGTGATTGATGCTGATGTCATAGACAGAGGCGGTCCACGGATTGTCGATGCCCTTGAACAAGTAGCAACGGCAATTCACCCGGACCTGTTTACGTCTCCACAGGCCGCTGCAACCCCGAATTCCGAGGCGGCACCTCTTGGTGTTCCGGTGCTTGTCATCGCCTGCCTTGGATTTTTACTCCTTGCCGGGAGGAGACAGAAACAATGAGATCCCTGTCTGCTCTCCCGATCCTTCTCGTCCTCGTTCTCTTTTTTTTTGTCTGCGCTCCTGTCTCAGCTGAAGAAACACTGCAACAGACAACCACAACCCTCCTCTGGGAGGAATACATCTCGCCACAGATGTATGCTGTCGAAATCTCCGGAGACGGCACCGTGGTTGCCGGCGCCGGGGAGCAGGGAGTCAAAGTAATTGCTGAAGATGGCAGTGCCCTCTGGATGGCCGAAATTCCAAGTGCCCGTGAAATAGCACTGTCAGAAGACGCCTCACGGATACTTGCCGGCGGGATAGACCTGCAGCTTTTTGATCAGACCGGCACGCTCATCTGGAAGAATTCAACCGGATACTTTGTTCTTTCTGATGCTATCTCACCGGCAGGAGACCAGGCCTACAGCGCCTGGGACGACAGCACCGTCCTGCGTTATAATATGACAGACATGACCCGGTACGACACCGGCATTGATACCGATCTAGTCTGCATGGAAGTGACAGATAACGGACATTATATTGTCGGGGGGACACTCACCGGCGAACTCATGCTCTGGGATATGCAGGGAAATGTAAAATGGACCCGGACCTGTCCCGGCGAGAAAGCAGTCCAGGATATTGCCCTCTCTTCAGGCGGCAGTCTGGTAGCCTACACCATTGATGATCAGGTCTATCTCATAAACCGTGCCGGAAGAACGCTCTGGAATGCGCCGCTTTCCCATGCCTCCGGCGTCTCGATGAGCGCTGATGGTTCCTGCATCGCCGTTGCTGGTGCAAATGGTATCTCCCTCTTTGACAGGAAAGGCACTCTGATAAACAGTATGCAGAACGGACATGAAATGATCGGTGTTTCACTTTCAGATGACGGAACAAAATGTGCCGCATGTGATCAGAAGAATGCTTTCCTCTATCTTCTTACCACCGGAGCATCTGAAACAGGGGCTGTTCCACAGGAAGCAGGAGAAACACAAAATCAGCAGAAGTTTTCAGAAGATAATCTGAGTCAACAGACAGTACCAACATTGCCTGTCGCATCAGGAGACGGAATTTTTTCTGTTCTCTGTATCATCGGCAGTGTCCTTGCCACCGTTTTATTCTGCGCTAAGGAGCGCCAATAATTTTTCCATCCCCGTAAAAAAGACAAGGGGTTATTATCCCTACATTTTTCTTATCCAGTGCTAAATTCGATAACGTATTTAGGTCTCCCATTAGTTCCAGGTGCAGTACTGCATCCTTCTCATAAAGAAGCTCATTCTCAAGGTCAATCGTCCGTTCACACTCCACCTCCGTATAGCAGAGGACCACCAGCTTATCGGTCATGCTTCGCTCCCCCCGGCCAGAAAAGAAGCGGTGAGGAAATCCACCGCATTCTACTCCGTATCCTGATCACAATTTGAGCTTTCTAAAATCAGCGAAAAAAAGAAAAAAATAGATTTTGTATTAGTTTACAATATCGCCAATTGTATTGATATTTTTCTGATATTCTCCAAGATCCCCACGATTCAGTGCCGCTTGTGCACGGTCAAACAGGTCAGAAATCCTGGCAAGTTTTGCTGCGGTATCCGGACTTACGACAATCGTTGTCTCACCGCCCTCACCTGATGGTACCTCAATTGCCAGATTGGTATCAAAGATAACATCCAGAGCCTCGGCAAGTGTTTTCTGCATCGTCAGACGTTCGTCATAGGCGACAATAACCCGCTGGAGCTGTGGCAGTGTGCCCCGCTCGGTTGCCTCAAGATAGAGGGGTTCGACATAGAGAATCGAGTTTTCAATCGGAATAATTAGGGTATTACCACGCAGGACCGATGATCCGGACTGCGACCAGAGCGTAATATCCTGTGAAATATCGGTATTCTGATCCACCCGTGCCTCGATCTGCATCGGTCCGTAGGTCAGTTCCTGTTTCGAGA